>Ga0194125_10002556_pt1 | contig 30007 bp, 22 predicted proteins | sample TA2KigC250mmetaG_FD_148626 | JGI IMG/M metagenome (GOLD analysis project Ga0194125, IMG submission 148626) | Freshwater microbial communities from Lake Tanganyika, Tanzania - TA2015034 Kigoma Deep Cast 250m | ecosystem: Environmental > Aquatic > Freshwater > Lake | place: Tanzania: Lake...
CCGTGCATCTGAGTCTAGGCCAAACCCAAGACTTCCTGCGCCAGATCGCCTTTCAAGCGTACCGCAGTAGCGGCCCGAGCACAGAAAACCCAAGCTCCTGGCCCGCCGATGGCCCAGCAGACCTGCCCTCAGCAGCGTAATGTGCTGAACTACAGACTAGGGTTGGCGTTCGCCGACGAACTTGTAGCCGACGCCGGGGACGGTGACGATGCGGGTGGGTTCGCGAGGGTTGTCCTCGATCTTCGAGCGGACGCGGCCGATGTGGACGTCGAGCGTGCGGCTGTCGATGGTACTGTCGTAGCCCCAGATGGTCTCCAGCAGCTCCTCCCGGTGCATCATCTTGCCGGCATTGCGCGCGAGCATCGTGAGTAGCTCGAACTCCTTCGGCGTGAAACGGACCGACTCGCCGTGCACGACCACATCGTGGCGCGTGGTGTCGATCTTCAGATCGCCGAAGTCGATGAACTCGTCGGCGCGGGCGGCGTCCGTGTACTCGCCGGCGCGGCGGGTCAGAGCGCGGATGCGGGCGATCACTTCGCGGAGCTGGAAGGGCTTGCGCACGAAGTCATCGGCCCCCGCGCCCAGGGCCTCGACCGCATCGCTCTCGTCCGTCTTCGCAGTCACCACGATAACCGGCACGTGACTGCGAGTGCGCAGCCGCCGGCAGACCTCCGCGCCGTCGATGTCGGGCAGCATGAGATCAAGCAGGATCAGGTCCGGCTCCGTCTCGCTCTGGAGAACAAGCCCATCGATGCCCTTGCCGACCGCGGTTACTTGCATTCCGGCGTCCTGGAGACCCTCGACCATCATGCGGCGGATCTCGGCGTCGTCCTCGACTAGAAGGATCTTCTCGGGCATCGTGTAGGACCTCCGGGGACGACAGATAGCCACGAAATACACGAAAGGTGACGGCCACGGCGGGCGCGCGCTTCAGCTCTCGACGATGGGTTCGGGCGCGGTCCAGAGCGGAGCGCGCTTGCGCTCAAGACCGTGAGCCGGGATGCCTTGTCGCTCCATGAACGCCAGCACGTCGGACAACCGGAACCGGCGCTGGTTGCCAGGTGTGCGATAGTGAGCCAGCAGGCCGCGGTTCGTGTAGCGGCGGACCGTCGTGGGACAGACCCCCAGCAGCTTGGCGGTCTCCTGGAGCGAAAGGTGCGGATCGAGCAATCGCTCGATCAGCTCCTCGCGCGTCTCGGTGGCCGAACGGTAAGCCGCAGCCTCGCTCACGGGCTCCAGCCCGAGCGGCAGTTCCGCCTGGCGAGCGACGGGTCGCTGCTGGCGGCGGCGCGGCGGCCGACGAGTCGGCGCGGGAGACGGCGGCGTGGGTGGCGGCAGAGGCACGACATCGGCCATAGGCTCCGGCTCGGGAGGCGCAGGCTCGGCGTAGGGCTCGGCCGCGAGTTCGACCGGCGCGGGTTCCTCGACGTGAGACACCAGGACGGGAGCCGCGGGCGCCTCGCGCAACGGCTCGTCGGGCTCGAGCGGCAGAGGCGGGGGAATGGGCGAAGGCTCGGCCGCCGGCTGGGCCTCCCGACGCACGGATCGCTGTCTCGCCCGAGTCCATTCATGAGCCGACATGGCGAACTCCTAACTGCAGTCCAGAGTCCGGAGTCCAGAGTTGACGGCAACGGCATGCGGACGAGGGCGTCCGCGCTCCTACGGCACGGCAACGGTTCCCACCGCGCCGGCGAGACGCCGGCGGTCCCGGGAGGACGGCTAGCGGCCTGGGCGAGCCGGAGCCAGACGGCTGATCTCGGTTTGCGCCTCGGCCAGGCGCGTTGAGAAGGCGGCGCGCTGGTCGGCCAGGCCCAGATCCACATTCGCCAAGGCGTTGAGCGAGGCTTCATCAGCCAACGCGTAGGCGTAGAGCCGGCGGGCGTGCGCAGAGCGGCGTGAATCGGGAGCCGCGATCTGAGAGAGCAGCTCCTGGGCGTCCGCGAGCCGGGCGCGGGTCGTCACCACCGCGGCAAAGGCGTCTTCGCGAAGGAGGGACCGGGCATCCAGGCCGGTGAGGGTCTCCTGGAGGCTGCGGGCGATCTCCTGGACCTCGTAATCCGTGGCCAAGGCGATGGCGTCATAGGTCGTCTCGGACACGGCGCCGGTCGGCTTCTCAAGGCTCACGGCCTCGCGTGCGGCGGCGAGGGCGTCCTGAGGTCGGTCCAGCGACAGGTAAAGCTGTGCGAGAGCGATGAGCGCGTCGCGGCGGGCGACGCCCTTGGACATCGCCACGATTCGGCGCAGCGCGTGCTCGGCATCCTGGGGCCGGCCCGCCTCCTGAGCCACTCGGGCCCACCGCTCGTGAATGCGGCGGTCGTCAAGGTCCTCGCTGGCGGCCTGCAGGAGGTTCTGGGCGCCTACCGTGCGGCCGATCCTCTGGTAGGCGTCCGCAAGGCCGAGAACCGCGTCGGCGTTCCGGGGCTCAACGAGCAGGATCTCGCGGTAGTAGCCGATGGCGTCGTTCCACAGCCCGCGGCGGCCGTGGAGCCTGGCGAGCGCAAGGCGGGAGCGGGAGTTGGCGGGATCGAGCTGGGCGGCGCGGCGCCAGTCCCGCTCGGCGGAGTTCTCGTCGCCGGTGGCGAGGCGCAACTGGGCGCGCAGGTCGTACAACTCGGGGGTGCGCAAGCCGACCGCGGCGGCGTTGTCGAGGACCTCGATGGCCTGCTTCACGCGGCCATCCGCGGCGAGACGGCGGGCCTGCTCGCACACCGATCCGTCCTCGGCCCAGGCGGCCGATGCCAGAAGAGGCAACAGCAAGGCCCCCGGCCGAAGGCGGCGAAGGATCAGTTGCCTTGGGTTCCGCATAGCTGCTGGGCACGCTCGCAGGTGGTGGCGGCGCGGAGTTTCGTGGCGGCGCCGGCCCCTCCCTGGCGCGCTTCCTCGCGGTAGCGGGCCGCGGCCTCACCGTATTTCTGAGCCGCAGCCGCGGCCTGCCCGCTGTCGAGCAGACGCTTGGCCTCGTCCCGCAGGGCGTCGGCGGCAGGAGCAGGCGGCGCTTGGGTCGTCGCGACAGGCGGAGGCGCCTGGCCGCGCTTGATGGTGATGTGCCCCGTCTTTCGCCGTTCGGTCGGCGGGCCGGCGTCGGCGGCGGCCGGCGTCCCGTCGGGAGCCTCTGTGCCGATGCCGGATGGGGCCGGCGACTCGACGCGACTAGGGCCCTCGGGGCGATCGACCGTGGTCACCAGCGGTCCGTCGGGTATCAGCGGCGGGGGCACGCCGCGGTCGGTGGCTGGCGCGAGCGGCGTGGGAGGCTCCGGGATGGGTGGCGGCGCCAAGGTGTCACCATCCACGGGGCGGGCCGGTTGTGCAGACTTGGGCATGGGCCCGACCCACTGGGAGGCACTGAAGGGGTAGGGATTCGACGGCAGGATGGAGGCCATGCGGTCGCCGGTCGCGACAGGTTCCGCGGGCGCTACGGAGGCAACGGGGCCAACGGCCTCCAGCGCCATCTGAAGGCGGCGCTGAGCCTCGGCGCTGCTAGGTTTGAGTCGCGCGGCTTCCTCGAAGGCGCGGGCGGCGTCCTCATAACGGCCCGCCTTCGAGTACTCGCGGCCGAGCGCCATCTGCTGACGATAGGCGCGCTCGGTCTGCGCGCCGGGGGAGGTGTGGCTCACGATGGCTCCCGCGCCGACCCCGAACACCAGCAAGGCGGCAACCACCCCGGCGGCGACGGCGACCAGCTGCTTGCGCTCGGTCAGCCACGTGCGCCAATCGCGCGGCCCGGCGGGAGCGGCGTCGGGAGGGTGCGTCAAGCGCCGACGCGCGAGTTCGGCCTTCTCCCTCGCCTCGGCGCTATCGGGGTCCAGCTCGGCGGCGCGCCGGAACTCCCTCAGTGCGTCCCCCACCGCGCCCATGTGAACGTACACATCGCCGAGCACCACGCGACACAGGAAGGTATCGGGCGCCATCACGGCGGCACGTTGAGCCATGCGGAGCGCGCCGGCGGCATCGCCCGCGGTCAGGAGGTCGCGGGCCTCCGCGGCCACGCGCTCGGCCGGCGTCAGCTCGCGCTCAGGAATCGGCGCGGGCGCCGGAGCCTCCATGCGCGCACCGCAACGAATGCACCGCGACTCGTCCCCCAGGTTCCGCGTACCACAGACGCTGCAGACCATCGTACCCTCCCCGAGGCTACACGTTGAGCAAGTTTGCCCGCCAATACCGTGCCAGGGGGATTCTACTGCACCAGGGCGGGGGTGTCAACGGAAACGGCGGGAGTCAGGAGCCAGGAGTCAGAATGACGGCAAAGGCAACGGCGGCGCGCTGGCTTGACAGAGGGGGAGGGTTGGGGCAAGATCGGGGGGATGGAGCAAGGAGGGATGAGCTTGCGCGTTGGGCTGGCTTTGATCGCCATCGTGGGCGCAGCGCAGGTTGGTGGGGCCGAGGTAGCGCCGGAGTGGGCGGCGGAACACCTGGGCGTGTACCTGTGGCCGACGTATCCGCGCCTGGAGGGCTTCACGCTCCCCGAGCTGGTGCCAATCACCGAGGCGCTGGGGACACGCGTGGTGCGCGTGACGCTGGAGGGGCACTTCGGGCGGGAGGGGAGCTGGGTCGATCTGCTGCGGGCGCCGGCGATGCGGGGGTGCGTGAGCCGCTTTCCGACGGTGATCCTGACGCTCAGCGACCACTCCGGGCGACAATATGAACCGGAGTGGACGCGGGCGCAGTACGAGGCGCTTACCGAGTATCTGCTGCAGGCCTACCGCGACACGGGCAAGACGTTCGTGCTAGGCCTGTGGGAGAGCGATCACTGGCTGCCGCTGGACGACAAGGGTTTGGCCTTCCTACGGGCGCGGCAGGAGGGCATCACCCGGGCGCGCGAGCAGAGCGGCGAACGCGGAGTGCGCGTCCTGTGCATGGTCGAGGTGACGAAGGCCGAGGGCGACTGCGTGGCGACGAAGCTGCTGCCCCAGGCGCCGCCGGAGGTGGTTTCGCTCTCATGGTGGGCGCACGCGGCGGATGTAGGGGGTGCGCTGAGGACCCTGAGGGCCGGGTTGCCGGAGGCGACCCTGATGGTGGGCGAGATGGGGCTGAGCGGGCGACGGAGCGACCCGGAGCGGCCCGCGAAGCTCCTGGCAGCCATCGACGAGGCAAGGCAGGCCGGCGCAGAGTGGGTGGTCTTGTGGCGGCTCGACGACTGGGAGTACGGCCTGGTCGGCGCGAAACCGGAGGGCGGAGACACGAGCGACCTGTGGCCGGTCATCTGGCCGCTGCTACACGGCGGAAGTCCGAGCGGCGAGGCATCCTGGGCCCTGACCGGTAACCGCCGGCGGGAGGAGCGGGTCCTCGCGGGAGGGTCTGTACGGGTGAACCTGGGCGACGACGTCGAGTCCATCGCCTTCGGCGCAGAGGCCGGTGCGCGGGACGTAATGCTGACGGGGGAGGGCCTCAATGTCCGGCTGGCCTCGGTGCTACCTCCGCAGAGCCGGATCGAGGTGGGCGACGAGGGCTGTGGGCGCCTGCAGATCGGGCCGGTGCGAGCGGAGTCGGCCGATGACTGGCAGCCCTGGCGGGCCGAAGGGCTGGTGTGGAACAGCGAGTTCGCGGTGTGGCAGACGGCCGCGCGCGGTGCGGACGGGTTCGTTGAGGTGACGGTGGATGCGGAGTACCCGATCCTGGGCGGGAGTCTGTGGATGACGGGTCGGAAGGCCACGGAGGGTGACTGGGGTGTGAGAGTACGGGGCTATCAGGGCGAGTGGATCGAGTGCCCGCAAGTCTACGACTGGCGCGGCGAGCAGCTGGTGGCGCAGTTCCCCGCGTCCTTCCCGAGCGAGTGGGGCCCAACCCGCAGCGTCACGTTGAGGTTCTGGACCCGCACGGACGACGAGACGAAGGACTGGGTCTGGACCACGAGCATCACGTCGTTGAGGGCGACCCTGGATCTGGATACGCGGGGCGTTGGGTGGCCCAATGAGGGTACGGTGACGTGGTCTACAGAAGGGGCGGCGGCCTTCACGGTGGTGAGGAGGCCATAACGCGGGGGTCGGGCGCGATGGATCGCGCCCCTACATTCGGGCGTGGTGAATCACGCCCCTACCCCCGGGAGGCCCCCCCGGCGTCGATGCCTTGGGCGGGAGGACTCTCAGCGCCTCGCCTTGTTCCTCCCAATAGGCCCTCGCCGAGGGCTCTGGCGCGTTGAGAGCGCCAGAATGCGCACGTAGGCGCCCAGGGTGTCTGCGCTGGGTCGGCCTTTCTTTACGCCCTCCTTTGTGCTACAATGGGTGCTGCGCCCTTCGAGTGGGGCGCCGATGAAAGGAGCTGCATCGCTTTGAGCCGGCCTCTATTCCTGGGGAGGGTGGCGCTGTTTCTGTGCGTGCTCGCACTCCCCTTCAGCGGATGCAAGAAGGACGAAGTGGCGCGGGTCAACGGCGTCCCGATCACCCGGACCCAGCTGGTAGGCGAGCTGGAGAAGGCCTACGGCGAGGGGGTTCTGCGGGCGCTAATCGGCCAGATGGCGGTGGATCAGGCACTGCAGAAGTCGGGTCTGCAGTTGTCGCCGCAGAAGATGGAGAAGGCGATGAAGGACTGGCGCGAGGAGGTCGGCGGCGAGCAAGCCTCGCAGCAGTGGCTGGCCATGCAGGGCATGAGCGAGGAGGACTGGCGCGATGTCGTCGAGTACCAACTGAAGCTCACACTGATTGCCCAGAAGGACATCCAGGTTACCGAGCCGGCTCTGCAGGCGTACTACAAGGAAAACGAGCCCCGCTACCGCGAGCCTCAACGGGTGTCCTTCAGCGAGATCGCGTTACCGACCAAGCAGCAGGCCGACGACGTGAGGAAGATGGCGGTCCGGCCGCAGGCCTCCTTCGCCGACCTCGCGAAGCAGTACTCCATCGCGCCGACGCAGCAGACGGGGGGCCGACGGGACACGATCGCCGTGGACCGCCTGGCGCCCGAGCAACTGCGCGACATCCTGCTGAAGCTGAAACCGAACGAGGTCAGTCCCGTGGTTCGGGTAGGGAACGTGTGGTTCATCGTCCAACTGCACCAGATCATACCTGAGAAGAGGAAGACCTTCGAGGAGGCGCGCGAGGACGTCGAGGGAGATTTTAAGCGCGAGAGGCAGAAGGTCGGCAACGAGGAGGTAGGGCAACAGCTCATCAGCCAAGCGACCGTGCGGATCGTGGACCCCAAGTACGCCCAACTGCAGCGGATGTACGCCGGGGCCGATCTGCTGCGCAGCGCGCCCGGAGGCCCGGGGACTGCGGGTGGTCCCGGCGCAGCGCCGAAGGGTGGGACGGCGGGCGCGCCGAAGGGCGAGGCTCCTGTAGCCCCCAAGGCCGAGGCTCCCGCGGCGCCCAAGGCTGAGACGAAGTAACTCGCGCCGGCCGAGACGTGCGGACCGGGTACGATGGATTGCCTCCTCCGCCCCCAGCGTCGCTGGGGGCGGAGTTCCGACCGGGGACGAGCATGGAGGAGTTCCGGGAACTGGTTGGCATCATGGCTCGCCTGCGGGCGTCCGGGGGCTGCCCGTGGGACCGCGAGCAGGATCACCGGTCGCTGAAGCCCTATCTGCTGGAAGAGGCCTACGAACTCCTCGAGGCCATCGACGCGGGGAATGACCCGAAGGTCTGCGAGGAGCTGGGCGACCTGCTGCTGCAGATCGTGTTCCACGCGCAGATCGGCAGCGAGGAGGGACGCTTCGACATCGCGGACGTGTGCCGCGGGATCAGCGGGAAGCTGCTCAACCGCCACCCGCACGTCTTCGGGGAGGCGCAGGTCCGCGATAGCGACGAGGTCAGCGACAACTGGGAGCAGATCAAGCGGGCGGAGCCGCTGAAGGAGGATCGCTCGTCGGTCCTCGATGGCGTGCCGAAGGCGCTGCCCGCCCTGCAGAAGGCCACGAAGGTCCAGAAGCGTGTCGCGAAGGTCGGGTTCGACTGGGACAACCACCACGGCCCGGCGGAGAAGGTCCACGAGGAACTCGGAGAAGTGCAGGCGGCGGTCGAGAGCGGCGACGCGGAGCGGCTCGTCGCGGAGATCGGCGACCTGCTGTTCGCGGTCGTGAATCTCGCGAGGCGGCTGGGCGTGGATAGCGAGGATGCGCTCCGGCTGGCCGTCGCTCGCTTCGGCGAACGGTTCCGCCTGATGGAGCAGAGGGCGGAGGCCGAAGGCACTGAGATGCAAGGGCTCTCGCTGGCCGAGTTGGATGAGCTGTGGGGTGCGGCGAAGGCGGAACTGCAGGCCTCACCCCCGTCCCCTCTCCGTTCCGGAGAGGGGAGTACGGCCGAGCCGTGCCCAGCCGTTCCCCCCTCTCCGGAACGGAGAGGGGACGGGGGTGAGGCTCCGTGAGGCTCGACAAGTACCTCCAGCTTTCGGGGATCATCCCCCGGCGGACGCGTGCGCAGGAAGCATGCTCCCGCGGCTATGTTGAGCTGAACGGCCGGGCGGCCAGACCCGCCGCGGCGGTGGCGGTCGGCGACCGAATCACGGTGCGGCTCGGGCGCCGGCAGTCGCAGTATGAGGTGCTGATGATCCCCGACCGGCCTGTGCCTAAGGCCAATCGCCAGGACGCGGCGCGGTTGGTGGAGACAACCGTCATCAACGAGGACTGAACGCCTCGCGCCGTGCTCCCCTCTCCCCTTGGGAGAGGGGACGGGGGTGAGGGCGCTTTGGCAGTACATCCAGGGAGGATGACACATGGCAGACTACAAGATGGTGTACCTGTTTGGCGAGGAGTTCGAGGAGCTGCAAGCCAAGGTGAAGTCCGAGAACCGCGAACTGAAGGACCTCCTCGGCGGCAAGGGTGCCAACCTGGCGGACATGGTGGCCGTCGGCATTCTGGTTCCGCCCGGGTTCACGGTGACGGTTGACACCTGCAATCTCTACTCGGCGGCGGGTGGGAAGATGCCGGCGGGCCTGGAGGACGAGATCAGGGCGTGCTTGGCCGAAGTCGAGGAGCTGACCGGCAAGCAGTTCGGCGATCCGTCGAACCCGCTGCTGCTGTCCGTACGCTCGGGCGCGCGGGAGAGCATGCCCGGAATGATGGATACGGTGCTCAATCTGGGCATGAACGATGCGGTCGCCGCGGGGATGATCGAGCTGTTCCGGAACGAGCGGTTCGTATGGGACGCCTACCGGCGGCTCATCATGATGTTCGGGAACGTCGTCATGGGGCTGGACCGGGAGAAGTTCGAGCACTGCCTGATGGAGGTCAAGAAGGAGCTGGGCGTCGAGGAGGACACGGCGGTCGGCGCGGAGGCGATGAAGAAGGTCGTGGAGCTGGAGAAGGAGGTCTACCAGCAGCTGAAGGGCGAGGAGTTCCCGCAGGACCCGATGGCGCAACTCATCGCGGGCGTGCGAGCCGTGTTCGACTCGGCCGATACAGCCCGCGCGATCGAGTACCGCCGCATCCACAAGCTGCCCCAGAGCATGAGGACCGCGGTCAACGTGCAGACGATGGTCTTCGGCAACATGGGCGACGACTCGGGCACCGGCGTGGCGTTCACGCGCGATCCCGCCAGCGGCGAGAAGGTGCTCTACGGCGACTACCTCGTGAACGCCCAAGGCGAGGACGTGGTGGCCGGCCTGCGCACGCCGATCAAGATCCAGGAACTGGAAGAGAAGAACCCGGCCGTCTACCAGCAGTTCCTGGACATCTGCGCGATGCTGGAGAAGCACTACAAGAACGTGCAGGACGTCGAGTTCACGGTCGAGCGCGGGAAGCTCTGGATGCTGCAGACCCGCAACGCGAAGCGCACGGCGCAGGCGGCGGTGAAGATCGCGTGCGACCTCGTGGACGAGGGGATCATCAAGGGGTCCGAGGTCATCATGCAGATCGACCCGGACCAGCTCGGCCACCTGCTGCACAGCCAGTTCGACCCCAAGGCGAAGGCGGCGGCGACGGTGCTGGCTATCGGCGTGGATGCGTCGCCCGGCGCGGCGGCGGGTCGCGTGGTCTTCACCGCCGACGAGGCCATCGAGTGGGAGAAGCAGGGCGAGAAGGTCATCCTGGTCCGCCGGGAGACGGCGCCGGACGATGTGGGCGGCATGAAGGCGGCGCAGGGCATCCTGACCGCGGTCGGTGGGAAGAGCTCGCACGCCGCGATCGTCGGGCGTCAATTGGGTACCCCCTGTGTAGTCGGCTGCGCGGCGATCACCATCGACTACGCCGCGAAGCAGTTCAAGGTGGGCGACACGGTCGTGAAGCATGGCGACTGGCTCTCCATCGACGGGGCGGACGGGAAGGTGATGGATGGCGCGGTGGCGATGCAGGACTCGGACATCTTCCTCGTGCTGCGCGGAGAGATGAAGGCGGAGGACTCCCCGACGTACCAGTACTTCCACCGCGTCATGGCGTGGGCGGATGAGGTGCGGGCGCTGGGTGTGCGGACGAACGCGGACCGCCCGGAGGATGCGTCGCTCGCGATCCTGCTGGGGGCCGAGGGCATCGGCCTGACGCGCACGGAGCACATGTTCTTCGATGACCCATCGAAGCCCGAGGAAGAGCGGCTGCGCACCTTCCAGAAGATGATCCTCGCGGAGAACTCCGAGGAGCGCGAGACGGCGGCGGCCGGCCTGCTGCCGTACCAGCGGGCAGACTTCTACGGCATCCTGAAGGCGATGGACGGGAAGCCCGTCATCATCCGCCTGCTCGATCCGCCCCTGCACGAGTTCCTGCCCTCCACGGACGCGGACCGCGAAGAGCTGTCGAGGATGATCGGCAAGCCCGCGCAGCAGATCGCGGACATCGCGCGGGGCTTGCACGAGCTGAACCCGATGCTCGGCCATCGCGGCTGCCGCCTGGGCGTCACGCACCCCGAGATCTACAAGATGCAAGTGCGCGCGATCTTCCAGGCCGCGTGCCAGCTCAAGAAGGAAGGCCTCAACCCGATCCCCGAGGTCATGATCCCGCTGGTCGGCAGCCTGGGCGAGTTCACCATCTGCCGCGGGTACACCGAGGAGATCGCGAAGGAGGTCATGGAGGCCGAGGGCGTGGAGTTCGAGTACCTGATCGGCACCATGATGGAGCTGCCGCGGGCATGCATCATCGCCGACAAGATCGCGCTGCAGGCGGACTTCTTCAGCTTCGGCACGAACGACCTGACCCAGACGTGCTATGGCTTCAGCCGCGACGACGTCGAGGGCCGGTTCTTCGACCAGTACGTGAAGCTGGGCGTGTTCGAGCAGAACCCCTTCGCCGTGCTGGACCGGGAGGGCGTCGGCGAGTTGGTGAGAATGGGCACGGAGCGGGGCCGCAAGACGAACGCGAAGCTCGAAGTCGGGATCTGCGGCGAGCACGGCGGCGAGCGGTTGAGCGTGACGTTCTGCCACGAGGTCGGGATGGACTACGTGAGCTGCTCACCGCTGCGCGTGCCGATCGCCCGTCTGGCCGCCGCGCAGGCGCAAGTGCGGAAGCCGAGATAGCCTCACCCCCAGCCCCTCTCCGTTCCGGAGAGGGGAGCAGGGGCGGAGGACAGAGGAGTGGGATCAATGGATACGAGCATCAGTCATGTCTGGGCGCGTGAGGTTCTGGACTCGCGCGGGAATCCGACCGTCGAAGTGGATGTGTATCTCGAGTGCGGGACGCAAGGGCGCGCCGCAGTGCCGTCGGGCGCGTCCACCGGCGAGGCGGAGGCCGTCGAGCTCCGCGACGACGACAAGAAGCGCTATCGCGGCAAGGGCGTCCTGAAGGCCGTCCACAACGTCAACGAGGTCATCGCGCCGGAGATCCTGGACCTCGACGCCACCGACCAGATCGGCATCGACAAGGTGATGTGCGACCTGGACGGCACGCCGAACAAGGGGAACCTGGGCGCCAATGCGATTCTGGGCGTCTCCCTGGCCGTCGCGAAGGCGGCGGCGTTGGCGAGCGACCTGCCGCTGTATCAGTACATCGGCGGCGTCTCGGCGCGGACGCTACCGGTGCCGATGATGAACATCCTCAACGGCGGCGCACACGCGGACAACACCGTCGATCTGCAGGAGTTCATGGTCATGCCGGTCGGCGCCGCGAGCTTCACTGAGGCCTTGCGCTGGGGCGCGGAGATCTACCACTCGCTGGCGAAGGTCCTCAAGGAGCAGGGGCTGAGCACGGGCGTGGGCGACGAGGGCGGCTTCGCGCCGAACCTCAAGAGCAACGAAGAGGCTCTCCAGGTCATCGAGAAGGCCGTCGCCGGGACGCCCTACAAGTGGGGCACGGAGGTGCGCATTGCGCTGGACCCGGCGGCCAGTTCGTTCTACAGCAAGGAGAAGGGCCGCTACGTGCTCGCGGGCGAGGGCAAGGAACTCACCTCCGAGGAGATGATCGAGTTCTACGCCGGGCTGTGTGATCGCTACCCGATCATCTCCATCGAGGACGGGCTCGACGAGAACGACTGGGCGAACTGGCCGAAGCTGCGCGCGCGACTCGGCGACCGCGTGCAGATCATGGGGGATGACCTCACCGTCACCAACACGGAGCGCCTGCAGCGCGCGATCGACGCGAAGGCCATCAACTCGATCCTGATCAAGGTCAACCAGATCGGCACGCTCACCGAGACCCTCGCCGCGATCGAGTTGGCGAAGCGCCACAACATGACCGCGATCGTCTCGCACCGCAGCGGCGAGACCGAGGACAACACGATCTCGGACATCGCGGTGGGCGTGAATGCGGGGCAGATCAAGACCGGCGCGCCGTGCCGCACGGACCGGGTCTGCAAGTACAACCAGCTGCTGCGCATCGAGGAGCAGCTCGACGACACGGCCATCTACCCGGGCCTGAGCGCCTGGTACAACCTGTCGCAGAAAGAGTGGAAGAAGCCCTGAGAGCCGGCAGGTCAACCGGCGCTCGACGGCGAATGTAGTGCCGAACGAGCGCCGGTTGGCCCTTCCGGTTGCTTGCGGACGCCGCACCATCGACGGCAACGATCGTAGCTTGCATCGCACCAATGGGGGTGGCAACAGATGAGCAACCAGCCTGGACGCCGGCCGGATGGTTCCTCGCCGCCGAGCGGTCGTCAACCCCGAGACGTGTCGGCCTTGAGTCGTCCCCCCATGCGACGCCTGCTCTTTCTGTGCACGCTTGCGGTTCTCTCGCTGCTGATGGGGCAGAGCCTGCTGGCCCCGCTGGCGGTGGGTTGGCGGCGCGCCGAGAAGACGCTGGCCCTCCAGGATGAACTCGCCGATCTGCAGCGCCAACACGTGGTCGTGCGGGAGGAGATCGAGTACCGCAAGACGCCCGCCGGCCAGGCGCTCACCGCCGCGGAAGTTCTGGCCATGACGTACCCCCACGGCCGCGTTGTCGATCTCGTCCCCCGGAGCGACGATGCGAAGCCCGTTGCGCCCTCGTCACTCGGGGAGCGGGTGAAGGGTTGGCGGGAGAAAGGCCGAACCTGTCTCCGCTGCAAGTGGCGCGTGCTGAACCTGCTGCTCCTGGACCGCCGGCTGCCCCCGGATCGCGCGCCCCAGCGTATCTGATGAGTCCCTGAGAAGGACGGAAACAGTGGGGCGGGCATCCTTGCCCGCCATGGCTCTCTGGCGGGCAAGGATGCCCGCCCCACTGTTCCCGCTCTTCTCGGAGTCCAGCGACGACAGGCGAGGTCGCCTGTCTTACACGGTACCCCCGGATGCGCCATGATGTCTCTCCTCCTGGTTCCGCCACCGTGCGTCACTCGGTGACCCTTGCGCTGGTCATCGCGGCGCTGCTGTGCGCGGCGCAGCCGCTGCGTTGGCTCGATCCGCTGGAAGCCAGGCTGATCGACCTGCGGTTTGCCATTCGTAGCAGCCGGGCGCCGTCGGACTCGATCGTCATCATCAAGATCGATGACGAGACGGTGGACGAACATCCGACGCTCCCTCTCGATCCTGAGCTCCACGCCGAACTCGTTCGTCGCCTGGCGGCGGCGGGCGCCGTCGCCATCGGTCTGGACATCCCGGAGCTGGCGCGGCCGGCCACTGAGAGCCTCGGCGGCCCCGAGCAGGGGGTGCGCCCCTACCGCGATCTTACGGCCGCGCTGGCTGAGTCGGGGCGGGTGGTGCTGCCCGTCGTGTGGGTGGGCGGAGAGGACCGAACGGGGAGCGGCATTGCGCCGCCCGTGGAGCGGTCCGCGGTGGGCCGCGGGACGCTGGTGAAGCCGGTCGATCTGGAGTATCCCCGGATACTGCATCCGCGCGCGGACCTGTGCGCGGCGGCCGCCGGTCTGGGCGTGCTGAACGTGCACCCCGACCGCGACTGGACGGTGCGCCAGGCGCCGCTGCTGCTGGAAGCCTACGGGAAGCTGTACCCCTCGCTGGCGCTCGAGATGGTGCGGGTGGGCTCCAGCCAGGCCGTGACGGCGACGCGGAACCGGCACGGGGTGCTCGTCACCGTCGGTCGGAGCCGCTTCCGCGCCGGCGCCGCCGGGGAGATGCCCATCAACTTCGCGGGCCCGGCCGATACGTACGGGATGCTGTCGTACCGCGGCTTTCTGGCGGGGAGCCGACTGGCCGACGACCTCGCAGAGGCAGTGCGCGGGAAGCTGGTGCTGGTGGGCTCGACGGCGGTCGGGGAACCCTCGCGCCTGCGCACGCCCTACTCGCCCTACATGACGGGCGTCGAGTTGACGGCCAACGCGCTGGACACGCTGGTCTCCGGACGCGTGCTGTCCGAGCCGCGGACGCGGGACGGGGTGCTGCTGACGCTGCTAGCGGGTGCGCTGGCGGTGGCGGCCGCTCTACGCCTACATCCTCGGCGGGCGGTGCTCGCGGTGGGGTTGCTCGTGGTGGGCGTCTTCGGGGCCTCGACGCTCGCGTTCGCGGCCGGGGTGTGTGTGCCCACGGCCGGGCCACTGCTGTCGGCGATCCTGATCGGAGCCGCCCTGGCGACCCGGCAGGTCGCGGCCCTGCGCAGCGAGCGCCGGCGGCAGAGCGAGCGCCTGCGCTCCCGCATGGGCGCGCTGGCCGGGGTCGGGCGCCTGCTCAACTCGGGGCTCAACCGCGAACAGCTGCTCACCGAGATCATGGTGTGGGTAGAGGAGGAGATCGGCTGCGAGGCGGCCTCGCTGGTGCTGCTGAACGAGGCCGACGGGAAGCTGCGCTTCGAGGTGGCACTCGGCCCCAAGGGCGAGGGGATGCGGGACGTACAGGTTGAGGTGGGTCAGGGAATCGTGGGCACGGTGGTGGCAACGGGGGAGCCGCTGGTGGTGCCCGATACCGAGAAGGACCCACGCTTCGCGCGGGAGATCGCGTCCGCAGTGGGCTTCCCCGCGCGGTCGATTCTGTGCGTTCCCATGAGCCAGAGGGACCGGGTGATCGGGGCCATTGAGGTCATCAACAAGCGCGACGGGACGCTGTTCACCGACAACGACACGGCGCTGCTGACGGTGATCGCGCAACATGCGGCGATGTTCCTGGAGACGGCGCGCCTGTACGGCGTGCTCGAACAACGGGTGGACCTGGCCAACCAGGAGCTGAGGGTCGCGAATCAGCAGCTCGCGGCGGAGAAGGCGAAGCTGGAGGCGATCGTCCACCACATGGCCGACGGAATCATCGCGGCCGACGAGCAGGGGCGGATTGTGCTGGTGAACCGGGCCGCCGAGGAGATGCTGGGCGTGCCGGAGGAGCGGCTGTTCGGCGCGGCCGCCGCGGAGGCACTGCCGAATGCGGAGTTGGCCGGGCTGTTTGCCGCGGCGGCGGCGGAGCTGCCGGGGGAACGGGAACTGACGCTCGGCGATCCCGTTCAGCGCATCATCCGCGCACGGCCGGCGCTGGCGATCGACGAGGAGGGAGTCGCGGGCCGGGTCGTGGTGATGAACGACATCACAGACCTGCGCGAACTGGATCGGACGAAGACGGACATGGTCTCGTTCGTCTCGCACGAGTTGAAGACGCCGCTGGCGGCGATCAAGGGCTTCGCGCGGCTGATTCGCGACCGGTCGAGCGAGGCGAACGACCGCGAGTTCGCCGAGGTCATCGATCGGCAGGCGGAGCGGATGTACCGGCTGATCGGCGACTTCCTCAACATCGCCCGCATCGACATGGGGCGCGACCTGGAGATGCACTGGGAACGGATCGCCGACGTGCGGTTGATCGTCGAGGAGGCGGTGGCCTCGCAGCCCCTCGCCGGACCGAAGCACCGGTTCGTGGTGAACGTGCCGGAGGGATTGTCCCCGTTGCGCGCGGACCCCGACAAGCTGTATCATGTGCTGCTGAACCTGATCAACAACGCGGTGAAGTACTCGCCGGACGGGGGCCTCATTGAGGTCAGTGCTGCACCGGAGGACGACGGGAAGGCGCTGCACTTCCAGGTGCGGGACGAGGGAATCGGCATTCACCCGGACAACATGCACCACCTGTTCGAGCGATTCCGGCGGGTGGCGGACGGCTCGGGCGAACGGGTGGAGGGCACCGGCCTGGGGCTGTTCCTGACGCGGCACCTCGTACAGGCGCATGGAGGCCGCGTGTGGGCAGAGAGTGAGCCGAGGAAGGGCTCTACGTTCCATTTCGTCCTGCCGACCGAGGGCAAGCGGGGCGATGAGCGGAATACTGAAGCTTAGCGCGGGGGACCAGGTCCGCCTCAAGAAGCCGCACCCGTGCGGCTCCCACGACTGGGAGGTCCTGCGGGCGGGGGCGGACGTCAAGGCGAAGTGCCTGGGGTGCGGCAGGATCGTTGCACACCCGCGAGTACGTTTCGAGCGGCGCGTGCGGGCGTTCCTGCACCGCGCCGAGCCGTAGGGAAACCGGCCAGACGGCCGCGACGGAGGAGAGACCTTGCCTGAGATCAGCGTGACTGTCTTGGTGGATTCACCCCTCGATGTCGTGTACGACCTCGCCAAGCAGGTGGAGCGTCTGCCGGAGTTCGACGGGAACCTGCAGAGCGTGACGATCCTGGAGCGCGCGAACTCACGGGTGGTCAGCGAGTGGGTGGGCGTGGTGAAGGAGTTCGGCCAGAAGGTGCGGTGGACCGAGGAGGACCTGTGGGACGACGCCCAGCACACCTGCCGCTTCAAGATGATCAAGGGCGACTTCGATCAATACGAAGGAAGCTGGGTCTTCAGCGCGGACGGCCAGGACCGAACGCGCGTGGAGCTGCAGTTCACCTACGAGTACAACGTGCCCCTCATCGGCCCGCTCATCAAGGGCATTCTCCACAAGAAGACGACGGAGTCGGCGCAGGGGATCATGAACGCGCTGAAGGCGCTGGCGGAAGGCGCATAGGTCGGGAAAAGAAGGACACCATACTACTGCGCTTCGCAGAAACACGGGAACAGTGGGGCGGGCATTCTTGCCCGCCACAGCCTCTGGCGGGCAAGAATGCCCGCCCCACTGTTCCTGTATCTATCCGGGACTCAGCAATCCCCACCCGAGCAGCCTGAGGATTCAGGCAGAATGCTCGCTGGAAATCAGTATGATGTCCCTCACTTCTACTGGCCCGGGCGGGTCGGGAGTGCGCCACCGGCTCCGGTGGGGCGGCGCAGGGAGGGCGGTCCGCTGGGGAGGAAGACGATGTCCGCCGGGGCGGGCACGCCAAGCTTGGCGGAGAGGCGGGCCACCTGGCGCTCGGCATACCAGTTGATCGAGAGACTGGTGGCCGCGTATCGCCACGTCTCAAGCGCCTTCTGAAGATCACCCTTGCGCTCGTAGATGGTCGCCTTCAGGTGCAGACCGATCCGGCCCTTGGGGTCCACGTTCAGGTAGTACTGTGTGGACTTGAGAGCCTCGTCGTACTTGCCCTGCTCCATGAGCCGCCAGGCCGGGAGGTAGCGCTCGCGAATGGTGAGGATGGCGCCCTTGGCCGTGTTGTCGGCGGGGTTCTGCTTCATGCAGTAGTCGTACCAGTCGAGGGCCTGCGGGATGTCGGGCTTGCGCTCGTACGCGTGGCCGATCTGGCGCGGGATGAACTCGGGGTGGGAGAAGGTCAGGGTCGCGCGGGCCCACTTGGCCGCCTCGTCGTACTCCTTCATCTTGTCGAAGTAGGTCCATGCCACCTCGAAGTACAAATCGTACGTCCCCGGGTTGTAGCTGACACCCTCGACCAAGTAGTTGAGTCCCCGCTGGATGAACTCGCCCTGGCGTGCGTAGTTGTGGGCCGCTTCGGCCTCGTAGGAGAGGTTGTACGAGTAGTGCCAGCCGGCGAAGGTCCACGGCTCCAGCCAGTGGGGGTCGAGCAGCGTGACCGTGCGCATGACGTCCTCGGCCTCGCCGGTGCGGCCGAGCGCCGAGGCCTGACCCTCGTTCCACAGCCGCTGCATCTTGAGCCAGAGGAAGTTGGCGGCGACGCCGCGGAAGCTCCCGAGCATCGCGCCGGCGAGGATGCCCGTGACCGCCGTTGGCCGGAACTCAACGATCTTGGTGATGGGCGTCGGGCGGTTGTAGCCGTAGATGATCCGGTGCTGCGCGACCCAGTCATCCATGGGCTGCAGCGCTATCCACGCCAGGAAGATCAGGAAGATCCCGAGGAAGAGTCTCTCGCGCCTGCCCATCGCGGCAACTCCGAGGAACGGCAGTTCAGAGTACAGAGTCCGGAGCTCAACGGCCAACGTCTCACGCCCAACGTCCAGAGCTGACGGCGAACGGCTAGAACTCCCGGTAGCTGAAGAAGACGCAGGCGAGGGCGACCAGCACCAGGGAGTACAGGACCCCATGGCCGGCCGTCATCCCGATCATCTCCCAGTAGACGGGGTCATGGGTGAGCAGCTTCTCGCGGATGTCGAAGAACTCGAAGTGCGGCAACAGGCGGTAGATGACCCACGAGAACATCTTGATCGACGGGTTGATGATGGCTACGGACTTATCGTTGAAGGTCGCGATGTGGTGGAAGTAGGAGGACAACTGGCCGGCAAAGTACGTGGTGAACGCGAAGACGGCGCTGAAGATCCAGGAGGCGAAGGTGGAGACGGTGATGGCGATGGACGTCAAGACCATCATCTCGAACAGGATCAGCAGCGTAGCCTTCAGGACGTTGGCCGACGTCTCCTCCAGCGACAGCGCCATCCCAACCGCCTGCATCTTGGCGACGAGCTGCGGCGCCTTGATCTGGTAGACGATGAAGAACGCGACCCCCATGACCAACAGGAAGCAGGTGACCGTGATCCAGGCGCCGAGGAACTTGCCGATGACGAACTCGGCGCGTCGGACGGGCTTGGCCAGGATGACGTCCACCGTCTTCTTGTCTACCTCGTCGGCGATCAGGCGGGCGCCGAGGAAGACGGCGATCAGCATGCCGCAGAGTCGAATCGAGCCGAGGCCGATGTCGAGCAGCATGTTCAGCTCGGCGCTGGGGCTGAGCGTCGCGAAGAACGATGACAGCCCGACCAGAATCACCGCGAAGATCAGGATGACATTCATGAAGCGGCGGCGACGCGCTTCGAAGAACGTCGCCGAGGCGACGCGGTAGATGGCGCGGAAGTTCGGCTGCAGCAGGATGGCGGCCGCGATGCCCACCAGGAGCAGCGCGAGCGAGCCGAACAGCAGCCGCAAGCCTTGGAGGTTGAGCACTGCCAGCGCGACCAGCCCGATCGCCACCAACAGCAGCATGATCGCCAGGGAACGTGCGGCTACGCCAGCTCCGCGTTTCTTATCCATCGGTCAATCACCCGCCTGGCCTTCGACCACGTCGATGAACACTTCTTCGAGCGTCCTACGGTCCGGGCCCACTTCGAGGACCTGAGCGCCGTCGCCGGCGGCGGTGTTCGCGACCTCGAGGGCCCGCTTCTGGTCGGCCGCCTTGAGGACGGCCACGCCGTCGGCGTCCGGTTCGACGATTCCCGTGACCACGGCTTCGATCTTCCGGCGTGTCTCCGGGGAGACGCCCGTGGCCCGAACGCGGTACCCGGCCCCGGCCTGCAGGACTTCGTCGATCGGGCCGGTCAGCTTCAGGGCGCCGCGGCTGACGATGGCCACGCGGTCGCACATGGGCTCCATGTCCTTGAGCAGGTGGGAGCAGAGGAAGACGGTCTTCCCGCGTTGGCGCAGGTCGAGGACGATGTTGCGCATCTGGATGGCGCCCATGGGGTCGAGACCTGCGGTCGGCTCGTCAAGGAAGATCAAGTCGGGGTCGTTCAGCAGCGCCTGGGCGACCGCCACGCGCTGGCGCATGCCCTTGGAGTACTCATGGACGCGGAAGTGGGCGCGGTCGGCCATGCCGACCAGCTCGAGCAGTTCCGCGATACGCTGCTCCAGGACCTTGCCGGTGAGACCGAACAGGGCGCCGTAGAAGCGCAGCAGCTCGGGCGCATTCAGGTGGTCGTAGAAGTACGGGCCGTCGGGCACGTACCCGATGCGCGCCTTGTAGTCGGGGCTGCCCAGAGGGAGCCCCAGCACCTCCCCCGACCCGGAGGTCGGGAACAGGAGACCCAGGAGCAGCTTCAGCGTGGTGGTCTTGCCGGCGCCGTTGGGACCGACGAGCCCGTAGATCTCGCCCTCGGGCACTTCCACCGTCAGGTCGCCGATGCCCACGTGCGTTCCGCGGATGCCGATGCGGTAGACTTTGGTGAGCCCTTCAGTGCGAATGGCGATGCCTATCTCGCCCACCTCCAGCTCTGGTACGGCCACGCGTTCGCCGAGCGGAAGCCACCCCGCTCGGAGTGCACTAAACGTAACGCAGCGCAGCCTCGGAATGGTTCCCCCCGACCACGAAGAAAGACGCCGGCCACCTGCAGGCCGGCGCTTTCGTAGTTTCTCGTGTCAGAGGATGCGCGGTTCAGGCCTTCTCCGCCTTGGTGTCCGCCTTGGTCTCGGCCTTCGTCTCCTCCTTGCCTTCCGCAGCCTCTTCCTTGCCGGCGTCCTTCTTCGCCAGGGCCTTCTCCTCGTCACTCATCAGGCCGCGCGTTTCGCGCGTCTTCTCGTCGTAGGAGTCGACGAACTTCCCGTCGCCGACCATCTCACGACCCATCCCATCGGCGTTGTAGCCCAGCTTCTTGAGGGAGTTGGCGGACTCCTCGCGCACCTTCATCGACGAGGGGTCAGCCCCTCGCCCCTTCAGGGCGGGGATGGCCCGCCGACTGCCGATCTCGCCGAGGACCCAGCAGGCCTTGGTGCGCACCGGCGCTTCGAGGTGCATGTCGCCGATGGTCTGGCTCAGCTGCTCGATGACCGGGTTCTGTTCGCTCTTCTTGGCGTTCGGGTGCTCCGCCTCCCACTCGCGGCCCTTCAGCACCAGCGCGTTGCCGGCCTCCTCCAGCAGCTCCGGGTCGCCTTCGAGCGTCTCTACGAGGAGTTCGACGGTCCGGTCATCCTCGTAGTCCTTCAGGAAGTCAACCGCCGCGCGGCGTTCGGCGACCTTCATCGATTCGAGCTTGTCCTGCTGCTCTTCGATCGGGTCCAACGCACACCCCGCCAGCAGCACAAGCAGTGCAGCCAACGTTAGCCACAGCAGGGCGCCACGGATCGACATTCAGTTGCCTCCGGTGCCGCCGACGCCGGCGGGGGTCGTCGCCGGTGTCGCCTCGTCCTTGGCGGTCTCAGTCTTCTCGTAGGGTAGGTGGCGTGCGTTGCAGGCCGTGCGCGCCGCCTCGCGGACCCAGTAGCCGGCCTCGCCGAGGTCCGTCAACTCCTGCGCCATCTCGGCGAGCTTTGCGTTCAGGGCTTCGTCCAGCAGGTTCTGCTCGTCCCCGAAGTCCGGATGCCGGGCCAGCGCGCGGGCCGCGAACATGCGGACGGTGGTGTCGCCGTCGTCCAGGGCCCGCTGCAGACGCATGGCGGTCTCACGCGCAGCGCTCGGCTCGCGCGGCACCTCTGGCATGTCCGCGATGGCCATGCAGGCGTACTGGCGGACAAGCGCGGCCGGCTCGACGTCCTCGCGGGTGGATTCGAGCAACGGCTGGAGGGCCTCGTCAGCGCCTGTCATCCCGAGGAGCAGCACGGCCTGCCCGCGCAGCTCGATCTCGCTATCCGCGGGGACGGGCTCCTCCGGGATCGTGTCTTCCCCGGCCTTGGTCTCCGCCGGCTCCTCGGCCGGTTCCTCTTTCTTCTTTTCCTTCGGCTTTCCGGTGCGCTGTCTCTCCTTCAGTTCGTCCTTCGCCTTCTTCTGATCGGCGAGGCGCTTGGTGATCGCCTTCAGCGCCTTCTCGGTCATCGCCGGACGGCGCTTGAGGATGTCAGTCATCGCCGGGATGCACAGCTTGCGGTCGGTGGGCTCGAGGCCCTTCATGCACAAGAGCGAGAGGGACTGCACCGCGAGGCAGCGAGTGTCCATCTCGGCTTCTTCGTCCTTGACGACCGCCAAGAGGTCGCTGACCGCCGCCGGATAGCCGACCCTCCCCAACGCCCACACGGCGGCGCGGCGGACGGGGACCCACTCATCCTGCAACAGCACGACGAGTGCCGGGCCCGACTTCTCGGAGCCGACGTCCCCGAGCAGCAGCGCGGCCCGCATCCGCTCCTTGCGTCGCGGGCTGCGGGTCCGCTGGATGAGGTCATCCTGGATGTGACCGCCGCGCTTGCGGAGTTCCTCCATCGTGTCCTTGGCCACGTCGGAGGCGTCGGTGCCGAGGTCGGCGAGCAGCTCGCGGGTCTTGCGCGCGCGTTGGATCTCCGCAGCAATGACGCCCCCGGCGATCAGCACGAGGATGATGCCGATGATGATGTAGGTCCGTGGCCGCATAGAGCCTTGCTCTCCATTCCGCTCCGGCCGCCGTCAGGCCGAAGGCAGGCCGGTCTCACATGACGTCCAGCAACTTCTCGAGTTCCGCCTGAGCCGCGTCCAGCTTCTCCTGCGCCGGCTTCTCTTCCGCGGGCAGCGCCTGGCAGTAGTCCCGCGCCATCTTGTCGCCCGTCGTCCACAAGGCAACCGCGAACCACTGGCTCACCGCCTCCTGACCGGCCTCGCCCCGCACCTTGTTGCGCGCCCGCAGCAGGTACGGATCGACAGCCACGTTGCCCAGCTTGCCCAGGATGGCCGCCGCAAAGGGCCGCTCGTCGTCCTTCGCCTCTTTCAGGAAGTCGATGGCGGGGAGCACGGCCGCCTCGCCGATCTCGGCGGCGCACAGACCCAGTGTCGCCCTCATCGTCGGGTCCTTCTCCGCCCGGGCCAGCGTGAGGAGCGTCTTGGCTGCGTCCATGGCCTGCGGGGACTTGCCTTCGCTCTCCTCGCTGAGTCGGCGGCCGATCTTGCCGATGGCGTCGGAGGCCAGCACGGCGTCCGTGCCGCCGGCCTCGCACAGCGGGATGAGCACGGGCACCGATGAGGCGGTCCCCAGCAGGCCGAGCGCCTTGGTGGACTCGCGGCGAACGTCGGCCTGGACCGTCGGGTCCTTCACCGCCGCCTCCACCACGCCCGGCACCTTCGCGCGCGCCACGGCGACGGCGGCGGTCTGCTGCAGCTCCTTGCCCTCGGCATCCAGCTTCTTCCCCAACTCGCCGACCGCCCAGTCGGCGTTCTCCTTCACCTTCGTCCGGCGGGCGACGGTCGCCATCGCGGCGGTCGCCGCATAGCAGAGGCCCGGGTCCTGGCCGTCGGCGCGGCGCTGCAGGTTGGCTTGTGCTCCGGGGTTTCGCCCCCCGATCAACTGGTCCTGCCACTTCGCGATGTCGTTCATCTGGCGCTGGGGGACGTTGTGCGCCTCACCGGCGGTCGTCGCACTGGCAACCGCCGCCCTCAGTTCCTCCTGGCCGCCGACGTGCTCGGCGAGCAGGATGGCGGCGCGGCGCTGTACGTCCACGTCCGACGCGTCCAGCAGCTTGACCAGCGCAGGGATCGCGGGCGGGTCGTACCACTCGAAGAGCCGGTCCATGACCGGCGCCCGGACCTGGCGATCATTGTCCTGCAGCAGCGCAATCAGGGTCGGGGTGGCCCGGGCATCACCGAGTTGCACGAGCGCCGAGGCGACCGCGATGCGGACCTGCGGAGCCGGGTCCTTGGCGGCGGCAACCAGAGGCTGGACGGCATCCGCATAGCCGGTGCCACCCAGAGCCCTGGCCGCCGCAGCTCGCGTGGTGGGGGACGTATGGGACTTCAGTACTTGGGCGGCCGGTCGGACGGCGTCGTAGCCGATGTCACCCAGCGCGATGGGCACCCACTTGAGCGTCTGCGGATCGCCGCTCGACAGGCCCGCGATCAACGAGGGCACGGCCGGTTGGCCAACGGCCGTCAGGGCCTGCTCGGCTGTGTAGGCAATGCGGGCGTTGTTGCTGCGCAGGGCCTGTACGAGCGCAGGGACGGCCGCAGGCCCCAAACGGGCAAGCGCATCCTTGGCGGCGTAGTAGACCTTCCAGTCGCTGTCGCCCAGAGCCGCGACCAGGTCGGAAACGACCGCCGGCGTGGCCAACTCCCGCAGCGCATCCGCGGCGGTCTGTCTGACGGCCACCTCAGGGTCCTTGAGGGACTTCTGGGCCAAGGGCCGGACCGCCGCGTCCGTACCGATGGCGGCAATCGTCTCCGTCGTCAGCAGGCGCACCTCGACTTCGGGATGGTCGAGAGCGGGCAGCAGATATGGGAGCGCCGGCGGGCCCACCTTCTGGAGGGCCACGGCCAGCTCCTTGGCCGCCCCGGCGCGGTTCTGGCGCAACGTCGTCGCCAGGGGCGCCGCCGCGGCCTTGGCCGCGTCGTTCGGCCCCGTGTCGGTCCACTTCAGCGCGGCCGTGTCGAAGGACCGGGCGGCCGAGATCATGCCGAGGGCCTGAGCAGCCGCGGCCTTCACGTCGGGGCGGGGGTTGGCCAGCGCCGCGATCAGAGGCTTGGTGGCCCCCTCGTTCATCGACACGAGTTGCAGCCGCCCCAGGGCGACGGCTGCCTTGCGCCGGACGGTCCACTCCGGATCGGTCTGCAGACGCGCGAGGAGGGGCTTCACCATCGGCTGCGCCACAGCTTCGGCAGCGGGCGCGCCGACCACGTCTCCGGTCACGGTGTACGTCTGCTGGCCCATCGCCCCGAGAAGCTCACAGCCCGTGGCCCGCGTGTCGGCCTCGGTAGCCGTTAGGAGTTGGTCGATGACCACCTGGATCATCGGTCCGGCCGTCGCCGTCAGGGTTGCCTTGGCCGTCGCCACGCGCCGGAGGTACTCGGCGACCTCCTGCTTCTGGTCGGCCGAGGGCGGGGGCTGCTTGATGATGTCGATGAGCAGCTGATCGACGATGAGCTTGGAGGGCGTCTCGGCGAGGTCGGCCTCGGCCTCGGTGAGCTTGTCGCGTTCCTCCTGGGCCAGCTTCGCATAGTCCTCGGTGTCCCCAGGGGGCGGCGTCTTCGCGCGCTTCTCGAAGGCCGTGAGCCTTGTTGTGCGCGTGTCCACCAGGGTCTGGGCGTTCTTGTGGGCCGTATCGCGGGCCAGCAGGATGGCCTTGAGCTGGTCGCGGACGATGTCGCGCACGTACTGGTCCCACGCATCCATCAGATCGGCGAGAGGGTCGATCGCGGGCTCGCCGATCTGGCCGAGCGGCCCGGCGAAGGTCCCGCGCCGGTTGCCGTCCTTGTCCTGGATGCCCTCGATCAGCAGGTCCATCGCCGTCTCGCCATGCTTGCGGACGGCTTCCTTGATGCGCGCCTGCGGCGGGTCATCCAGCACGCCAATGGCGCCGGCCGCCTCCCAGAGCGCCTCGTAGGTTCCCAGACGGGCGAGGGCCAGCGCGGCCTGCTCCTGCACCCAGCGCGGCTCATCCTCCAGGCCTTCCACCAGCTTCTGCTTGTGCACGAGCCGCTGGGCGGAGGCAAGCTGCTCGGCCGGCGAACCGTTCGCGATTCGGTTGGCCATGCGGTCCAGCTCCGTCTTCCGCGCATAGCCGAAGATCGCAATGACCGCAATCAGCGCCGCCACGATGATCCACGTGATGGTCCTGCGCACTTTCTCGTCCACTGGTCCGCTCCTCGGAGACGGCAAGACAGCTGCCGGTCGGGGTCCACGGTCGGACCCCTCTCGACGGAACCCTCGCTCGGTGTGGACAGGCAGGATTGCCTGTCCTACACGGTGGTGCGGACAGGAGAATTCGCCCCGGCCTGCCCAATCCCTTCTTGGCTGAAGTTGATTCTCCGGGCGGATTGTGGTATCCTGTTTGGTGCAGCATACGACGCGGCCCCGGGGGGCCGCGTTTTGGTCAATAGGGGCGCTCGTCAATCATGCTGTTCCCGTGGACCGAGGAGATCGGTATCGATCTCGGTACGGCGAACACGCACGTGTGCGTCAAGGGAGCGGGGGTGGTCGTGCGTGAAGCCACGGCCGTAGCGTTCCACGCCGGACGCCGGCGACCGGTCTGCTACGGCACCGAGGCGCGGCGCATGCTCGAGCGGCAGGTGCCGGGGGTGGAAGTCGTCCGCCCGGTCCGGCGCGGGGCGCTTGCCGACTTCGACGCCGGCGTAGACCTCGTCCGCCACTTCATCCGCCAGGCCCTCGGCCGCAAGCCCCTGTTGTTCAGCCCGGCAGTCGTCGTCGCCGCGCCCTTCCACACGACCGGTGTACAGAGGAACGCGCTGACCACGTGCCTCCGCGCGGCGGGCGCGGGGTCCACGCACGTGGTGCCCAAAGTGCTGGCGGCGGCGGTCGGCGCGCGGCTGCCCGTCTCGGGGGTCGAGAGCCACCTCGTGGTGGATGTGGGCGCGGGAGCCACCGACATCGGCGTCATCAGCCTGGGCACCGTGACCGCTGGCACGACCCTGCGCTATGGCGGCGAGGACATCGACGAGGTCGTCGTCCGCGCGATCCGGCGCTCTCAGGGCGTCCGCGTGGACTCCTCCTCCGCCGAAGAAGTGAAGATCCGCGTCGGCTCCGTGCACCCCGACCTCGGGCAGGACAAGGTCACCGTGAACGGCGCCACCTCAACGGAGAATGGGGGCTCAGAGCCCCTCGCCATCGTCGTCCAGGGGGCGTCGGAGCTCCTCCTGAAGGCGGTCATGCCGATCGTCAGCGAGATCGCCTGGGTGGTCGATGAGCTGCCCCCCAAACAGCGCGCCGAGGTCGGCAGGACCGGAATCACCCTGACCGGGGGCTCCGCGCTGCTCCGGGGCTTCCCCGAGCTGGTCAGTCACCATCTGGGCATCCCCACCACCGTCGCCAAGGACCCCCTCTCCTGCACGATCCTCGGGATCGAGTCCATCATCGGCGACCTGAGCGCCCTCAGCCTCGAAGGCCGCCGCTTCGCCACCGGCCCCGCACGCACCAACGGAGGTGCGTGAGACCCACAGCGCGCATTTCCCCCCTGCCGAAGGCTGCCGAGCGCCCTCGCCCGGAGTGGAACCGTGAGCATCCATCGCCTCGCTCGCGCGCTGGCCTGTCTCGCCCTCCCAGTCCTCGCGGCGGCTCAGACGCCCGATATCCTGGTCGCCATGAGCGGCTCCGGTCGGGTTGAGCGATACGACTGCAAGACCGGCCGATGGCGCGGCACGTTCATCTACGGGATCCCCAACCCGGCCGGCCTGGCCTGGGGAAGTGACGGCCAGCTGTACGTCTCCACCGGCGCCCTCAACGGCCCGGGGAAGGTGCTGTGCTACGACGGGGACGCGGGCGCGTTCGTGAGGGAACTCGTCGCCTACCCGCCCGGCGCCGACGGATTCCTCCTGCGCGCCAATGGGCTGGCGTTCCACAACGGCGACCTGTTCGTCGTCGGCTGCGACAACGGGAAGATCATCCGGTACGACGCGGCCACCGGGGCCTGGAAGCGGGACTTCGCCTCCGTCAGCACGACCTCCGTGACCCAGATCGCCTTCGACGAGCGCTACCTCTATGCCGCAGACTTCAAGAGCAACTCGATCCTGCGGTTCGACGCGGAGACAGGTGAGCCGGCGGGCGCGCTGACGACGCTTCCGGGCTTCGCTCCCTGGGGCGTGGCGATCGACGGGGAGGGGCGGGTCTTCTGGAGCGGCAGCGACAACACGATCCGCCTCTTCGACGGTCAGACGAATGAGGTCTGGGCCGGCGGCGAGGGTGTGCTCGACACTCCCCTGTGGCTCGCGATCGGCCCCGACGGCGCCCTGTACTGCTCCAGTTGGCACGGCAACACCGTGGATGCGTGGTCGCTCACCACGAGGAAGCACATGCTTCACATCGAAGGGCCGGAGGTGCGCGGACCGGTGGGCCTGCTGTTTGCCTATGGCCCAATGCCCAAACGGCGGCTGATCGCGCTGGGCGACACCAGGCCGCCGCGGAAGGGAGGGCGGGCGATGGTACGGATGGAGGCGGTGAGCGATCAGGCCCTCGTCACCCACCTCGGCTGGGACACCGAGGGCGGCGATCGTGCGAAGCACAACCTGCTGCGGGCGCCGCTGGCGCTGCGAGTGAAGCAGGGCGACACCTGGCGGAGCGTGGCCGAGTTCCCGGTGCGCGGGCAGCCAGTCGGACGCAAGGGCATGGCCTATGAGTTCCCCCTGACGTCCGCGACGTCGCTGCTCTGGGACCTGCAGACCGAGGGCGGGAACCTGACGCTGCGCTTCGCCCAATCGGGCGGCGAGGAGGGCGGAGTCGAAGGGCTGGAGCTGACCTTCCCCTTCGACCCGCGCCTGTGCGCAACGACCGTCCTCAGCGGCGACTGGGGCGAGGGTGGCAGCTTTCGTCTACCGGCCGTGATCAGCGCGCCGGACCTCGGCCAGATGCTCGTAACCTGCCCCCGCCGGCCGAACCTTGGCTGCCGCCTGCTGGGCAACCGCGCGGAGCAGTGGGTCGATGTGACCTTCGAGCTGCCGGCGCCGGATGCCGAGGGGCTCACGCTGGAGTTCGCGCCCGTCCGCCTGCCGATGCCTGAGGGCTTCCACGACACCGCCCGCTGGGCCGCCGGTCGCCGGGGATGGCTCAACTTCCTGCAGGTGAACGCCCAACCGCAGGGCGCCGGGGTCTGGGCGAACAACGTCATCAGCAACCCGGTCAGCTCCACGGTCTTCTGGCTGGGCGACCAGGTCCTGCTCATCCCCGAGGCCGCGCCGGGTGTGCCGCTCTCCCCGCTCCTGCGCCGAACGCTGGAGTTCTGGATGTACGACGCCATCCAGCCGGATGGGCTGATCGACTACGTCGAAACCGGCCCGGGCTCACCGATGATGGATGCCAACCCGTCCGTCCTGGTCGGCGCATGGTGCTATGTCGAGGCGAGCCGCGACACGACCTGGCTGCAGGCGCAGATCGAGCGGCTGGAGTTCGTGGCCCGCTACCTCGAGGGCCGCGACGTGGACGGAGACGGGCTCCTCGAGTCCCCTCAATCCGGGAATCGCGGAACGCACACCTTCGGCGACACCGCCTGGGACACGTACAGCAGCGGCCACAAGAACGCGTACGTGAATGCCCTCGCCTACCGCGCCTTCCGCTGCCTGGCGGACCTGGAGAAGCAGCTCGACCGCACCGAGCAGCAGGCGCGCTATGCCGAGCGGGCGGATCGCATCAAGGCGATCTACCGCGAGACCTTCTACAACCCCGAGACCGGTTGGCTCGGCTGGTGGCGCAGCGAGGACGGCTTCCTGCACGAGGTCTACTCCGACGTGGTCACCGATGTCGCGATCATCTACGGCCTCATCGAGCCCGCGGACGGTCGCCGGATGCTCGACGCGTACTGGGCGGAGCTTGAGCGCAGCGGCTTCGCGCGGTTCGACCTCGGCGTGCCGCTCAACGTCCGCCCGGTGCCCCGCGATGACCAGCTCGGCGAGTGGGGCGGGAAGAAGGAGGACGGATCGGACACCTTCGGCAAGTACCTCAACGGCGGGTGCTGCGTCTCGAACGCGTACTTCTTCCTGCTCGCGAACACCATGGCCGGCGACCGCGAGCGCGCCGACAAGGTGCTCGACGCGATGCTGAAGCGCCAGGCCGAGGGCGTCTTCCCAAACGGCGGCGGCTTCCAGAACGGCGTCGTGAACCGCTACCCGGATGGCGCCGAGTTCTTCGACTGGCAGGGCAACACGTGCGGCTACGAGGGCCATCTCGTCTACAGCTGGATGTTCCTGCAGGCCATGCTGTTGCGCGAACCGGCTCTCCGCGCGCGCCTCTTCCGGCCGTTGCTCACCCACGAATAGGTGGTGTGCCCCATGCCTCCGCCGATCCCGCGCCTGATGATCCCCGGCCCGACGGAGCTTGCGCCGGAGGTGCTTGAGGCCCTGGCGCAGCCTGCCGTCGCGCACTATGGCGAGGAGTGGCTGGCCGAGCATGACGAGACGATCCGGCTCCTCGCGCAGGTCTTCGAGACCGAGACGGAGCCGGTGCTGATCGTCGGC
>Ga0194125_10002558_pt1 | contig 29973 bp, 32 predicted proteins | sample TA2KigC250mmetaG_FD_148626 | JGI IMG/M metagenome (GOLD analysis project Ga0194125, IMG submission 148626) | Freshwater microbial communities from Lake Tanganyika, Tanzania - TA2015034 Kigoma Deep Cast 250m | ecosystem: Environmental > Aquatic > Freshwater > Lake | place: Tanzania: Lake...
TCCGCATTTAGGGGACAAATATAATCAGCTCAAAACAGCCCTGGCAAGCGGGGATGAAAAAGCGATCGCAAAAATGTACGCCAAAGGCGGGATGAATGATCTAAGCGCATTTGAAAAGAGCGGCCTCCTGACCCCTTCTGAAGTAGCTACCATGAACAAGGCCGTACAAAATACCGCTAACCAGGCTTTTGACACCGGGGTTAAGAATTCGGTAGCGGATTTCCAGAAGAAGACCGGGGTGAAGGTCCAGCAGGTGATGCTGGGCGATAGCGGCTCAAGCGCCTCCAGGTTCACTAAGCCTGCGGTGCGCACGGATTTTGATAAGGCCGGGGTATTCAAGTTCGACCCGGACGATGTGGTCAAATACGCCAAGCAGAATTGCGCAGGTAATGTCCAGCAGGCCCTGGATGACCTGCATCAGATCGCAAAATCAAACCTGCAGGGGCATACAAATCAGGCGCTGAAACAGGAAGGACTGTTTCATTCGGAGTATCTCACCGGTGAAAACGACCTCGGCGCTAAAGTCTATGACCGTTTCGGAAAGCCCGGCCCCGCAGACAGCTATCCCTCGAATCAGGTGCGCGTGCAGCAGCAGAATGTGGGTAAGACAACTGTCTATAACGTCAAGGATGGCCAGGTGACCGGAAAATATAACACCAGCGGCCAGGCGACCACTGACCAGGAGGCCCTGAACCAGGCCTTTGCCGGAGACGATTCCCTGCTTCAGTCGCAGCTTTCCGGCGGCTCAAAGATCCCGCCGAGCGAGATCAAACCCCTGATGCAGCAGCAGCTGAAAGCTATAGCCAATCCCGATGCTGACCTGACTCAGGCAGCCAAGGCCTACCAGCGCGCAGGCAAAGCCGGCACACTTGCCGGAGCGCAGCCTGATCCGGCTTTAACGCAGCTGGCTAATGACATACGCAAGAACCCCACGGCTTTTTACCAGAACTTCACTCCCCAGCAGCAGCAGATCATGATCAAGCATTTTGGCGACGGGGTGCAGGGTATGGCTACGCAGATCGGGATGTAGTTTGCAAGATACGGAGGCAGTCAGATGAACCTGAATAAAGCAATCAATTCTTTAGAACTTTTTCCCAAGGAATTAGAAGCGCTGGCGCAGGGTTTGGGTATAAGGCGCAATCCTTTGTGTACGCTTGCGCCGGCAGATTTTACGCCCGAAGAAGGGCAAGCCATACTCTCTGATTTCAACAAATTGCCTCCGGATGAGCGCAATAATTTTACTTCGGCCGTCAGAGGCGTTTTTAATCCGGTGCTGGCTGCGACCTATGAACAGAGTACCGGCGAAGATGAGCTGGTGCGTTCGCTCTTTGCCTGGGATCCGAAAGATACGGATCATATCGCGGTCCTGATGAATCGCGGTGCGATCGTCGATCTTTCACAGCGCACCTTTGATGAGCTTAAGGCGGTCATGGCTGAGGCTTTGGTCGTGGATGAGAAGCTAAGGTTTGCGCGCATCCTGATAAAGCTGTCTCCCTTTGCTGCCATCGTGCTCCTTGCGGTCTTTGATTATTTCCGCCTTGAGCGCTACCGCTCATTACTTAAACATACGGCACCCGGCCAAAATTTCGTGATCGCAGAGATCAAAGAGATCATTGATAATTCCTGGTGGGATGATTTCCGCTGGCCGCTTAATTTCGTGGAGAAGGTCATGCCGGCCGATCTGTCCGCTGGCGCGACCTTAGAGAAGATCCAATCGGCGATGGATGAGCTGGAAAAGACAGGGTTTATCCTGAGCACCCCGCCTGAAGCTGGTGAGACAGGGCCTGCGGTCTATACGCTGACCGATGCCGCATTGATCGTGAATCATGCCATGGCCACTAACATCAGTAAGATCGCTGTTACTGTTTCAAGCCCCCGGCCGGATAAGCAGACCGCTTACGAGACGCTCTTATTCGTGCGCGACGCAAATTATCTCATCCTTTTTGATATCACCGGAGAGATCGGCATAGTCACTACCCTGGATATGCAGGGCTTTGACAAGGTGATGGACAGCATCTTTAAGCCGACGCTTGCGCCGGAGGCTCAGGAAGCGATCCAGGCAATGGAGCCGATGCTTGAGGAGATTGCTTCTGCTCCAGCGCAGGAGGCTACCGGAGCGCGCTGCAACCAGTGTCAGGCGCCGATCGGTCCGGGAATTAAGTTCTGCGCTTCCTGCGGTGCCCCGGTTCAGGAGCAGGCTGCGCCTGCCGGTAAAAAATTCTGTCCCGGCTGCGGCCAGCAGCTGAATGTAGATGCCAAGTTCTGCAACGGTTGCGGAACTGCGTTGTAAAAAACTTAAGGCCCGGAAATTCCGGAAAAATTGAGGGAGGCAAATATGTTTTGTCCGAAATGCGGTCAGAATAATGCCGATGATTCAAAGTTTTGCCGCGGCTGCGGCCAAGCGTTTCCTCAGGCTCAGCCCGCGCCCCAATACCAGCAGCCCCAATACCAGCAACCGCAATATCAGCAGCCGCCTCAATATACCCCTCAACAGCCGCCGCAATATGCGCCCCCAACGCCGCCTCCCGGCCCGGCAAGAAAAAAGAAGATGCCTTTATTTGTAAAGGTCCTTTTAGGCATCGTCATCTTTATCGTGTTGATCGTGATCCTGGCTCTGGCCATGACCTCGGGCCTCGTAAAACCCGTGGAGCAGCAATTGGGCCTCCTTAAGCAGGGCAATATTCAGGGCGCTTACATGCTTACTTCCAAAGAGTTCCAGAATACGCTCAACCTCCAGGAGTTTACCAGTTTTGTTAATCAATACCCGTTCCTGATGCGCAACAAATCTTATTCTTTCACCGAGAGGGAGTTCAGCAATAATGTCGGCAGGGTCAAGGGGAAACTCATTGCCGAAGACGGCGCAGTGGTGCCGATCGTCTATCATCTGGTCAAAGAGGACGGCCAGTGGAAGATCATCGGCTTTGAGATAAATCCTAAAGATTTCTAAAAACTTATTTTAAGATTACACAGATTTAGATGCAGATTACACAGATAAAAACTTTAATCTGTGTAATCTAAAAGAATCTGTGTAATCAGAAATAGCATTACAAACGGAGGAGAATATGTTTTGCACAAAATGCGGTTCGAATAATCCGGATACATCGAAGTTCTGCGTGGGTTGCGGCGCTGCTTTGGGGCAGGCTGCAGCGCCTCAGGCACCTGCTTATCAGCCTCCGCCTCCCCCGCCGCCAAAGCAAGGCAGTCCAGTGATGATGATTGTGGTGGTAGTGGTGATCCTGGCGGTAATCGCCGGGGCGGCATTTTTCTTTTTAAGCGGCAAGAAAGGACAGCAGACCCAGGCGCCTGTCTCCCCGGGGGTTTCCCAGCCAGCGCCGGGTGCGGCTTCATCTACCGGCAGCAGCAACTGGCAGCAGGATATAAAGAAGGGCATCGGCGGCGCGATCGATGAGGCAGCCCAGAAATTAAAAAAGGCAGTAGACGAAGCCAAGTAAGAAAGGAAAGATGAATGAAAAGAATATTAAGATCAGCGATCCTGTTATCGCTACTATTTTTTTTCACCACAACATTATTTGCCGCAAGAGGAGACCTGGCAGCCAGGGGGCAGATCCTCTCCATTAATTCCGCGCCGAACAATAGGTATGAATTGCGCATGTACAATGAATTGACCAAAGAAGAGTATACTTACCTGGTGAGCGATAAAATGTTCATTACGGATGGCCGGCCAGGGCATGAAGGCCAGACCATGACCTGGGCGCAGCTTGCCTCGGCAGTTGAGGGGATGGGCAGGATCGAGGTCTACCTGTATTACGGTTCGGTATCCGACATCATTTATCTTGGCCCGTAATAATCCTTGCTATCATTTGTTAAATTTTATGCTATAATAAAACCATGATAAAACAAATCAGCATTTCTTTGCTCAGCATTTCTTTATTAGGGGCAGCAGGTTGTAAAGACATACTCCCGTGTAAGAAATCAGCAGTTATGGTACGCTCAGCCGGCAAGGCTTCCTGTCAGGATTACCTGAGCGGTTTCGTCACCTCGATTAAAGACATGGAGGCCTTTGAGGATGATAAATACACCGAAGCAATCATTACCGACCGGGCTTCCTGGGACAGTAAGCGCCTGCCTAAAAGGGTAACAGAATTAGAGGCAAAGGGCTATGTCTGTAGTCCTTCAGCTCTCGTGTATTACCCCTTATCCAACCCCAAGGCAAGCAAGATGCAGATTATGCCTCTGGTAAAAACTGTGCAGTGGCAATGCAGCCTGGAATTCGAGGACGCTAAATACCTGGCATCGTCAGATACAGCCAAGAAAAGCGCCCTGGAAAAAGAGGGTTACTCCTGCAACAAGGTGAGCTGTTCCGGAGAAGATGCAAAGGAAGATTTTGTCTGGATGTGCGCCAAATAGACATCCTATAAAGATCATATTAATGATTACACAGATTAAGAAGCGTAGATTACACAGATAAAAATGGAGGGAAGAGAAGCTCTTGATGGAGGAAGTGATTGTTTGATGTTTTAATCTGTGTAATCTGTTTTTCCCGCTAAGCTATCCGAGGGCATGGCGGGATCCCGCCTTAGATTTATTCTCTTGGCGGGAAAAATCTGTGTAATCAGGTATAATGCATTACAATTATACCTGAACATTATACCAGGAGAGAATATGGAGAGATTAAAAAAGATTATTCCTCTTGCCTCATTGGTGATATTCCTGATCTGCCTTTATTCATTTCTGCACGGAAATAAGGTTTTTGAGAAAAGGTTTGAAAACGATTATGTCGCCTGGTATTTCCTGGCCAAAGGTATTTTCTGTTCGCTTGCGCTTTACATCCTGGGATTGATCCTGTCGAAGTTATGCGAAAAGCAGGGTTGATCGAAAGGATCCCGGAAAGCTACCGGCAGGAGTTTTTCAAAGTACAGGCCTTACTCATCAAATCCAGAGTAAGGCTTTTTTGCATCCTCACCGCCGTCGCGTATTTTTTCGTCACCGGCATAAGCTACTTTAACTCACCCGAAGAGTTTAATCCCAAGGAGTTGCCTCTTGCCGGCCTGCTCCTGGCCGGCTCGCTAGTCATTCTTTTGCTAAATGCAAGATGCCGCACGCCCCTTTCCGGAAAACTGACCGCGTACATCTTCATTATTTTTATTCTTATTATAATCACCCGGATTAACCTCGTCTATCCTGAGTACGCGTCTTTAAGCGTTTTTGTCTATATGTTCGTTTTGTTCCTGGTAGTCTTTTCAATACCCTGGATGCCCCTAGAGGTCTTTTTCATTTCCTTGCTTCATATCGCAGCTTATCTCATATTTATTGCTCTTTTAAAAAAGTTCACCGGCCACGACGTAGCTATGACGGGCCTGCGCCCCTATGTCGACGGCCTGAGCGTCCTTTTGATTTCGGGGCTTGTTTCTTTTGTCATCCGCAGGAAGGATATCTTGCGGGAGATCGAGAACTTTGTGCTTTTAAAGGAGATAGAGGCAAAGAATGAAGTCATGCGCCGGGAGCTTGAGCTGGCCACCCGCATACATAAGACCCTCGTGCCGCGGTCGCTGAGCACGGATCAGGTGGATATCTCGGCGCTCTATCAGCCGGCGTATTATTTGGGCGGAGATTACGCCCGTTTTCATTTCGTAGACAGGGATAGGCTTCTTTTCATCATCTGTGACGCCACCGGCCACGGCGTCTCAAGCGCCCTGATCGTAAACCGCCTGCACGCGGAGTTCGAGCGCCGGGCCAGAGAAGGAAGGATGCCGGGCGAGCTTCTGGCTGAACTTAATGAGTTCATGGTGCGCGATTTTTCCGGCACTAACATGTTCCTGAGCGCCTTCTGCGGCCTGCTTGATTTTAAGGCCAGAAACTTCAAATATTGCAATCACGGCCATCCTGCGCAGTACCTATACCGGGTAAGGGAGGAAAAGATATATCGCTTTGATTCCGAGGATACGCTGCTGGGGGTCTCTGCGGCAGTGAATCCTTCGGCCGAGCATGCGATAGACTTCAACTCCGGGGACAAGATCATGCTTTTTACGGACGGGGTGCTTGAGACCATGGATAAGGACGAACATATCTACGGCAAAGAGCGGCTTGAGGAGTTTATTCAGCGAAATTCGAGCCTTGCGCCCGGACTCTTCAACCAGAAGCTCCTTGAGGAATTGAACGCCTTTAAATCCGGGGATTTCCGGGACGACATCTTCCTTTTCACCATGGAATTAAAATAGCGCCAATTTATTGCCTTGTAAATAATTGCGTTTTAAGTATAATATTTACGCAAGCCCAGTCTTGATCTATGATGCTTATCCATAAAAAAATACCTTCCCGGCTGGATATAATTCCCGGATTTTTGACCGAGTTTACGCAGAAATTAGCGCCTCTTGGCCTTTCCGAAGAAGAGCTTTTTAATGTCAAGCTCTCCGTGGAAGAGGCGGTGGTCAATGCCATCAGGCATGGGAACAGGCAGGACCCTTCGCTTTTTGTCGAGGTCGCGGCAGAGGCGCATAACGGATGCCTGACCATAAAAGTAGTCGATCAGGGAGAGGGCTTTGATTTCGAGAATGTCGCCGACCCTACTCACAATCATAATCTCGCCAAGCTCTCGGGAAGAGGCGTATTTTTGATCCGTAAGCTCATGGATAAAGTGGATTATTTTGATTGTGGCCGCGGTATAAAGATGATAAAATTTTTAAAGAGGCATTCCATAAAGAGAAACGATAAGGATGCCTGATTACAATGATTAAAAAAAGCAGATTACAGAGATTGAAGGCCTCAATCTGTGTAATCTAAAAAAATCTGTGTAATCAGGTATAATCAGTGATTATACCTGGGGATTATACCGGGAGGTAAAATGAAGATCAGCCAGGAAAAAGCAAACGATACGGTAGTCTGCAGGCTTGAGGGAGAGATCAATATCAATAATTCTCCGGAACTGCGCAAGGACTTCGAGGAGATCATCAAGAGAAATGAGAAGAAAGTGCTGGTGGACTTCTCAAGCGTGACTTATATCGACAGCTCAGGCCTTGCCACTTTGATCGAGATGCTGCAGCGCCTGAAGAAGATCGGCGGATGCATGCGTTTCAGCAATATGGACCAGAAGATCAAGAACATCTTTGAGATCACCAAACTCCATAAACTCTTCGATATTTACGAGACCCGGGAACTCGCCCTGAAAGACTTCTGATAAATGGTCGAAGTAGTCGGCAGATACGTAATAGATTATTACCGCTGGGTAAAAGGTATATTCAGCCTTCTCTACGGTATCCTTTACTGGATAATCCTCGGGCCCTTTAAGGGCAAGGTAGTCGGGAGGGTGAGCGTCTTCAGCCAGATGGTCTTCATGGGAGTGCGCTCCATCGTCATCGTTTTTTTCGTGGATATCTTCACCGGAATAGTCCTGGCCATGCAGACCGCCTACCAGCTTGAAAAGATGGGCGCGGTGATCTATGTGGCCTCCATTGTGGCGGTCTCAGCCTGCAGGGAACTGGCGCCGGTTTTAACCGCGTTAGTCGTTGCCGGAAGAGTCGGTTCATCCATTGCCGCAGAGCTGGGTACGATGAAGGTCACCGAGCAGATCGAGGCTCTTGAGACCATGGCCATAAACCCGGTGCGCTTCCTGGCTGTCCCGCGCTTTAGCGCCCTATTCTTTATGCTTCCTGCATTGACAATCCTGGGGAACTTGAGCGCAATCCTTGGCGGCTACATCGTCGGGACCAATAACCTGGGCATCAGCCCCGACCTCTATATGCAGACGACCTTCAAATACCTAAAGTTAAAAGATGTCTATACCGGACTCTTTAAATCTTTTATTTTTGCCATGATCATCGCGCTGGTGGGCTGCTACGAAGGCCTGAATGCCAAGGGCGGTGCCGAAGGCGTCGGCCGGGTGACTACCCGAAGTGTCGTGATCAGCTTTATTCTGATCATCCTGGCGGACTGCATCATCACCGCGTTCTTCTATTTTTCAAAAGTATAACGAACTAAAACAGTTCTTTTGATCACATAGATTTTAGAAAAGATTACACAGATTATCGGAAGTTTTTAATCTGTGTAATCTGAATTTTAATCAGTGTAATCATAATTTAAAAAATATGAGCCAAAAAGAGTGCCCCAAAGGAAAAGAAGCCCTCATTTCCCTGGAAAACGTTTCAAAAGTTTTTCAGGGTAAGAAGGTTATTGATAATGTGAGTTTCGATATTCACTGCGGCGAGACCTTTGTGATCATGGGTTGCTCCGGCTCTGGCAAGTCCACGCTGCTTCGCCTGATGACCGGCGCTATCCGGCCGGACGAAGGCCGCATCCTTTTAAGGGGCAAGGATATCGCTACCATGACCGCCTCGGAGATGGATGAGGTCAGAAAGACCTTCGGCATGGCTTTTCAGTATTCTGCCCTGCTTGATTCGCTTACCATCGAAGAGAACGTAGCCCTGCCCTTAAAAGAGCACACAAAATTAGCCGATGAGATCATCGGGATCATTATCAAGATGAAGCTGGCGTTGGTAGGCCTGCGCGGATACGAGAGCTATCTTCCTTCGCAGATCTCAGGAGGCATGCGTAAGCGAGTAGGGTTTGCCCGGGCGATCGCCCTTGACCCGGACATCGTCTTTTACGATGAGCCCACTTCGGGGCTTGACCCCGTAGTCGGCGGCGTGATCGATAAATTGATCAAAGACCTAAGCGCCAAACTTATGATCACTTCTATTGTGGTCACTCACGATATGCAGAGCGTCTTCGGGATCTCTGACCGGGTGGCGATGATCCACAAGGGGAAGCTGGTGGAGGTAAACACGCCGGAAGAGATCAGGAGCTCGAAAAATCCATTTGTGCAGCAGTTTATCCACGGCGAACCGACCGGGCCGATAGACCTTTTTAAGGAGGATATCGGGATACCGGAAGCGCTGGGACTATAAGAACGGGAGAGGCAATGAAGACCAAAAATTATACCAATGAGTTTAAGGTAGGTTTGTTCGTGCTCTTATGTCTTGCCGGGTTAGCGTACCTCACCTTTTCTACCGGCAGGATGAACTTTAAAAAAGGCGGCTACAGTATCTACGTGCTCTTTGACGATACCGCCGGCCTTGAGAGCAAGGCGCCGGTGAGGCTTAACGGCTTTGAGGTGGGCAAGGTGGACGAAATAAAGATAAATGAAGAGAATGACTCGACCCGGATCATGCTTAAGCTCTGGCTTGAGGACGGCGCGCGCGTGCGCGAAAACGCCAAGATCTCCATTAAGACTCTGGGCCTGATGGGCGAGAAGTATATCCAGATCTCATCAAGCGCAGGGGCCGGCTTCATCAAGCCCGATACCTTGCTTAAGGGCGAGCCTTATCTTGACCTGGATAAACTCCTGGCCAGCGTCAGCGGCACGGTAGAAGACAACAAGGATTCTATCACTGCGATCGTCAAGAACCTTGAGACGACCTCCAGGAACTTTGAGGAGTTCTCAGGCGACATCAAGAGAAACCCCTGGAAACTTTTATTCAGGAGCAAAGAGAAAAAAGCGGAGGAGAAATGAAGAGATCCGGATTGATTTTAATCTGTGTTTTGGTTTTATTATTTCCTGTTTCTGTCTTTGCCCAGGAAGCCAGGATCATCGACATCCGCGGGAGGGTCACGGTAAAATTGAAGGACAAGGCGGACTGGGAGAGGGCGCGCATCGACATGCTTTTGAACAGGGAAGCGCAGGTAAAGACAGACGGTAAATCCTCCTGCACCCTGGCTTTTGACGGGGAATTGAAGAATATCATGACTGTCAAGGAGAACTCGCACATTAAGATCGAGAACCTTGCCCCCGCAAACATCTTTCTGCCGGAAGGCCGGGTATTCACGCTGATCAGGAATCTTTCCAAGTCAGAAGAGTTCAGTGTGCGGACTCCGACTGCCGTTGCCGGAGCAAGGGGCACGGGCTGGATCACGGATTTTCACGCCATGCTCACCTCCGTCTTATGTCACGACAATAGGGTCTTTGTGGACGGCCTGGATGCCGCAGGCAACGTTACCGAAGAGCAGGACTTAAGCAACGGCTGGGGCCTGAAAGTAGGCGAGGGCGGAAGATTTAGCGACGTCTTTATTTTAAGCGATGACGACCGCAGGCTCTGGGACAGGTTTGAGGATAATGTGCTCGAACTGACCGGAGAGGAGTCAGAAGATTGGGAAGCCGGAAATATGGGTGAGTTAAGAAGGGAGCAGCGCCAGGATTTCAGCGACATTAAAGAAGAGGCAAGGCGCAGCGAAGCAGAAGAGGCCCGGGAAGAGAACAGGGGCGGCGGTACTGTCGGCGGCGGCCACTCGATCACTATCGGACACTGACGCCTGAAAAATGAGGCAGAAAAGGATCCTTAAGACCATCCCCGTTCTTCTATTAATAAGCCTAATCTCCAGCTGCCCGGCCTTTGCCCAACCGCAGGTCAAGCCGGAAAAAGAGGAAAAGATCCTTTCTCTTCCTAAATTAAAAAAATCCCCTCCCTCTTTCAAGCTTTCGACCAGCGCCGGGGTCTTTTCCGGTTACGACTCAAACGTGAACTTAAGCCCCGTCAGTAAGGGGGATACCTTCCAGGAGTTCCTCTATTCCTTGAGTTTCAGCAAACCGTGGACGGAGGGCACCACCTTTACCTTCAACTATGACCTGGATTTCCTGAATTACAGCCGCTTTACCGACTCAACCAACCTGCTTAATCATCTGCGGTTTGGCCTGCATAAAGAGATGGGAAGGTATTTTGACATCGGGACAGGTTATGACCTGGGAGCCTTTTATTACCCGCATAATAAAGAAGGAAACTTCCTCCTGCACCGGGGTTTCTTTTACGTGAAGAATTACCTGACCCGCAGGCTCTATCAGGAGGTCCTTTACGAATCCGGATACAAGAGGCACACCCAGAGAAAGGCCCTGCAGGATACCATCAATACCTACCAGGACAAAAAACTTATAGACAGGCGTAATACCGGCCAATACACTATCGGCATGAAAGTCACCCCTGATCTATTTGCTAAGGTGCGCCTCAGGTTCACCAATAATGACTCAAATGCGCGCTTCGATGATTACTATGACTATAAGGCCTATGAGATTTCCCCTGCCGCCGAATATAAGTTTACGCGGCGCCTTGAAGGCTCGGCCGCTTTTTCTTTTACCCGCAGGGATTATAAATCGCGCCTGGTCTTTGCCAATGACTACAAGGAGAAGGATAAGATCTATGCCGCCAATCTGTCCTTTCGCTATAAGGTAAACCGTAACAATATCGCCTCTTTAGCCTATTGCCTCCGCAATAACGACTCCAACGAAGATCTGGAAGAGTATACCGAAAACATCATGACGCTGGGTTGGCAGTATAACTTCTGATCATGAGATTCCTGAAATCCGTCCCCCTGATTACCTGGGTCATCGCTCTGGCCGCCGTCACGGTGGCCTTTATCAGCGCCTTCGGCCTCTTCAATAATTTTGAGCTCATATCTTATGACCGCCGGATGAAGATGCGGCCTGCCCTAAGAAGCTCATCTGATATCGTGCTGATCGAGATCGCCGACGATACCTTAAAGACTCTGGGTAAGTGGCCCTTGCCGCGCGATTTTCATGCCAGCCTGGTGAAGGTCCTCAAAGATTACGGCGCAAGCCAGATCGTCTTTGACGTGATGTTTCCCGAGGCTACAGCCTATGACGAGGTCTTTGCCGAAGAGGCAAAGAGCGCGGGGAATGTATATCTGCCTATGGTCTTTTACCTTGAGGAAAAACAGAAGAAAGGCTACCTTCCGCCGGAGGCAGGCGCGATACTCTCTGACCTGGCCCCTGCGCTGAAAGGCGCCCCCCGCGGCGAGAGCCAAATCAATGTCTTTGTCGACCCGGACGGAAAATACCGGCGCGCACCCTTATTCATCCGCTATGAAGGCAGGAATTACCCTAATCTGGGGTTCATGAGCGCCTGCGACCGCCTCGGGCTGGATGCCGGCCGCGCAGAGTTTAGCCCCGGAAAGGTGATCATAGACGGTAAACTTGGCATTCCGGTCGACGATAATGCCGCGCTTTTAGTGAATTATCCGGATAGATGGGAGCGTTCTTTTAAGCATGTATCTTACTTCGATATCCTCAAGTCTTACAGCGAGGCCTTAAGCGGCCGCAAGCCGCATCTGGACCTGGGGATGTTTAAGGGCAAGACCTGCTTTATCGGCCTCACCGCCACCGGCACCGCGGATCTACGGGCGAATCCTCTTGAGGAGACCTATCCGATGGTCGGGCTGCAGGCAAGCATCTTTAATAGCGTCCTGCAGGAAAAGTTCATTACCAGGGCCGGCAGGCTTGCGAATGTCCTCTTGGCCCTGGCAATATTTGCCGTCAGCCTCTTGCTCTGCTTTAAGTTTTCTCCGCTAAAGGCGTTCCTGGGGATACTGGGATTTTCCGCCGCATATTTCATCTTTGCCGCCGGGATCTTTATCGCCTTCGGGATCTGGGTCGACCTATTCATACCGGAGTGGCTGATGTTTACCACCTATGCCTCGGTCACATTTTACCGTTTTTTCAGCGAGAACCGCAGGCGCCAGCTGCTGGAAAAAGAGCTGGATATCGCCCGCACCATCCAGAAGAGCTTCCTTCCCGAAGAGATAAAGGAGTTTTCCGGCATTTCGATCTCCACTTTCCTTGAGCCGGCGAAATTCGTAGCCGGAGACCTCTTTGATATACTGCCGCTTGACGAAAAGAGGCTGGGCGTACTGATCGGGGATGTCTCGGGAAAAGGCGTGCCGGCATCGCTGATCATGGCCCAGACCCTTTCCTTATTCAGGGTCTTTGCCCGTCAGGATTTCAATTGTTCGGATACGCTCATGCGCCTGAACAGCGAGCTTTACGGTAAGTTCGCAGGCCGCTTTGTCACCTGCCTGTATATGATCATCGACACCGAGGCAAAAAGGGTAAGGGTCGCCTCCGCAGGCCACGGCCCGCTCTTAGTCTATAAAAAGAAAGATAATAGCATCATTGAGGCGGATATCGCAATAGATGTTCCGCTGGGGATTATGGAGGGAGTCGAATACAAGGATACGGAGTTCGGCCTTGATAAGGCCGATAAGCTCTTTGTTTTTACCGACGGGCTTACTGAGGCCAGGAACCTTGATTCGCAGGAGTTCGGCGTAGAGAATATCAAAAAGATAATCGGCCAGAATGCCGGCCTCTTGCCTCAGGCGCTCTCCGAATCGCTTAAAAAAGGAGTCTATAAGTTTTCGTACCGCTGCCCGCAGCATGACGACATCACTTTGATTGTCTTGGGGGCGACGTAGTTCCTCGCCTAAGCGCTTGTCAATTTCTTCGAAATTGACGGCGCAGGCTCGGAATAAATTTGCAGACGCTGACAATAGTTAACTAAGCAGCTACAACTTATGTTCGCTTACTGCGTGCGCTCCATAAGTTGTCTGCTCATTTAGGAGGGAAAGATGAGCCTGAAAGTAGTGATAAACAAAAGAGAGTTTGGCGTTTTTGATGTCTCCTGTATCGGCCCGGTCGACACTTCGACTTATGAGACCCTGGAAAAGGAGGTCAAGCCGGTGCTGGATATGTTCCCGAAAGTGATCGTCCTGAATATGGAAGGGGTAAATTACATCAGCAGTATGGGCATCAGCGCGATCATCAAGATAAAGAAATCGCTCGATGAGACTAAAGGTAGCCTGATCGTGACGAACCTGCAGCCCCAGGTGAAAAAGGTCTTCGATGTGATCAAGGCCCTGCCTACCGGAGGCATCTTTACCAGCATAGCGGAAGTGGATGCGTATCTGGACAGGATCCAGAGAGAGGAATTAGAGAAGGGGGAGGGCTCTTAAGATGCCGCTTGATCCCAAGCAGCTGGAAAAAGAAGCGCACGAAAATCTGACCCAGGCAAAATATGACGCAGCCTACGGCCTGTTTATCCGCGCAGCCCGCGCCTGCCAGGAGAGAGGGGAGCATAAAGAGGCCGCGCTGCTTTTTGCTTCCGCAGCCGGTTCCTGGAATCTGAAGTTGGGAGAGAAGAGTTTCCTGAACTCCGCTTCTGCCTATGAAGAGGCCGCGCTTGAGGCAGAAAGGTCCCATGACCTTGAGTACGCCTCCCTGCTTTACCGCTATGCCGCCATCAGTTATGAACGCGATATGGACTTTATGGGGTTCTCCGAATGCTTCTACCGCTTTAAGGAGTGTTACCGGAGATTCCTGATGCAGAGCCTCTTTTTCCCGGGCAGGATCAGGCACATTGCCGCCACACAGGAAAAGCACGGCATGCTTACCGCAGTAAAAAGGCTCTTTAAGTGGCTGGCTTACAGCGCCTCTTTTTTTATCTGGGGCCATGGCGAGCGGCCGCTAAGGACCCTCTACAGCGCGATTGGCCTGGTCCTTTCCTGCGCCCTTATTTATACGCAGAGCACACTGAAGAGCGCAGGCGGGTTGTTTCATCCGGACTTCTTTGAGGCGGTCTATTTCAGCGCAGTCACCTTTACCACGGTCGGATTCGGGGATATTACGCCGGCAGGATGGGCGAAGATGGTGGCGATCTTTGAGGCCTTCTGCGGGATATTCGTGATGCCGATTTTTATTGTGGCGCTATCCAGGAAGTATTTGAGGCTTTAATTTTTGTTGTTTTTCAGGTTTGCTGTGATAGAATAAGACCCGGTAGTTCCTCTGCGCAGCAAGCGCGCACTTGCCAATCCGATATGGCAAGGTGCGCCTAAACGCAGGCCCGGATTCCCGCTTACGCGGGATTTCGCTAGATAAAAGATTATTGTGCTCATAAATTCGCAGACGCTGCCAATAATTAAACGAAGCAGCTACAACTTATGTTCGCTCGCGTTACTCGCTCCATAAGTTGTCTGCTCATTTAAGGAGGCCGATATGCTTAAAAAGGCGCAGTTGGGAAAAGAGCTTTCAGTTACGGTGGTAAATAAGATCGGGATCCTGTCGGATATCTCCAAGATCGTTTCAGATCACGGCATCAATATCGTAGCAGTCGCCGGTTATGCCAAGGATAGCGAAGCTGAGATCATGCTCATTACCGGAGACAACCTGCGTGCCGGCGATGCCCTCAGAAAAGCCGGATACAAGCAGGTAAAAGAGCGCGAAGTAGTGGTGGTTGAACTTGAAGATAAACCCGGAGCGTTAAAGCATATTACCACGATCCTGGAAGGACAGGGTATTGATATCAGGCACATCTACGGAACCACCTGCCCCGGAGGCTGCCCCGCGACCATAGTCTTATCTACCAGCGATAACGAAAAGGCCCTGGTAGCGTTCAGGAAATAAGATAAGGGAAGAAAATCTAAGTCTGTAAATAGACCCGTACTTGCGGGTCTATTTCTCTAAAAGGAGAGCTATTGGCTACACGCAGAGTTGTGATCACCGGCCTTGGCGTAGTTGCGCCTAACGGGATCGGCAAAGATGAGTTCTGGGAGGCGAATATCATCGGCAGGTCGGCAGTCGTGCCGGTGACTGCCTTTGATGTCTCAGAGTTTGACTCCAAGATCTGTGCGCCGGTCAGGGACTTCAGTTACCTGAATTACATGCCCCAGGCGGACGCCAAAAAGGTGGACCGCTTTGTGCACCTTGGCCTTGCGCCGGCAAAAGAGGCGCTGGACGATTCCCGTCTTGACCTGTCCGGAGAAGACCCTGACAGGATCGGGGTGGTGATCGGCTCAGGCGCCGGCGGCATCCTTTTCCATGAAGAGCAGATGCTGGTGGGCTACCAGAAGGGGCCCCACCGTTTAAACGCCCGCTCTGTCCCGCGCATCAGCCCCAATGCCGTGGCCAGCCACATCGCCATCCAGTACGGCCTCAGGGGACCGAATATGGTCATCTCCAATGCCTGCGCATCCGGGACATATGCTATCGGGGAGGCCTTCAGGCTCATCCAGTCAAGTGATATGGACCTCTGCCTTACCGGAGGCGTCGAGGCGCCGCTCACTCATTTTAATTTCGGAGCCTATGATATATTAAGGGTCCTCTCCAAAAGGAACGACGCCCCCGAAGAGGCGAGCCGGCCCTTTGACCGGGACAGGGACGGTTTTGTCCTGGGCGAGGGAGGCGCTGCGCTCATCCTGGAGGAGCTGGGGCATGCCCTTAAACGGAATGCCACGATCTATGCCGAGGTAGCCGGCTACGGCGCCAATTCCGGAGCCTATCATATCGTCATGCCTGAACCGGAAGGACACGACGCGGCAAAGACCATGCAGAAGGCCCTGTGCAACTCCGGGTTCAAACCCGAAGATATCGATTATATCAATGCCCACGGTACTTCCACCTCCCTGAATGACAAGGCAGAGACCCGCGCCATAAAAGAGGTCTTTGGGGAGCACGCCAAAAGGGTCCCGGTCTCAAGCACCAAGTCCATGATCGGCCATACCCTGGGCGCTGCCGGAGCGATCGAAGGAGTGGTTTGCGCCCTGGTGATCAAGAATGGAATCATCCCTCCGACCATAAATTATAAGCATCCGGATCCCGAATGCGACCTGGATTACGTGCCTAATACCGCCCGGCAGGTAAAGGTCGAAGCCGTGCTTTCCAATTCCTTCGGTTTCGGGAATTGCAATGCCTGTGTGATCTTCAAGCGCTATGCAGGTTAAGGTCTATTACCATGATACCGATTGCGGCGGAGTAGTCTATTACGCCAATTACCTCAAATACCTGGAAGAGGCGCGTACCGAGTTCCTGGCTGAAAGAGGCATCTCCGTCAGGGAGCTTGCCGCAGGCGGCACGCTGTTTGTGGTCAGCCGCCAGGAGATCGATTATAAGTTTCCCGCGGTCTACGGCGATACCCTGACAATCGGAACCCGGATAGCTGAGACGACCGCAGTGCGTATCTATTATGAGCATGAGATCAGGAATCAGCGCGACCAGCTCATTGCTAAAGCCTGCACGCTCCTGGTCTGCGTAGACAGGGAATTGAAGCCCAGATCCATCCCCGAAGAGATCAAGGAAAAGATCGCGGCCAACCCCGAATAAGAAAATGGATGCCCTGGAAGCCATTAGATCCCGAAGAAGCGTACGTGCCTTCAGCGATAAGCCGCTAAACAGGGAAACTTTAAGAAGCCTGGTTGATGCCGGCCGCCTTGCCGCCACTGCCCGTAATATCCAGCCCTGGGAGTTTATAGTAGTTACGGATAGGAGCATGCTCAAAAAAATAGGAGAGATCGCCGAGACCGGAAGGTTCATTGCCGAGGCTGCCGTATGTATTGCCGTATATTGCCAGGATACCAAATATTATCTGGAAGACGGTTGTGCCGCTACGCAGAATATCCTGGTTGCCGCCGCAGCACTTGGCCTTGGTTCATGCTGGGTTGCCGGTGATAAAAAACCCTACTGCCCCCAGATAAGCCAGCTTCTTAATGTATCCCCTACCTATAAACTGGTGAGCCTGATTGCCGTAGGTCATCCTGCCGAAAAGGCCGGCCTTCATGCAGCAGAGAAGAGAAAGCCGGATGAAGTCATCCACTGGGAAAGATTCTGATCCCCTATAACCTAAATCATATTGACATTCACCGGTTCTGTGCTAACATACTTTCCGTTTAGTAAGTAAGCCCATCCCCTGCGTGCAGGGGATGGGTAAATTCGCAGACGTCCGCCTTCGGCGGACTACAACTTATGTTTGCTCGTTTCACTCGCTCCATAAGTTGTCTGCTCATTTAGGGAGGGTTGTAGAAATGGCTCAAACAGAGTGGTTATTGCTCTTAGCGCCGGTAGGCTCCATTATTGCGCTCGGGTTTGCCGCATACCTTGCGTTCTCTATTTTTAAGATGGACGAAGGCAGCGACAAGATGAAGGAGATCGCCGAGGCGGTCCGCATCGGCGCAAGGGCATATCTAAAAAGGCAGTATCTTGGCGTTTCCATTTTCTTTGCCGTAGTCTTTGTGATCCTGCTTGTGCTTGCCCTGATGAAGCACCTGGTGATCTTCGTGCCTTTTGCCTTTCTCACCGGTGGTTTCTTTTCCGGCCTCTCCGGTTTTATCGGCATGACCATTGCCACCAAGTCTTCCAACCGTACCGCAGCCGCGGCGATGAAGAGCCTCAATTCCGGCCTGCGCGTTGCCTTCTCAAGCGGCGCAGTCATGGGCCTGACCGTAGTCGGCCTTGGGCTCCTCGATCTAAGCATCTGGTATTATTTTCTGGACTGGTTTTATGCAAGCCATCCTATCCCCATAGGAACGGATAAGATCACTGCGATCACTTCCACCATGCTCTGCTTCGGCATGGGCGCCAGCTGCCAGGCGCTCTTTGCGCGCGTGGGCGGCGGAATCTTTACCAAAGCGGCAGATGTGGGAGCAGACCTTGTGGGTAAGGTCGAGGCAGGGATACCCGAAGATGACCCGCGTAACCCGGCAGTCATCGCCGATAACGTAGGAGACAATGTCGGTGACGTGGCCGGCATGGGCGCAGACCTTTATGAGTCTTATGTCGGTTCGATCGTAGCGACTTCAGCTTTGGGCGTAGCAGCCGGATTAGGGGTGCCGGGAGTAACCGTGCCCCTGGTCATGGCAGCAGTAGGGGTGGTCTCTTCGATCATCGGGACATTCTTTGTGCAGAGCAAAGAAGAGGCGGCTCAGAGCGTTTTACTGGCAGCCTTACGAAAAGGAGTCTTCGCCAGCTCTCTTCTGGTTGCGGTCATTTCTTATTTCCTGGTCAGGGCGACTTTAGGGATCGAGCACATCGGTATTTACTGGGCAGTCATTTCCGGCCTTGTTGCCGGAGTCATCATCGGCCTATGCACCGAGTATTATACTTCCAGCGGCTTTAAACCGGCGCGTTTTGTGGCTGAGCAGTCTTTGACCGGACCGGCGACCGTGATCATCGGCGGCATTGCCGTAGGCATGATGTCTACTGCCATTCCCGTGATCGTAGTCGGCGTGGCGATACTCGCCAGTTACTTTCTGGCCGGAGGCGCTGCGAATTTCAACCTCGGCCTTTACGGCGTGGCTATCTCTGCTGTAGGCATGCTTTCAACCCTCGGGATAACTCTGGCTACTGATGCCTATGGCCCGGTTGCGGATAATGCCGGCGGAAACGCCCAGATGGCCGGGCTTGACCCCGAAGTAAGGAAGAGGACAGATGCCCTGGATGCCTTAGGAAATACTACCGCAGCCACAGGCAAGGGTTTTGCCATCGGTTCTGCAGCCCTGACTGCCCTGGCCTTGATTGCGGCATACCGGGATCAGGTAGCATTATACGGAAAAGAGCTGGACTTAAGCCTGATGAATCCCAATCTGCTGGTCGGTTTATTCCTCGGCGGAATGTTGCCCTTTCTTTTCGGTTCCATGACCATGCGCGCAGTAGGCCGGGCAGCCGGTAAGATCGTCGTAGAGGTGCGCAGGCAGTTCAAAGAGATACACGGCCTGATGGAAGGCAAAGCCAAGCCTGATTATGCGCACTGCGTGAATATCGCCACTGCCGCAGCGCAGAAAGAGATGGTCATTCCTTCCCTTATGGCGATTATTACCCCGATCCTGGTCGGGCTTCTCGTCGGCGTAGAGGCAGCGGCAGGGCTCCTGACCGGCGCTACTGTTTCCGGATTTGTTTTAGCGGTAATGATGGCTAACTCCGGCGGCGCCTGGGATAATGCCAAAAAGTATGTCGAAGAGGGCCATCTTGGCGGAAAAGGCTCTTTAGCTCATAAGGCCGCCGTAGTCGGCGATACAGTGGGAGACCCCTTCAAGGATACTTCCGGGCCGAGCCTGAACATCCTGATCAAGCTGATGTCCATGGTCTCTATTGTTTTTGCCTCATTCGTGCTTTCCTACAGCCTATTCAAATAGACGTTCTTCTGTTCAGAGCTGACGCCGTCCCCGTTGAGGGATACCCATTGGTATTTGGATAATTGGTCATTGGACATTGACAGATTTAGTGATATAATAAAGATGTTATGGGTGACCTGGAGTTTGTCCAGAAATGCTCAAGCGGCGACAGTTCATCCTGGAACGAGTTTCTAGACCGGTATTCCCGCCTTATTTATAATTATATCTACAACGTCTTAATCGCTAAGAATTGCCCTGATGTTAAGACGCATGCCCAAGATGTTTTCCAGGAAATCATCCACTCCCTGATCCGGGACGATTATACAAAACTCAAAAGTTATAAAGCCAGAAACGGCTGTAGCCTGGCGAGCTGGCTGCGGGTGGTCACGGTTAATTTTACCCTTAGGTACGTAGAGAGGCTTAAGCCCGCAGTATCTCTGGAGGAGGAGATCGGTGAGGGTTTAAGCCTTAAAGATGCGCTGGCTGCTGACCTTGATCCGGCCAGAGAGACGCTCTCTGACCGGGAGAAGGCCGGCCACCTGCAGGATTGTATCGCCGGCCTAAGCACGGAAGATAAGTATTTCCTGGAGCTCTACCTCAATCAGGGCTTAAGCCTTACTGACCTGATGAAGGCCTTCCGGATAGCGCGGGCAGCAGTGGACATGCGTAAGTCGCGCCTGATCAAGCGGCTTAAAGAGTGTTTCCGGCGTAAAGGTTTTGAGTTAGATTCTTGATTTTTTCGTATCTATTATATCGGGAGGAAGGAAAGTGCAGGAGCGCCTGGAAAAAATCATAAAAAAGGTCTACCGGGACTGGAAAGCGCAGAACGCCCGCTGCGCCGCCGCGCATCCGGACGAGGAGACGCTCGCCTGTTTTCTGGAAGAGAGGCTTGAACAGAAGGCAGCCGAAGAAGTCAGGCTGCACCTTTTGGCTTGCGCACCCTGCGCTGAGGCCCTGGCCCTGCAGCTGAGGCTTGAGGAGGCAGAAACGGTGCCCGTGCCCGAAGAATTGATTAGCCGGATAAAGGACCTGGTGAGAGAGGCTCCGCAGTCCTGCATCTTTGAGATCATCCTGAAGCTCAAAGAAAAGGCCATCGAACTGATCAATACTACCGGAGACGTGTTGGTGGGTTTAGAGCTTGTGCCGGCTCCGGTACTGCGTAGCCGCCGCATCCGTGATTTTAAGGATGAAGTGAACATCCTGAAAGATTTTAAAGACTTCCGGGTGGAAGTAAAAGTCGAAAATAAAGGCGGCAGCATCTTTAATCTGATCATCCAGGCAAAGAAGAGAGAGACCCAGGAAGTGATCAGGGACCTCAGGGTCACGCTCTTACGGGAAGAGGTGGAGCTTGAGTCTTACCTCGCCGAGACCGGTACCGTGACCTTCGAGCACGTGCAGCTGGGAAAATATACGGTCGAGATCGCTGACCTTGAGAAGAAGCTTGCCTCAGTCCTTTTGGATATAAGGGTATAACCGGGATGCAGGAACCTACTCCGCTTGTATTAGAGATCTCTAAGCAGGACAAGTCGCTTAAAATGAGCCTTTTTAAGCGCGAGGAGCTGGTATCTACCTTAAGGCACTACAGCAGTTGCCATGTCCATCTGCCTGACCTGAATAAGCTCTGCCAGGAGATGACCTCCATATTGAATAAGGCGCGCTCAAGGGGCTCTCTTGACCCCGAACTTATCCGCCAGCTCTCTAAGACCGGCCAACTCCTCTGGGACCAGTTGCTTACGCGGCAGGTAAAAGAAAAGCTGAGGTCCGCACCTATTTCAGACCTCATCCTTACTATCGACGAAGAGCTGATCAATATCCCCTGGGAACTCCTCTATGACGGGAGGAACTTTTTATGCCTGAACTTCAACTTAGGCAGGCTTATCCGCACGGGGGGAGACTTCTCTCCCCCGCAATACCGGAGCGCTTCGGGTTCCCTTAAGATGCTGATCCTGGCAAACCCCACTAATGATCTCAGGTCCGCATACCTGGAAGGTACCGGCATAAAGAACCTCTTTGACCGCAGGAGGAACAATGTCCGCATTGATTTTAAATCTACCCGAATCGACCGCTTTTACGTCAAAAAGAACTTCTGCGATTACGATATCGTGCATTTTGCCGGCCACTGCGAATATGAACCGCATGACCAGAAGCACAACGGCTGGGTCTTAAACGACGGCCGCTTTAGCGTATCGGATATCATGAGCATGGGCGAGAGCTCATCGCTGCCGACGCTCGTTTTTTCCAATGCCTGCCACTCCGCGCAAGGGCAGGCCGGCCTGATCGAAGAGGATTACCAGGAGAAGAACTACAGCCTTGCCCAGGCCTTTTTATTTTCCGGAGTGCGCCATTATATCGGCTCGATCCGCAAGATCGAGGACCCGGTGAGCCTGGCCTTTTCCAGGGAGTTTTACGGGCAGGTCATCTCAGGAAGGACCGTGGGCGAAAGTGTGCGGCTGGCGCGCCTGAAACTGATCAAGGAATACGGGATATCGGCTATTCACTGGACAAGCTATCTGCTGTACGGGGATCCGAACTTTTCTTTATTCACCCGCAAGCATGCGGCAAGGGGGACGCGGCTTAAGGCTGGATTGCTGCTGAATAAGAGACAGCTGCTGCGTTATCTGCCGCTAGGTATCTTTGCGTTTTGCGCGGTTATTTTTTCTATGCTGATTTCAACTTTCAACCCGGGCAGTTATTATCTGTTCTTTAAGGCGGAAGCAAGTTTCCGGAAAGGGGATAACCGGCAGGTCATTGCCCTGGCCAGCCGCATCCTGAGCAAAGACCCGGGTTTCCTCGCCGCCTCTTCCCTGATGGGGGACACCTATCAGAGGCTGGGAGAGAAGGAGCAGAGCCTTAAATATTATTTCGATTATGCGCTGAATAGCGAGAGAAAGAACGACCTAAGGAACCAGGCCTCTGCTTATCTTAAGATCGGGTGGCAGGATTATCTTTACGGCGAATACGACAGGGCAGCCGGATTTTACCAGAAGGCGCTTGCGCTTGCGAAAGAATCCGGGGATAAGCTGAATGAGGCAATAGCCATGAGAAAATCAGCTCTCCTTTATATGGATAAATCCGATTTTGCCATTGCCCTTGAATTACTGACTAAGGCCTGTGAGATCAACCGGGAAAGGCAGGATGACCCGGAGCACAGGTATAACCTGGCCTGCGATTATTTTGACCTGGGCCTTCTTTTTGCCAATAGGGAGGATCTCTCCGCGGCAAAGGACTTTTACCATAAGAGCCGCGCGATCTTCGAGGGCTTGAAACTGAAGACCGAATTAAGCGATTATTACTTTAACCTGGGCGAGATCTACCTTTCCGAGAAGGAGTTCTACAGGGCCATGAGCTCCTATCAGGCGGGGCTTGAGATCGACGAAGCGCAGGGCAATAAGATGAATCTGGCCGGCGACTATAATATGATCGCCCAGCTTTATGTAGAGATGGATGACCTGAAGGCGGCAGAGGATTATTTTAAGCGTTCAGTTAAAGCCTCGAAGGAGCTGGAGTGCCCGCCCCTCCTTGCGGAAGCCAGCTATAATCTGGGACTTCTTTATAAAAAGACGGGCCGCAGGACATTAGCGCGGGAGTCCCTGCGCCAGGCGCAGGAAATATACCGGCGCATCGACCCCTTAAGCTGCGAAGAGGTCAAAACTGAGCTCATGGGGCTCTAAAGGGTTTGACAAGAGGGTATTTCCCGTAGTATCATAAAGCCATGAAGAAAAATATTATGATGCCGGAGAATCTTACCATGCAGGATCGCCGGCGTTTTATCCGCCATCCGTTGTGTTTTCCCTTAAGGTACCGGGTAACGGGAAAAGGCGAAACCGCATCCGGCAGGGAGACGCGTAGCTCAACTATCAACATCAGCATCGGCGGCCTCATGTTTTCGGCAAAAAAACCGGTTGATAAGGGAAAATTGATCAATATCCGAATGCCTTTTCAGGATAAGGTCTTTAACGTAAAGGCAAAGGTCGTGCACTGCGAGTCTGCGGGCGATAAGAAACTTTACAACGTTGGCGTCTGTTTCTACCGGATGAACGACGCCTTCAAGGTAAAATTGATCGAGCAGCTTTATCTGATCGCGGAGTTCCGCGACCTCTGGAGTATCCAGCTGGGCAGGGAAGTCTCTTTAGAAGAGGCGTCCAAGGAATGGATCCGGCGTTACTCCAGGCGTTTTGAAAGGCTTTATTGGTAGTCAGAGCTGGCTTAAAAGCAGCCTTCGGCCCTATTTTGCTGAGTACGATAATCCTCTCCTGTGGCTGCGCAAAAAAGGCAGTCTATCAGCCTCTGCCGCCCCCGCCTCCCCCGCTGAAACTGGAAGTCCTTCCCCCTAAACCTTACCGCGATGCGATGTGGATAGCCGGCCATTGGGCCTGGAAAGGCCCCAGGCGTGGTTATGTCTGGGTCCCCGGCCGCTGGAAGAGAAGATAGCCCGGTCTAAAAATCCCTGTTAGATTTTGTCACCTCTTGTATCTATTATAGTAGGAGGTGGCAAAATGAGAAGGATAAGCTTAATTCTTTTGGGGGCGTGGATCCTGCTTTTTAGCCGGCCCGGGGTTTCGTCTCCGGAGGAAGTTTCCTGGCGGGATATAAGCAGTGGTAATAACGATTTGAGGGTAGTCCTGGTTGATCCTGACGACCCGCGCCTGATTTATATCGGTTCACAAAGCGGCGTTCTTAAAAGCCAGGATGCCGGCGCAAGCTATCGCAGCATCCTGTCGGTGCGTGGCCGGGGAAGGGTGAGTCTTCTGGCCTTTGACCCGCAAGACAAAAAGTGCCTTTTTGCAGCTACGCAAGAGGGGCTCTTTTTCAGTTCTAATTCCGGCGCTGAATGGAAAAGACTTTTCCGTGGCAAGGACAGCCCAGAATCTGATTGCACGGCAGTAGCGGTTTCCGGAAACCGGATCTATTTAGGTACTTCTAAAGGGCTCTTCTTGACCAGGGATAAGGGCCGCAGGTGGCAGAGGGCAGCGGGCGAAGCAGGTAATAGTCCGGTCCTGGCTATCGCCGCCTGCCCGGAACATCTTTTTGTCGCCAGTGTAGACGGGGTTTTTAAGAGCGAGGATAAAGGAGAGAGCTGGTTCAAGGTCTATACTGCCTTGCCTTTTGAAGCGACTAAAGATAGCGAGGAGGATGCGGATAACGGAGATGAGGAGCCTGTGGCCTCCGCTATAAACTGGATTGCTCATGACCCGGATCTTTCCGGCCAGGTGTATTTAGCAACTGCAAAAGGCGTCTTTTACAGCAACGATGCCGGTAAGGCCTGGCAACATTTGACGGATTATGGCTTATTGAGTAAGAATGTGAAGTTTATTTCTACAGCCGCAGGTTCTCGGCTCTACGCCATAGCCGGAAGCGGCATCTTTCAATTCCGGAAGGACCGCTGGCAGGAACTCAGTTTAGGTTTAGCCGCAAGCAGCCCGAGATTTCTTACCCGGGATAACAGGGGCTCGCTTTACGCAGCCTGCAAAGAGGGGTTGTTTAAAACCACAGAGGATGGCCCGGCGCCGCTTACCGGCGGGGAAATAGAGCTTTATTCCAAAGGTGAACCGGCGATTGAAGAGGTTCAGGAGGCAGCGATCCAGTACGCCGAGGTCTCACCGGAAAAGATCTTAAGCTGGAGGAGGCAGGCATCCAGGCGCGCGCTATTGCCCAAACTTACCATGGCCATGGACAGGGATCTCGACCGGACCATCTCCGACTGCATCTGGGGCACCTCCGGTACAGCCACGACTCCGGGAAAATATTACATCGGGCCTGATGATGAGACTACTTACCGTAACACCAGCTGGAGCGTATCGGTAAGCTGGGAATTGGGGGACCTGATCTGGAGCGATGACCAGACCAATATCGACGTGCGTTCGCGCCTGATGGTAGAGCTGCGCGACGATATCCTGGATGAGGTGACCAAGCTTTACTTTGAGCGCTTGAGAGTGAAGCTTGAGCTGAATAACCTGGGGATCGAAGAACGCAGGAAACGCCTTGAAAAGGAGCTCAGGGTCAGAGAGCTGACCGCATCCATTGATGCCCTTACCGGCGGGTATTTTTCCCGTAAAATCCGAGAGGCGGCCTTGACAAAGCGTTAAAAATAAGGTATACTTAATTAGTTTTTTTGGTAATTTGATTACTGGTCCGGCATCCTGATGAGGAGGAAGTCAGGATTGCCACGGTTCTTTAGCCGGATTGATTTCAAGGTCAATCCGGTTTTTTATTTTTTAAGGCATGCCCAGAGAAAACCTGCAAAAAAACACCAAAAAAGCTTACCTCCTGACAGTAATTATTCCTCTGGTCCTGGTTGTAACCTTACCGCCCAGATCTTTTGCTCAAGGCCTGACCCTGGAAAGAGTCACCTCTTTCGTGCATACGCCTACTCAGCTTGCCGGGTGGCTCAGCCGAGATTTTGAGTATATCTTTCAGCTTGGCGACGGCTGGCAGCCGGCAGAAGAGACAATAAATAAAGGAACGGGCGACTGCGAGGATTTTGCCGTCCTTGCGCAGGAAGTATTAAAGCGCTTAGGGATAAGGAGCGATATCGTGATAGTAAAGCTTAAGGGCCTCAATATTGCCCACGCCATTTGTCTCTGGCAGGAAGAGGATGGTTCGTACAGTTTCATCTCGAACCAGGAGATCTGCCGTACGCAGAAGAAGAGCCCCCAGGAGGCGGTTGCAAAGTTTTATCCTGACTGGGAGCGCCTCGTCTATATGGATAAGAATCAGCGTTATCTTAAAACCGCGCTACGCTCCAAATAAACCCGCCTAAAATCTCTTGCAAACAGAATATGTTTATGCTATTGTAATACTTCGCCTGCCTATTATTTAACCCTTTAACATACAAAGAGATGAGCATACACCATTTCAACGACCACAACTTCAAAAAGGAAGTCCTGGAAGCGGATTTGCCGGTCCTGGTCGATTTCTGGGCCGAATGGTGCGGTCCATGCAAAATGATCGCGCCTGCCCTGGAAGAGCTGGCCAAGGAATACAAAGGCAGGGTCAAGGTCGGTAAAGTCGACGTCGAAGCAAGCTCCCGCATCGCCTCGCACTACGGCATCATGTCTATTCCCGCACTTTTTTTCTTTAAAGGCGGAAAAGTCATGGACCAGGTGGTAGGCGCTTTAAGCAAGAGCGACCTTAAGAAAAAGATCGAAGAAAACCTCTAAATAAAATGCGGCGCATATTCATTGCAGCCACCAAACAAAACGACGGAAAGACCACGGTTTCGCTTGGCCTGATCCGAAATTTCCAGGAGAGGTTTAGAAAAGTAGGTTTTATTAAGCCCATCGGCCAGCGCTATCTTGAAGAAGAGGGCCTGAAGATCGACGAGGACTCTATCCTCATTGAAGAAGTCTGCGGCATTAAATGCGGGCTCAAGGACATGAGCCCGATCGCGGTGGAGAAGGGCTTTACGGAAAAGTACATCTCCCGGCCGGAAAAAAAGTCCATTTCGCGCCGGATCAAGGATTCTTTTCAGCGGGTAGCAAAGGGCAATGAGCTGGTGATCGTCGAAGGCACGGGGCATGCCGGAGTTGGCTCGGTTTTTGACCATTCCAATGCTTCGGTCGCGCGCCTGGTGGGCTCCAAAGTGATCATCATCTCTTCGGGCGGAATCGGCAGGCCCATTGATGAGATCATCCTGAACAAGGCTCTTTTTGAAAAAGAAGGGGTCAAGGTCCTTGGCGTGATCATCAACAAGGTCCTGCCGGGAAAGTTTGATAAGATAAACCGGCTGGTCAGGCGCGGCTTAGAGAGGCAGGGAATAAATGTCTTAGGAGTCATTCCTTATAATCCGATGCTCAGCCGCCCCACCTTCGAGCAGGTCTATGAAGAGACGGACTTCGAATTGATCTCCGGCAAGGATTATCTGGAGCGACCGGTTTCTCAAGTGATTGTCGGCGCAATGGAGCCGGAGGATGCGCTTAAATACATCCCCGATGATTGCCTGGTGATTACTCCCGGTGACCGCGAAGACATGCTGATGGCGGTATTAAGCTGTTTCCGTCCGGGCGATTCAGAGCAGCTTAAGATCGGCGGCATAATCCTCTCCTGCGGCATTATGCCTGACCCGCAGGTGATGAGTCTGTTAAGCAAGGCAAAGGTTCCGGTGCTGGCGGCAGGAGAGGATACTTACGAAGTCGCCACTACCATACATGACCTCACGGTGAAGATCCGGCCCAACGACGGGGAGAAGATAAAGGCAGTGGTTGATTTAGTCAAGGATAACGTAGACTTGGACAGGATACTGAAAGGAATCTAAATGGGGACCATTGAGAAGATCCGTCAGAAGGCGAGGGAAAAATTAAAGACCATTATCCTTCCGGAATACGACGATAAGCGTGTGGTAGAAGCGGCAGAGATCATTGAGAAAGAGGGGCTGGCCAAAGTGATATTGCTGACTACCGAGATGATGGAGCCAGCGGAAAAGGCCAGGTACATCGAAGAATACTACCAGATGTACAAGGCAAAAGACGTGGATATGGAGGTGGCAAAAGGCCTTTTTGAAGACACGCTGTATTATGCCGCAATGATGACGCGCGAGGGCAAGGTCGACGGGCTTGTAGCCGGAGCCAGCCACACTACTCCGGATATGGCCAGGGCTGCGATACGCTGCCTGGGGATCGATGAGCGCATCACTATCGCCTCCAGCTGTTTTATCATGTCTGTCCCTGACTGTTCATTAGGCGACGAAGGCACATTTGTCTTTGCTGACTGCGGGATTATCCCGGATCCGAATTGCCGGCAGCTGGCCTGCATTTCCGTGGCAGCGGCGGAGCTGGGAAGCAAGGTGCTGGGGCTTACTCCGCGCATTGCCTTATTAAGTTATTCCACGCATGGTTCGGCTAAAGCCAAGTCCATTGAAAAGATCGCCGGCGCTTTAAGCGCTCTCAAAGAGATGGCTCCGGAGTTATTGGTCGACGGGGAATTACAGGTGGATGCGGCGATCGTCCCCGAGGTCGCCAAGATCAAATATCCGGATAGCCCTTTAGGCGGAAGGGCGAATATACTGATTTTTCCTAACCTTGAATCAGGCAACATCAGCTACAAACTGGTGGAACGTTTAGGCAAAGCGCGCGCCTTAGGCCCGCTGCTTTTAGGCCTGAAAAAACCTGCCAGCGATCTTTCCCGCGGCTGTTCTGTACAGGACGTAGTTGATTGTGTGGCAGTAACGGCGATCAGGGCCCAATAGCAGCTCATAGCTCTTGGCTGATAGCTCACAGGAAAAGCATAAACATGAAAATATTAATCATAAATTGCGGCAGCTCTTCCATAAAATACAAGCTCTTTGAGATGCCCGGGGAGAAGCTGGTCTCAAAAGGCCTGATCGAGCACATCGGCGAGAAAGGTTCTGCCGTAGGCGACCATTACGCGGGTCTAAAGGTAATATTGGGTAAGATTAAAGGGGTTTCGGCAGTAGGCCACCGCGTTGTTCACGGCGCGGAAAAATTCAAGAAACCGGTGATCATCGATGATCCGGTGATCAGAAAGATCAGGCAGTGTGTTACGATCGCGCCCCTGCATAATCCGGCGAACTTAGCCGGGATCCTTGCCTGCAAAAAGCTATTGCCCGGAGTGACGCAGGTAGCGGTCTTTGATACCGCCTTTCATCAGACTATTCCCCCTTACGCCTATACTTACGGCCTTCCCTTTGAACTCTATAAAAGATTCGGCATACGAAAATACGGTTTTCACGGCACAAGCCATGAGTTTGTGGCGCATGAGGCGGCCAAAATTTTAAGAAAGCCGCTCGCCAAATTAAAGATCATTACCTGCCATCTGGGGAACGGCTGCAGCATCACTGCGGTTGACGGAGGCAGGTCGGTGGATACAAGCATGGGATTCACCCCCCTTGAGGGCCTGGTCATGGGTACGCGCTCGGGAGATATCGACCCGGCGCTGGTCACTTACATCATGCGCAAAAAGAAGCTGGATATCCATGCCGTAGAGAATCTTTTAAACAAGGCAAGCGGCCTGAAGGGGGTCTCGGGGGTCAGCAATGATATGCGTCTTCTGGAAAGGAGCGCGGCAAAGGGCAATAAACGCGCTAAGCTCGCTATTGAGATCTTCGTCTACCGCATCAGGAAGTATATCGGCGCGTATATGGCGGTGATGAAGGGTTGTGATGCGGTGATTTTTACCGCCGGGATCGGCGAAAACCAGGGAAGCATACGGCGCAAGGCCTGCGAGGGGCTCTTTTTCTGCCTGGGCAGCAAACCGAAAGTCTTGGTCATTCCCACTAACGAAGAGCTGATGATCGCCCGTTCGGCATACGGGCTGGTGAAAAGTTAAGGAGAAAAGATGCTGCGC
>Ga0194125_10002566_pt1 | contig 29950 bp, 25 predicted proteins | sample TA2KigC250mmetaG_FD_148626 | JGI IMG/M metagenome (GOLD analysis project Ga0194125, IMG submission 148626) | Freshwater microbial communities from Lake Tanganyika, Tanzania - TA2015034 Kigoma Deep Cast 250m | ecosystem: Environmental > Aquatic > Freshwater > Lake | place: Tanzania: Lake...
GGCGGGTGAGTGGGATCGCCTGTTCCAGTTGCTCGCGGTGGACTTCAAAGATCAGCTCATCATGCACCTGGAGGATCATTTTTATCCCGTCCATTCCGTCGATCCGGCGATGGATATTGATCATGGCGATCTTGATCAGATCTGCGGCGGTACCCTGGATCGGCATATTGACGGCGATGCGTTCTGCCTCACTGCGCAGACGGCTATTCGAACTGGCAATGGCAGGCAGATAGAGACGCCTGCCGAAGAGGGTCTCGCTGTGGCGATGGATGCGGGCTTGGGCGATGCAATGATCGATAAAACTGCGGATGCCGGGAATGCGCTGGAAGTAATTGGCAATGATCTGTTTTGCCTGGATCTGTGTGATGTCCAGTTCACGGGATAGTTTCACGGCGCCCATGCCGTACAGGATGCCGAAATTGATCACCTTTGCCTGTCGTCTTTCTTCGGGCGTGACTTGCTCCAGGGGCTTGCCGGCAATGTAGGCGGCGGTCTGACGATGAATATCGAGATCTTGGGCAAATGCCTCGAGCAGGACATGATCCCGGGACATCAAAGCCAGCAAACGCAATTCGATCTGGGAATAATCCGCTGCCAGGATGAGATGATCCGGATCGGAGGCGATGAAGGCACGGCGGATCTCTCTGCCGATATCGGTGCGGATGGGAATGTTCTGGAGGTTGGGATTGGAGGAGGAGAGCCGTCCGGTGGAGGCGATGGTCTGATTGAAGGAGGAATGGATCCTGCCGGTGTGGGGATTGGTCATGCGGGGAAGAGCGGATACGTAGGTGCCTTCCAGCTTGGTCAGCTGCCGGTATTCGATCAGGAGATCGGCGATGGGATGAACGTCGCTGAGTTCTTCCAGGACGACAATATCGGTGGACATGCCGGTCTTGGTTTTTTTCCGGACGGGCAGTTTGAGGTTTTCAAAGAGCAGTTTTGCCAGTTGCTGCGGGGAATTGAGGTTCAGTTCATAGCCGGCGGTCTGAAAGATCCTGCCGGTCAATTCCTTGAGGCGGAGATTGATCTGATGGGAGATGGCGCTGAGGACGGCAGGATCGATGCGGACGCCGGTTTCCTCCATTCTTTGCAGGACGGGGATGAGGGGCAGGTCAATATTGTCATAGACCGGGGCGAGCCCCTGAAAATCAAGCTTGCGACGATAGATCGGATATAGCCGCCATACCGCCCAGGCGTCCTCCGCCGAATAACGGCAGGCAGCTTGCACGTCCACCAGGTCGAAAGTGAGCTGGTTTTTGCCTTTGCCGATCAGGTCGCTGATCGGGATCATGGCGTGGCTGAGTTCCTTCTGGGCACAGTTATCCAGCGAGTATTGATTGGTGCCGGGGTCGAGGATGTAGGCGGCGAGCATGGTGTCAAAGATGGGATTGGTCAGGATCATGCCGTTGCGCCGGAGGACGATGAGATCATACTTGAGGTTGTGACCGAGCAGCAATTTACCGGCAAGAGCAGCCATCATCCCGGGGCGGAGATCTGCCAGCGGGACATTATCCACCATACCATGCGCCAGCGGAATGTACCAGGCATGGGTATCGCTGGTGCAGAAAGAGATCCCGACCAGATGAGCAGTGACGGGATCGGTGCTGTCGGTCTCGGTATCAATGCTGATGATGGGGGCATTATGCAACTCGGTGATCAGGACATCAAGATGAGCAGCGCTGACCAAGCGCGCTTCGAATGGAGCGCTATGCGCAGGGGCGGTATCCCTAAGCGCCCTTTCAGTTTGGATCGCATCGTTCTGACCATCAAGATCGAAGATATCGGCTTGGGTCTCGGGGGCATCATTTTGTCCCGGAGGGGTCGGTTCAGGAGAATGACCAAGGGCAGCGAGCATCTTATGGAGGCGCTGCCGGAGGGAGGGGATCTCATACTCGGTCAGGAGATCCATGGCTCCGGCGAGATAACTCCGGTTAAACTCTGGTGGGATCAGGATTTCTACCGGCACCTGACGGCAGATGCATGCCAGATCCTGGGAGAGATAGGCATCCTCACGGTGCGTGATCAGTTTTTCCCTTACTTTATCAGGTAATTGACCGAGGTTGGCATAGATATTATCGAGGGTCTGATATTGCGAGAGGAGGTTTTCTGCGGTCTTGGGTCCGATGCCTTTGACGCCGGGGATATTGTCAGAGGCATCGCCGATCAGGGCAAGATAATCTATGAACTGCTCGGGCGTAATACCGTATTTGCGAATCACTTCCTGGCGATCGATGGTCATGTTCTTCATCGGGTCAAACAGCGTAACGGCTTCTTCCACGATCTGGGAATAATCCTTGTCACCAGTAACGATGACGATGCGATGATCCCTTTTGTAACGCTCTGCCAGCGTGGCAAGGACGTCATCGGCTTCATAGCCCTCCATCGCCACTTCCGGCACCTGGATGAGACGGAAGAATTCCATCACCGGCTCCACCTGAGAGATCAGGTCATCCGGCATAGGGGGGCGGTTGGCTTTGTAGAGTGCGCTGCGTTCGTGACGGAAGGTGGGTTCCTTGCGATCAAAGGAAATGATGATGTGGCGGGGTTCGAGTTTGTCCAAAAAATGGAGAAAGGAATTGACCACCCCAAAGATGGCACTGGTGTTCTGCCCTTTGCTATTGATCAGCGGATTGCGGATAAAGGCGTAGTAGGCACGGTAGAGTAAGGCGGTGCCGTCAATCAGGTAGAGCGTTTTGTCCATAATCTATTCTTCGCTTAGGGCGGTGAAGGAGACCGCCCCGACGTTATTTTTTGCCGACCGTGGCGATGTAGATGACGAATTCCTCTTCGCCGTCCACGCCAATGACCGTGTTCATCTGTTCATCGAGGAAAGCGCCGATCATGCAGGCACCGCCTTTGATCGCCTCGGCAGCCAGATGCAGGTTTTGACCGATATGCCCGGCATCGAGATAGAGGTAGCGATAACTGCGCTGTCCGTAACGCCAGGCGGAACGGTAAGGGATCGCTGTCCAGATAAATACCACGGGTGCAGTGCGGAGCATCTCCTGACGGAAACAGCCCTCATAAATGGCAGCGGCGATTTCCTCGCCTTTTGTGACAACGACGAGTTCATGGTTGATCGGGTGGTAATAGTACAGTCCCTTTTCCATGCCTTCAATGTTGTTTCCCAGAATAAAAGTCTCGAAAGGGTGACGAGCGCCGGCAGAGGGAACGTTGCGCAGGGTGATCTCCATCTTTTCGTTGCTGCGGTGATCGCGTACCCACTGCGTTGCCCAAAGCAGCCAGGACAACTCATCCGGAGAAATGGGAAGATCTGCATACTTACGCAAACTACGCCGCGTAGCAATGGCTTCCGCCAGGGTCAGGCGCGGCTTGATCACCTCACGCACATCGGGAAGGGCGATCACCTCGCCCTGGCGTGGTTTGACGGCGGCAGGGCGGTACAGGTCCTTTTCCTGATCGCTGGGCTCGGAATAGATATATCGGGTCAGGCGGACAAATTCAGCACCGATATACTCCGCCCGGGGTTGTTCATTCTCGATCTCCTGCAACAAGACCTTGAGATTGGCTTCATAGAAATCATACTCGTCAGCTGTGATCTCTGCTTCCTTGATGATCTGCTCACGGTCAAATCCGCGGTTCTTGTAGTACAGGTAACCAAATGTCTTGATATCCATGGGAGTACCTCCTTGCATCGGCTGAGTGCCATCCTCTCCGTCTGACTCAGCTTGTCAAATATAAAAATCGCCGCGGGCAGTTTTCTGGGCATGCTACGGATATTTCTTGACTTAATCGCCGGATGGAGGACAGTGGCTTACCAAAGGAGCGAGAGATGAAGAACAGACGAATCCTATATCTGCTGCTCATTATGGCAGTAGCGATCATTCTGGCCGCCTGTGAATCCGGTGGCAAGATCAGGGTGATCAACCGCACCGACTATCCAATGTATGCCTCAGTGGACCGGGAACAAACGATCGTTATCCCGGGCGATAGTGAGCATGTCTTTGAGATCGATACCGATACGCAGACCTTTTATAGCGGGGAGGTAAAGAAGCAAGCATGGTTGAAACTCATAGGGGAAACATATACGATATTCGATCATTTTGAAGAGGTTTATGTCGATTCCACCCAAATCACGGTGAGGGCAGGGAAGACACTAAATGTCTTTCTCGATGCCAATCGTGCCAGCGTCAAGATATTGAATAGCAGCGATCTGAACATTGTAAGGGCAGAGATCTACCAGGACTTTGGGGCTTATGATCAGGTGGTGGGATTGCTGGAGAATATCGCTCCGGGAGAAGAACGGTTCCTGCGGGTGAATTATGCCACGCCCACTTCTCAGTTCTTCTATCGGGTAAGGATCATGGACGAGAACAACCTCGTGTATAACTATGGAGGAAATCAGACCATACTGACCGTGGGACAGCAATTCCTGGTCGTCTTTACCAGCGGTAAATGAAGCTCCGGCTGTTGTTTGACGTCGGCAGGGCTTATCCGACGCCATCTCGGCTAAAGGCGGCGGCGGGATCCTGGCTTGCCTATCGCCGGTCTTTGCTCCGGGGCAAGGCATGGCAACCCTTATATCCTCCGGTGTTGATGGTGGAACCGACTAATCTGTGCAATCTCCGCTGTCCCCTGTGTCCCAGCGGCAATGGTAACTTGAAGCGTCCACGGGGGATGATGGGCATGGCGCTTTTCCGACAATTGATCAATGAAGTGTATCGCCAGATCGGGATGCTCATCCTCTGGAATCAGGGTGAACCCTTTTTACATCCGGGGATCTGGCAGATGATCAATACTGCAGTGCAGCGTGATATGTACGTCCTCACCTCCACCAATTTCAGTATGCCAATCGATCTGCAGCGCATTCTGGATAGCGGTCTTCATCATCTGATCGTGTCGATGGATGGGATATCTGGGGCTACATACGATCAATACCGGGTCAATGGCGATTTCGAGCTGGTGATGCGGAATATGCGTGATCTTGTCCAGCTGCGCGGACGCCGGCGTCATCCCTATGTCATCTGGCAGTTTATCGTGATGAAGCACAACGAGCATGAAGTGGCAGAGGTAAAACGCCTGGCAAAGGCGATCGGGGTTGACCGGCTGGAATTTAAGACCGCTCAGATATATCATCCTGAGGACATGCCCCGCTTTCTTCCGCAGGATGGCAGTTTTTCCCGCTATCATATAGAGAATGGGGAGTATCGGATCAAGGCAGAGCTTTTGAATCGCTGCCATCGCTTATGGATGCAGCCGGTGGTGAATTGGGACGGTGAACTGGCGGTGTGTTGCTATGACAAAGACCTCTCGCTCCCGATTGGGAACGTCAGGGACAAGGGCTTTGGGGCTCTCTGGTTTGGAGATCGGATCAACGCCATCCGGCAACAGATCCTGAGCGACCGGAAGGTCTATCCGATATGCCGGAATTGCGGAGAAGGCATCAGCCGGCGGGTGTGAAGCCGGCGTTGTTCAGATCAAATCAGATCCGAGCGCATCATGTCAGGCAGATAAAGGGACGCACCACTCCAGCCCGGATGCGGGTATGAGGATCGATCAGGCAGTTCTCTCCGGTCTTAAACAGATCGATCATCCGCGGGGGCATTGCTTGTTCGCCAAAACCTCCAAGGATCAATAGCGTCAAGGGGATGCTTTCAAATCCGGTGTTGATCACGCCCGGCTCAAAACCCAGGTATGAGACCAGTTGCCCGGCGAGGATCATATAGATGATAACGCCGGTGGCTCCCGAGCCGGCTAAGGAACGAAGAAAACCAGTATCCGGTGCAAAGGTAAGCACAAGGACTTTGTCCTTCAGATCGGCATCGGTGAGTTCTTTCGGGCTCCTGATCACGGCAATCTCTCCATGGCTCACCTGTCCAAATCCGATCCGGGCAGTCAAACGCCTGCCGGAATAGCGGATACTGAGCCCTTCTTCGGGTTGCACCGCCGTCACGATCCCTCGCACATGTGCCTTAAATTCCATCGGTTTGTGCAGATAGGTAATGGTCAGGCGTCCGGTCTGTCGATCCAGATCGGTGATCGTCCCGGTGATCGGTGCCATCACCAGTGCTGGTCTGTTGCTGTCTTTGTATCTCTCCAATCGCTTGGCGATCAGTTCATTTCGATAAACGAAATCGCCGACATTTTTAGTCAGGTAACGGGCTGCAAGCTTGGGTGGAACGCCTAAGCGTTCACCAAGATCGATGGTTGCGGGCTTGGCGGAATAATCCTGAATCTCGGACAAAACCACAATTCCGGATTGGGCGTTGACGAATTCGACCTTACCGTGGACAGGGGAAATCTGTTTTCGGGCATGGCGGAGGTTGGAAGGTAGTGCGACCTCATCCGGAACCTGGGCATAAGCGGCGTTAAAATCAAGGACATCTCCCACCTTAACCTGAAGGGAACGCGCTATGACGGCGGGTTTGAGTTTCAAGGACAACAGCGCATCCAGAATATACAGTCGGGGAGGATTAAAACGGTTCAGGGCAACCACGTCGTCGGGCTCGACCTGGTCACCGGCAGAGACGTTGACATCGCCCTTGTAGGGGAGCTTGATCTCCCTGATCCACTCGCTGGGGTGCAAATCATATTCATCGATCACATTGGTGATGGTGGGTGCAAGTGGATGGTCTCCCTCATAGAGCTGTATTTGCTGCTCTACTTTATCCCGGTGGGCGTAGGGTTTGATCCGTGTATCGATGATCAGAGGCAGGTCGGTGGTGAGATTTGAGCTCAGGGTCTCCTTGCCCAGCATTGCGCCGTTCAGCGCTTCCAGATTGATCTGCTGTGTGCCGGCATTCAGGTAGTAAAACTCATCGGGCATGATCTCCATTACCCTGGGCTCGCCATCCGGATCAATGGTCATTCGTAGCACCGCTTTCTGCTGTTTGGTCGAAAACAACGGAGAAATGTGCACAGCGAGTTTCTCCAGACAGGCGTTTGCCATCAGATGCTCAGCCCCAGACGGATCAACCGCACTCAATACACCGAGATGGGGACTGATAAAATGGCGATCCATCCAGATCTCGGTGATGCCCTTGGGCTGATAAGCATCGATCAGGATCATGATGGTTTGTTCTGGCTTTTGCGCATGGGCAAAGACGCCTCCGGCACCGATCAGCACATCCACATCACTGGGTGAAAAGCAGTATTTTCGCTCTTCCCGCGCATATTCAAAGATCACCTCAAACCTGTCGTTGTCGGATTTGCGCAGTTTATCCAGGAATCCTATCTTGGTTGTATTGTAGTGCATCTGGTAGTGCTGGATCAAAGCCATGGACAGCGCTTCCCGGGCAATGGCGTGTTCAATGCGGAAGTCATTCTCAGACCGGGGATTGGAGGTGGGATCAAGGGTTCTATTGGCGACATAGTTGCGTAGCATGTCCTCATTGATATGATCCGGTAGCCAGCGTATGACCGAATTGATCCCGCTTTCTCTCAAGACGTTCAAAGCACTGTAACTCATACCGAGATTGGCGCTTACGGTGCGATGGAAGTGGACATTGACATAGGAAAAGATGTCAGTGGTTGCGCCGCCGATATCGCAGGCAAAGATATTGCGGGATTGTTTGCCGGTAGCGATGGAGAGCGCTTTTTGTACTCCTGCGGGAGTAGGAATGATATTGGTCGAGACCAGTGGCTTCAAATACGTATAACCGGGGGCATGCTCCATCACGTTTTCCATAAATAGTTGCTGGATCATATCCTGCGTGGGCTGGAGATTTTCGTGATCCATCTCGGGACGCAGATTTGGCAGGATATGCAGGTCAAAGTCATCACTAATCAAACTCTCGATCAAAGGTGCGGCATCCCGGTTGCCGGCATAGATGGCGGGTATCCTTCCAGCGGATGCAAACTTTGGTTCGGGAGCGGCGATTCGAACGATCTCTGCCAGCCGTAACACACCCGAGACCGCACCTCCGTCCGTTCCGCCACAAAGCAGGATCATATCCGGATGCAGATTGCGCATTGCCATCATCTGTTGCATCGCCTGTCGCTTATCATCAATGGCAAAGGTATCCAGGATAACGCCTCCAGCACCATAAGCGGCACGTCGCGCACTGCTGGCAGAATCAAACAGGGTAAGCCCGATCACGAGGATCTGCAATCCCCCTCCGGCGCTGCTTGTGGTGAGGTAAGTCACTTCCGGGGAGAGCGATAAGTCCGGCTCTACAGAGTTCTTATCACGCAATTGGATCCCGCTCTGGTTCTCCAATGCCTGGATCGCCCGGCAGATACCATATCTGACATCCGACACGGGTTTCTCGACCGTGGTGGGAGAATGGCTAAAGGCGACTATTGAGGAGGTGCCTTGCCGTCGGTCTAAAAGGATCGCTTTGGTGGTGGTGCTTCCGATGTCGGTGATTACAACATAAGGCGCTAAACTGTCCATGGCATCTCCCTAAATACGATTCGCTGATCGGATGATAACCTCGTGACCACGACAACATCGATCGTCCAAGAAGAGAATTGCCCGATGATAAATCTCACTACTGATCTGCCGGTCAGAGCAAGCGTAGAAGCTTCATAATCTGCAGACGCCAGACCATCCAGGCAGCTTCCCAGGCGATCCGGCGTGACATTTTGGATACGCCGTTGATTCTTTCGGTAAAGATGATGGGGATCTCTTTGATGCTAAAACCCTTGACCCAGGCACGGAAGTTTATCTCCACCTGAAAAGCATAGCCATCGGAGAGGATCTTCTCCAGTTCAATGGTTTCCAATACCTTGCGGTTGAAACACTTGAACCCACCCGTGGGATCCTTGACCGGCATCTTGGTGATCACTCTCACGTACTTAGAGGCAAAGTAGCTGAGCAGAAGACGGCGGATCGGCCAGTTGACGATATTCACACCGTTGCAATAGCGAGAACCGATCACCAGGTCATATTTCTGTGCCGCTTCGATCAGGCGCGGGACATCCAGAGGATTGTGAGAGAAATCGGCATCCATCTCCATTATGTACTGGAAATCCTGAGCCAGGGCGTACTTAAATCCAGTCACATAGGCAGAGCCAAGACCCATTTTGCCAGGCCGGCGGATAAGATGGATGCGCGGTTCATTGTCCTGTAGCCGGTGCACGATATCACCCGTCAGATCAGGTGAGCCATCGTCCACCACCAGGACCTCGATCTCCGGCGACAGCCCCAGCAGGATGTTCAGCAACCGTTCGATGTTGTCCTTTTCATTGTAGGTCGGGATAATGATCAGCGTCTTCATAAATTGCTCCATACCTGAATAATAATCCGCATTGCCCGTATGTGCAAACTTTTATTGCTTATCCAGATTATTCTTCAGTAGTTGCGCCTCCGGCACATCCCGCAACGGCTTGGCGGGACTGCCAACAACTATTTGAGCAGCGGGAACGTCACGCGTCACCACTGCTCCGGCAGCCACGGTGCCATCTTCCTCGATAGTTTTACCGGGAAGGATGGTAGCATGAACGCCGATCCTGCCACCACTTTTTATGGTTATACCTTTGAAGTGATTAAATCGTTCTTTGTCCCGTGCCATATAGTTATCATTGCTGGTGGCAACGCACGGTGCCACAAAGCAATAGTCCTCCACAGTGGAATAGGCCGTGATATAACAATTGGTTTCAAACTTATTCCGTGAGCCGATACTCACAAAGTTCTCGATGGTCACGTTCCTGCCGATGATATTGAGATCACCGATGTTCACATCTTCCCGGATGGTAGCCAGATCGGCGATCAGATTGCGTTCTCCGATTATTGCTTGCGCATAGATAACGACGTTGGTACCGATCTGGCAGGCGTCTCCAATCACCGTTGGCTTCAATTCTGCCGGCGGTTTGAAGATACTGCGCGGTGAGGACAAGGGCTTTTTTCCGATGATGGTGTTATCATCGATGCGCGTATAGGTCCCGATCCTGCTGTTTTCATAGATAATAACGTTGTTGGCGATGCTGACGTAGTCACCGATTTCCACGCCGTCCATAATAACGACATTGAAGCCCAGCTTGACTTCCGTGCCGATCTTGACGCTTGGAGCGATATGCTGATTCATCAATTCCTCCCTGATAACGCCATTTTTTTCGTGACAATAAATCCTGCAAGCAAAATCTGTGTCCTGGTGACCCCAATGAATATGCAGGAATTGATAGAAAAACACGCGCAGGCATTGCGCCTGGAGGGCAAGTCCAACCAGACGATCGACGGCTACCGGCTCGATCTGGAGCAGTGTTATACCTTCCTGACCAAGTATTGGGAAGATGGTATGGTCAAAGTGGATGAGATCATTCCCTTCCAGATCCGGGACTGGCTGAGGCAGTTGCATGACAAGCCCGATTGCAACCGGTCACTTGCCCGTAAATTGGCATCGTTGAAATCCTTCTTCCAGTATTGTAAACGGCAGGGGATCATCCAGGACAATCCTATAGACAAGATGCAACGTCCCAAATTTGAACAGAAACTGCCACATTTCTTTACTGAGGAAGAGATCGAGGTGCTGCTCCGTATCCCTGATCCAGCCGACAAATATGGCATTCGCAATCGAGCGATCCTGGAATTGATCTATTCATCCGGACTCCGGATCGGAGAAGTGGGGGCATTGCGGCTCGGAGACATCGACCCCAAAAGGCAATTGGTCAAGGTCACCGGCAAAGGCAACAAGGAACGGATCATTCCGGTCGGATCAAACGCTCTCCAAGCCATTCGTGAATATCTGGACATCCGCAGCGAATTTGCTCCCGCCGACAATGAAAAGCACCTCTTTATCACCCGCACCGGTCAGCCATTTGACAATAAACAGATCAACGTCATCCTCCAGCGTTACATCAGGTTGGTGGCACAGCAAAAAGGATATTCGCCACATACGCTCAGGCATAGTTTTGCCACCCACCTGTTACAACGCGGCGCAGACCTGAGAGCCATTCAGGAAATGCTGGGGCACGCCTCCCTCAGTACCACCGAGACCTATACCCACGTTACCCTTGAAGACATTAAAGACGCTTACAAAAAAGGACATCCCAGATCGAAACAGGATAAGTAAGAAAAAACCAAGTTTCTTCTGGACTATATTCAGACACTGAAAACAATAAAGCCGTTCTTAGGACTTCGAATAGAGTGTGAGAAACCAAGCCGTGGAATTGCCATGAGCCGGACAGAGTGTCAAAATGTCCGTTAAGCTATCTTTGGTGTACCTCAGTAATCAAGTAAAAAGGAGATTCTTGCTATGATACACTCTTTCAAAACAATGGGACTGATCCTCATGTTGCTCTTTGTCATCGTTCAGAGCCCAGCCCAACTGGGGTCAAAGACGGAGATTGCAGATCAGCGCGTGGAAAAGGTACTCAAACAATCGGGATGGAAATACTCGATCGATGACGATGGCGATTTTGAGCTACTTTTTGATACGGAAAACGGTAGAGATCAACTCGTCTGGATCAGATCACATACTGAAGATCTGTCACACCTGGAGATTAGGGAGATCTGGTCATTTGCCTACACATCCAAGAGACCTTTTAGCGCTGATATCGCCAACCGCCTTTTGGAGCACAACAGTCAGATGAAGCTGGGCTTCTGGCAGGTGAAGAAATTTGGGGACAAATATACCGCTGTTTACACTGCTCAGATTGCGGCTGAATCCGATCTGACAACCCTGCGTACCGTGGTCAATGCGGTCGTGAAAACCGCCGACCAGATGGAGCTTGAGCTTACCGATAGCGACGAATTCTAACCCCTGAAACACTGCTATAAATCCGCAAGCGTTGCCAAGCCACATAAGCAGTCTGATCCGATAGGGGCTTTGTCGTCTGGTGTTCAGGGCAGGATCGGAAGATTCTGCTTGACACATAACTAAGCTGAGTTTTACAGTGCCCAGGCAAGGTACGAGATACTCACCCTAAGACAAGGAGTTTGATATGATAACAGCGGGATTGATCGCATTGTTACTGGTGTTGACATCTTTGGCGTTGAATTACAAAAGCACCGGGCGTAGCACCTCTTTTCGTATCCTGAGATTAAGTGCCGGTCTGTATTTCACTCTACTGATCTCCATGCTCTTAAACGGATGCCAGATTTTTGGCGGCAAATCGAGATCTGATGTCGTGTATGGTCCTCCCGAGTATTTTAACGGAGAGAAGACGGTGGAAAAGCCAGACACACTCAGCAAAAAGGCAGTGAAAGAAGAACCGGTGGGACCGATCGATCCGGTCATCTGCTATGGCCCTCCCTCGAGTTTTGAATAGGAGTCGCCATCTCTCTGTTTGATCTGAAATATACCCGCTCCCGACTGCAACTCAGCGCATTTTACCGGCAGTTTCAACTGCGCTTTCTCCAGACCGGCAGATATCCCCCCCAACCTATGTCCTGTGGGACTGCACTCGCCGCTGTAACCTGAACTGTGAGCATTGCGGCGCTGCCAAAGAAAGATATGACCGGGAAATGGGCACCGATAAAGTGGTGAGTTTGATCAGTGAATTGGCTGTCCTGGGAGTAAGAACCTTTGCCGTGACCGGAGGGGAGCCCTTATTGAGAGAGGATCTGGCGCTGGTTTTACACCATGCCCGATCAGTAGGGATCAATACCGGCATCGCCACCAACGGGTTTTTGTTGGATGGATCGATGGCGCTTGCTCTGGCACAAGCCGGAGTATCTTCCGTCCAGATCAGCATTGATGGCGACCGTGACCCGCATAACCGGATCAGACATAATGAATTAAGCTATGACCGGGCGGTCTCCGCCGCCAGAAATTGTCGGGAAGCCGGCATCGCCTTGATCACGGTCGCCACGGTGGTCACCAAATCCAATATCGAAACACTGCCAACTCTTTTGAACACTTTACTTTCCGAAGGCATCAGGTATTGGAAGCTGATCCCTCTGATGCCGATTGGCAGAGCCGATAAGAGCGAACTCCAGATCGAACCAGCCACCCTGATCGCATTCCTGGAGTTTGTCCGGCAAGCCAGGCGCAGGATCCGCATCCAGATCGGTGAAAACCTGCCCTATCTGGGTAAATATGACTCCCAAACAAGGAACCTTGTCACCTACTGTCCGGTAGGGATAACTGCCTGCTGTCTGGGAGTGGACGGCAAGATCCGGGGTTGTCCTGAGATGCCTGATTCCGCCGAGTTTTATGAGGGCAGTGTACTGGAGACCAACTTTGATACGATCTGGCAAAGGGGCTTCGTCAGATACCGTGAGGATCATCTCCGCCATCAGGATCACGACTGCGCCAAATGCTCTTGGTGGAACAGGTGCCGGGGTGGCTGCTGGGTGATGCGGACCGGGGAATGGCATTGCATTAAAAACTGGTTAATTTACTAATACCGATGTTTGGAGCGAAACTTGTTACATCATGTAACTACGTCAAAATCAACACATATAATGAGGTGAAACCATGAAAACGATCAAAATGATCATGAATATCACGATTTTTCTGGGAGTGCTGCTATCGTTTGGCGTCCTGACGGCTGAGCCGGTTAGAGATATCTATGTGACCGAGGATTTCAGCTCTACCACTTTTCCGCCACCCGGATGGACGATCAGTGCCCAAAACGGAAACTGGAGCAGATACATCGGCAATAACGCCGGTGGCACATCTCCCGAAGCGCGCTTGACCTGGCAGCCGCAGTTTAACGGTCAATCCCAATTGATCTCTCCGCCACTCAATACTCTCGGACAGAATTCGGTTTTCCTCGAGTTCCGGCACTTCGTGGATCATTATACTACACCTTACACTGTGGGAGTGGCTACGCGTTCCAATAACGGCGCCTGGACGACGGTCTGGTCGGTCAATCCCACCGGCAATATCGGTCCCCAACTGAGAACAATCGAGATCAATAACGCCGACATACAGTCCAATACCTTCCAATTTGCCTTCTTTTTCAGCGGGAATTCCTACAATATCGATGACTGGTACATTGATAATATCAAGCTCTACACCCCCTTCGAGTTTGATCTGGCTGTGGTTGGTGTCCCTGGAGCAGCACAACTGGTTCCCGGGGATGGTTTTTTCCCCACCTGTGTGATCAAGAATGTCGGGATCAATACGCTTACCGCCGCGGTCACGCTTTCCACCTATCTTTGGGATGTATTGCTCACTAATGAGGAATATCCCGTCCCAATTGTAATGGCAGCCGGTCAGGAAGAGACATTCGTCTTTGCCGATCAGTACCTCGATGAACCGGACGAGATGTATCGCTTTAGCTTCTCAGTGACCTCACTGGAGGATGTGGAGGACGGCGACCCGACAAACAACACCATGGACAAATGGGTCAATACTTACACCACTCCCCGCCAGAATGTCCTGCTGGAGATCGGTACCGGCGGCTGGTGTCCATATTGTCCCGGTGCCGCCATGGGTGCGGATGATCTGGTAGCGATGGGATACAATGTGGCAGTGATCGAAAACCACAACGGCGATCCTTATGCCAATGACTATTCCAATTTCCGCAATACCTATTATGGCATCAGCGGATATCCCACTGCGATCTTTGACGGTGTCCTGAGATATGTGGGCGGCAGTAATACCCAGAGCATGTACAACAATTATCTGCCCCTCTTCCAACAGCGCAATGCCATCAAAACACCGCTGTGGTTGGATATCTACGGCTATGTTTCCCGCGACACCTATACGATCGAGGTCTGGACGCAAAAACGCTCAAATCTGATCAACGAAAACACCGTTCTCCATTTTTCCCTCACCGAATCTGAGATCCAATACAACTGGCAGGGACAGACGCATTTCAACTTTGTCAATCACATCATGCTTCCCGGCGTGGAAGGGACGCCAATGGACCTGTTCAACACTCCCGTGATGGATGTCCTGGTGACCGAACTCGTCCTGCCGATCCAAGCCCTATGGGTGCCCGAACACTGCGAACTGGTCGCCTTTATCCAGGATATCGAGACCAAAGAGATCCTCCAGGCAACCAATGTAGCGCTCAATGATCTGGCTGAACCACCCGTTTCCATCCATGAAGATACCCACAGCCCGGCGATCAATAAACTCTCCGGCAATTTCCCCAATCCCTTCAACCCATCCACCACGATCTGCTTTGCCACCGACGGCAAGAATCCAGTGGAGATCGTCATTTACGACCTGAAGGGACGTCAGGTGCGCAGCTTGAAACTGGATACCAGATCAGCCGGTGAACACACCCTCGTCTTTGACGGACTGGACGACCAGGGCAACCTTCTGGCAAGCGGGATCTATTTCTACCGCATGAAATCCGGCGCCTATTCCAATACCAAAAAGATGATCCTGATGAAGTAGACTTACCTCATTATCTGCCGTTCATCAGCCGCAATTGACAGACGGCATTGCTGCATTCCGTTACAAGGCATGGTCACGGCTATCATGCCTTGTTTTTCCGGGGTCAGATCAGCCCAATTTCCCAAGCCCTTTCCTGGGTCCTTCTTCCATGCCCCTCTTTATCAAGTGATGATCAAGCGTTAATCAAGCGTTAATAATTAACGCTTGATTAAGAGGGGATAATGACTTGATTAAGGCCGGCACACTGGAGGGAGAGAAACGTCCCGGAGATTGATCTACCTGGATGAGAATCTCGGTTACAGAGATAATGGGTCAAGTTGGCAGTCCTGACAACTGCTTGAATCGGGTGGTTAACTATCAGGAATTACAGTTAGTTGAGCTCAGTTGCAAGAAAAGGATTGACAAGGATGAGTCGATTGTAACTGATGGAAAATGAGAGATGTGATCCATAAAAGTGGAGGATAATATGGCAATTTTGGTGCGCCAGTTGAGTGCTCCGGAGATCGGTGATTATCAAGTTAAGTCGTGGCCGGTCTGGGTGAAGGAGATATCCGAATTTGACTGGTATTATGATTCGACCGAGGACTGTCTGATGCTGGAAGGGGAGGTGGAGGTCAGTACACCGGACGGCAAGGTGACTCGAATTGTGGCAGGCGATTATGTGACTTTTCCGCAGGGTTTGTCCTGCCGGTGGAAAGTGATTAAACCAGTTCGTAAACACTACCGGTTCCGCTGATCATGCCGCTCCGCGTCCAGAATGTCCTGCCCCGTGGTCTCGCCGCTAAAAGCGGGATCCGGGCAGGAGAGCGGATCCTGGAAGTAAACGGCAGCGCCATCAACGACTTCTGGGACTTGCAATACTACACTTCGGACTTCGATTTGTCCCTAACTGTCCTCGGTGATGATGGCATGATCCGCAAGGTCAATATCCTCCGGTCACCCGGGAAGGCAGTGGGACTGGAGCCGGAACCCTACCGCTTTGCCCGGTGTCACAATCATTGTCTCTTTTGCTTTATCGATCAGATGCCGCCCGCTTTGCGCGAGGATCTGTATGCCAAGGATGATGACTATCTCTTTTCCTATGTCTTTGGCAATTATATCTCGATGACAAACCTGACGTCCGCCGAATATCAGCGGGTCATCGATCAGCGCATCTCACCGCTTTACATATCGGTTCATGCCGCCGATCCCTTGTTACGCAGCCGTCTGATGGGCTACCGCAAGGAGTTTGACATTATCGAAAAACTGAAGTGGCTCTCAGAGTATGGGATCAGATTTCACACCCAGGTGGTCGTGGTTCCCGGCTGGAATGATGGCGAAGCGCTTACCGATACGATCCTGGCTCTGATCCAGCCGGATCTGAATGTCCTCTCGGTGGGGATCGTGCCCGTGGGGCTTACCCGCCACCGGCAACACCTTCTGCCGATCGATCTGGTCACTGCGGATGTTGCGGAACGCACACTCGATCAGGTGGATACGATCAAATCCCGCCTGGAGATACACAATATCTACTGTGCTGATGAATTGTATATCCTCGCCGGACGGGCGATCCCGGAAAGCGCTTATTACGATGACTTCTGCCAGATCGAGAATGGCATCGGAATGATGCGGATGATGCTGGAGAACTTCAAAGGAAAAAAACGCACCCTGATCAAGGAACTACGGAAAAAAGGCAAGGATATGGTGCTGATCACGGGAGTTTCGGCTGCCGGAGCGATCAACGATCTGGCACGGTATATCCAGGCGAAACTGGATCCGCTGAAGGTTAGAGTGAGCGTGGTGCAGAATGATTTTATGGGTCGGACGGTGACAGTGAGCGGGCTTTTGACCTACGCCGATATCATTGCCCAGGCGGAAGTCAGACCCGACGAGATCGCTCTGTTGCCCGGAAATATCTTCAATTATGAGGGGATCACGCTGGATGGCTATTCCCAGATTGATCTCAAGCATCAGTGGAAGAGCGATATCGTATTGGTGGATTATCTGTTTGAGGATTGGGATTGGCTCTGACCCGGAAATTTAGGTTGACCAAATTGAGGAAACGACTGGATATGCGCCACAGACTGATAAAATAACGTAGGGGTGAATACCAGTCCGCCCTTTGACAATGATAAGGAAAGAGCATGAACATCAAAGCCGTAACATGGCTGACTTTGATCCTGGCAGTGTTGCTGTCCTGTTCCTCGGAAGCCGGCCGGATCAATAAAGCCAATCGTAACTTGGGGAGCAGGGATAATCCCATCAAGATGTATTTTGTTCCGTCTCTGGAAGCGGGCAAGATCGTCAATAGCGCCGAGGGCATTGCAGCTTATCTGCATCAAGCCACGGGACTGCAATTCAAGGTGGCGGTGCCGACCAGCTATGCGGCAGTGATCGAAGCGCTGGGTAATTATCAGGCAGATATCGCCTGGTTGAGTACCTATGCCTATATTCTTGCCAAACAGAAGTTTGACGCCGAAGTGAAACTGATGACGGTGCGCAACGGGTTAAAATCATACCGCGGGCAATTCGTCGTCCGGGCTGATAGCGGGATCGAGAGAATCGAAGATATTGCCGGCAAGGTGATCGCCTACACGGATGCAGCCTCCACTTCCGGCTATATCTATCCATCCGCCATCTTGAAGCAGAAAGGGATAGCGCCACAGGATTATTTCTTTGCCGGAGGTCATACCCAGGCGATCCTGGCGGTGTATTCCGGAAGGGCTGATGTTGCCTGCACCTATTGGTCTCCGCCGGATGAGACCGGCAAGCCCAAAGATGCGCGGGAAAAACTGCTCGAGACCTATCCGGACATCTTCTCCCGCATCTCCATCATCGGTTACACTGATTGGATCCCGAACGATACCGTCACTTTCCGGAAACATATCCCGGTAGAGATCCGCGACCGGATCACCGGAGCCCTGCTGGAATTCGCTACGATCGAACAAGGCAGACAAACGCTCAAGTCCCTCTATGACATCGACGGTCTGGAACCAGCCAGCGATGCCGATTATGAGATCGTTCGTACCACTCTGCGGCTGCTGGATATGGATCCGGCGAAGATGATGAAGTAAGGAATCTCACCGGTATTTCATGCGCATCCTCTCCGTCACCGGTCTGTCCAAAACCTACAATGGCGTGGATTGGGCGCTCAAGGATGTCAGCTTTGAGGTCTGGCAGGGCAATTTCCTGATTCTCCTGGGTTTATCGGGTTCGGGTAAATCCACGCTCCTCAGATGTATCAACCGTTTGGTTGAACCGGATGAGGGAGCTATCCAGTTCCAGGAGCGGGAAGTATTTAACGCTTCTCAGAGTGAAATCAGACAGATCCGTCGTAATATCGGGATGATCTTTCAGCAGTTCAATCTGGTCAAAAACCTCAGTGTCCTTACCAATGTCCTCTCCGGGCGGTTGGGGTACCATGGACTGATCTCGCGGTTCACCACAGAGGAGCACGAGCTGGCACTGCACAATCTGGAGCGGGTGGGACTGGTCAATTATGCCCGCAGACAGGTTAAGTACCTTTCCGGTGGTCAGCAACAACGGGTTGCCATTGCGCGTGCTTTGATGCAGCAGCCCTCTTTGATCCTGGCGGATGAGCCGGTTGCCAGCCTGGATCCTGCGACGGCAGATTCCATCATGCAGTATCTGGGAGAGATCAATCGTCAGGACAAGATCACCATCATCTGTTCTTTGCATTTCCTTTCGCTGGCGCGGAAGTATGGTAACCGGGTACTGGCTTTGAAGGATGGCAGAGTGGTGTATCAGGGAATTCCGACCGATATCGACGAACAACGATTCAGGGAGATCTACGGGCAGGACGCGGAAGAAGTCGAGATCCGATAATCTACAGATACCTGACCCAGATGTAGATGCTGGATACCACCAGCGAAATGGTCATGTAGATCAGACCATACTTGACGAACTGGAAGAACCTGATCCGAAATCCATTGCGGTTGGCAATTCCGATGGCTACGATGTTGGAAGCAGCTCCGATCGGAGTACCCAGTCCACCCAGGCATGATCCCAGTGCCAATGCCCACCACAGCGTGTTTTCCATGGCTCCGCCCATTGCCAGATTGACGTCATTGATCACCGGGATCATAGTGGCAACGACAGGCACGCAGCCCATCAGAGCGGAAGCGATCCCGGAAACCCAGATGATGGTGAGAGCGATCAGTTTACTGTCATTATTGGTCACCTCGACGATCCAGTGAGCCAGGGTCCTGAGGATCCCCGTCTCGCTCAGCCCGCCCACGATCATGAAGAGTCCCATGAAAAAGAAGATGGTCACCCAATCCACTTCACTGACGATCTGTTCCACATACTTCCGGTTGCTGAAGATCAACATGACCAGGGCGGTGGTCATGGCGATCGTGGCGGACTCCAGAGCCAAAACGCCTTGTAACGAGAAGAGAACCAGCATCAGGCAGATCGCATACAAGGAACGGCGCAACAGCTTTCTGTCCTTGATCAGGATCCGTTCATTGTATTCCATCAGTTTGGCACGGTCGCGGTTGCTGACCTTGATCCGTTTCCGGTAGAAGATCCTGATCATGATCAAACTGATCAGCATTACGACCAGCACCGGAGGGACAAGATTGTAGATAAACTGCATGAAGGTCAGATCGGTGCGGCTGCCGATCAGGATATTGGGCGGATCTCCGATCAGAGTGGCGGTTCCACCGATATTGGATGCCATGGTGATATTGATGATATACGGATAGGGGGAGATCTTCAGTTCCTGCGTGATCAGGAGCACGACAGGGATCAGGAGCATTACCGTGGTTACATTGTCCAGCACGGCGGATATGAGTGCGGTCATGACAAACAGCAGGAGCATGATCCAGATCGGTCTGCCCCGGGTTGCTTTGGCAGTTTTGATGGCGACATACTGGAAGACGCCGGTGTCCTTCAGGATCGCCACCACGATCATCATCCCCACCAACAGGAAGACCACATTCCAATCGATGTATGAGAATGCCTGCTCCTGGGTCATGATCCCGGCAAGCACGAAAATGAAACTGCCCAAAAGAGCAGCGGTCATCTTGTTGATCCATTCGGTGACGATGAAGAGATAGGTGATGCCCATGATGATCAGGGCGGAGATCAATATCAACATGATTATGCCCGGATGACTCTCCTGTAGATATCCATGGCGGTGATGACGCCGACCAGTTTGCCGTCCTGAACGACGGAGAAGAAGCGCTTTTTATGCTGGATCATCTCAAAGACCGTCTCGATGATCGAGGTCTCCGGGCTGAGGACAATATCGGCGTTCTGCATGATCTCCCGGACCTGGATGTCAGTCTCCTTTTCGATCAGCCGTTCCAATGGTTCAAAGGCGCGCAGGAATTGTAGATTGTCCATCAGCAACAGATATTCCGGGATCCCTACCTTGAGATAATTGAGTACGCTTGCTTCCCCCAGAAAGCGCATCTTCTCGTCGACCACGGGGAAAACAGATATGCCATGTTCAGCCATCAATCTACCCATTTCGCTGAGTTTGGACTCGGGTCTGACGAATAATGGCTCTTGGGTCATTATATCGCCGATGGTCAGGTCTTCCTTGACCACAAGATCCATCATTCGGAATGAGCCGATCACATCATGAGCAGTATTATCCGTCATCAGAAGCGACATTTGGGCGGGATTACGTGATAGCTTCAGCAGGGTGGCGACCAGATTGAGATACAGCTTGGAGGAGCTCTTATCTGTGATGATCAGAATGACCATTTTCAGGGAGATATCACCGATCACAACAGGTTTTTTTAACACGCACATCCCGATTATCGTATCATCCAGATTATCCAGACGCACATGAGGTATGGCTATTCCACTCGGATAGGTGGTCGATCCTTCTGCTTCACGCTTGAGGATGAGGTCCATGAGATGATTGCAACATTCGGGTAGGTTGTGGTGCTGGCAGATCTTTTCGACCAGCTTGGCGTATACCCGCACAAGCGTCGTCTCGTGATGTTCAATGTATATGGTTTGTGCATCCAGTAAACTCACCAGTCGCATAAGCACCTCGGTTCCTTTGGTGTGCTCATGCTGGCAAATGTCTCATTATCGTCAATAGAATTCTGCTCCAATTTTACAGTCGGAAAAAACCCGCGGTCAACATCTGTTGGCCGCGGGCGGCAGAGTTACCATGAACAGGGTTTACAAGAAACCCCAAGATCTATTCCGGATCATCGCTTTCAAAAAAGGGCACTTCCTTGCCTTCGAGGATCTCGATCATAAATCGGGCAGAGTCATGCAGATCACCTTCAGGGAATTGCCTGATAAAGCCCTTGAATAGCTCAAGGCCAAGTACTTTATTGTCTATCTCCTCGGCTATGAGAAATGCCTTCATAAAAGCAGCTTTGTAATCATCCTCGCCATTGGGATAATTTTGCAAGATCTGGTCGTAATAAACAATCGCATTGCGGAATTGACGCTGCCGGGCAGCATTATCGGCAAGGTTGAACAATTCTGCCGCCGTGAGCAGCAATCTGATCCGATCCGGATATTTGATCATACCAAATTCAACAAATAGTTGCTCCTTGACCTCTTGCTCCTTGCTTTGCTGATTTTCCCGCTTCAGCACACTATAGATCCGGGGTTCGACTTCGATGAATGGTTTAACGACCGGAGGATTTTCCTTGACCACCCGGAAAAAAGCATGCTCGCCTTTGGCAGTGACAAACACAGGGCTTACACCCCCGATGGGAGTATCCCAGATCCGCTTGGAAAATTCGGCATCTGGACCCACTCCTGTCACGATATCGTTACGATATTGGTTGTCCAGAATTGATTGCTCGGGACGGAGGGAGAACTTCTTGATGATCTGGTCCATATCTTTGTCCCGGTTACGACGGGCGGCGCGGTCAAACCGTTTCCAAGCCTTGTTTGCCGTCTTCTCATTGTCAAACCACAAGACCTGGATCTGACGCGACTCCGGATTGGTATAGGCATCGAGATGTGCATTGTAATAATCGCGTGCCTGGTCAGAAGTGACCTCGATCGCATCTAACACAAGCCGTTTATGGGCTTCTATTATGACATAATAACGCAATGTCTGGACATATTCCTCATCGGAGGTAAAGTATCTGTCATAGCCTTCATTCCGGGCATCCAGATACATCAGGTTCCGGCGCAATTCCTGATTGATCAGTTGCGGAGCACCGCCACCTTTGGTGTAAAACACTTGTTCTTGGGGGCTCATTTGGGTAAACTTGGTAATTACGTATTCCACAGTAATATCCAGTTCTGGAGTAGGAGCACTGATCACTTTTCGGTTCATGAGGTGCGTGTTCTTAACGGGATCGATGAGATTGATTGTGGCAATCAAAGCGGAATCGACGACCACGGAGTATTTGGCTACCAGGATCGCAGTAATCTGATCCATAACCTGTGCTTCCTTGATCGGGCGGTAGCGCTGATGAACTTCCGCTTCCACTTCGAGGTAGGGGCGTTGCCTGCCTTCGACACGTTCGGTTATACGGAAGATATGCCAGCCCAGTTCGGTCTTGAAAGGACCATGAACAATACTGGCATTCACTGGATACGAGGCGATCAGTGAATCCAGCACCGCATCATTGCCCAAACCGGGGATATGACCGTTATTGCGAATGTTCTTAATCACTCCTTTAAGGTTCTTGGCATAGGTGTTTATGGAGTATTTGTCGGAGACATCACCAAAGGGGACACCACCGCTGATCTCGGCGATTGCTTCTCTGGCTTTGGCTTCGTTATCGGTCTGGATATACTCGATGACGATATAAGGGCTCACGAAGAAGGCTCGTTTGTTCTCATTATAATACTGCTGTTTTTCAGCTTCAGTCAATTCTACCTGTTCAGTCACGTTCTTCTTATAATACTCACGGATATAAAACTGCTTTCTGGTCTCTTCGATTTTAGCGGCAACCGTAGGATCTTGATCGATGCCCATTCTCAATGCTTTCAGGTAAAAGACCTGTTCGGTGGCCATTACGTCCAGTAACTGCAATTGACCTTCTATCGTTTTCAAATAACCCCTGTTCTGGGGAGGATACTTCCATAGCCTGGTATCCACATCTTTGCGGGTTATGACGCCTCCCTGATACTCAGCCAGAATATCCTGATCGTTGATCTTTGTATCCGTTAAAACTGGAGTCGCCACATTCTGTGCGAACAGAGCCAGACCCACCAGTCCGAGGATTACCAGAATCTGACACATAAAGCGTGATAAATACATTTTTTCTCCTTCAACTACTACCTGACGATTGGAAGCCCAAAATTGCGGGACCTGTCAATTCGTCAAGTCATTTGTGTTTTTTCATTGATTTCGCTGTGTCCTTCTTTGCTGCTCCATGTTACTCCTTGATTAAGAGGGGGCAGATAGAGAAGGGGTGGGCAAAATCCAGTTCACTTTTCACTGGTTTATCTTGAGGATTTCCGATCTTGCGCGTTCCTCGTGACTGGTGTAAGATCAAGTAGCAGATGACATTGTTTCCGGCTACCCCATACTTGTAGTGAAAATTGTTCGCACATTTAATGAATTTGAACGGGATCCGTTGTTTCCTTAACAAAGGGGCAGGTCGATGTCGTTGTCGTGGAATGCCTGAGCCTACTGTTGCCGGGGCAAAACGGTGCCGGTGTGATGAAGGCGAATTGCTCAGGACAACGCGGGTGTATGATCGATAAATGGGCGGTAAAGTCAGCAAAAACAGATTCCGGAGCAAACCCCGCCCCAGAATCTGTCTGAGCGTTCCAATCACGGCTAATCTATGTTGCATCGGAGCATAGAGCGATGCTTAGGGCAGATTTCCATTGACGGAAAGTGGCAAGGTGCAATTTGTTGCGCCGATGACACAGAAGATCCTGCAATATGACCACTGCTTCGCCTGCGGCAGTACAAACAAGAAGGGCTTGAAACTGAAGTTCTTTCAGGAGAATGATCAGGCAGTGGCGGAGTTTGACTGTCCCAGCGATTATGAGGGGTACAGCGGTCTGATTCACGGTGGGATCATTGCCCTGCTGATGGATGAAGCAATGGCACATGCCATTATCAATCAAGGAGTTATCGCTGTTACCGCCCAGATGCACACGCATTACCGGAATCCGATGAAGACTGGATGCAAGGTGAAAGTGAGCGCCTGGATCAAGGTTGCCAAGACACGTACGATCCAAACCGCGGCCCATATCGAAGATGCAGATGGTACGATCATTGCCAGTGGCGAAGCGATCTATATCGTGGTGGAGAAAGTCCCCCAAGCGGAGTAACGCCATGCTGGTCCGGAAAAACCGCAATCCATTGTTGAACTACCTGACGCCAGGGGAGCAACGCGGGTTGTTAGTCCTTTGCGTCTTCATCCTCCTGGGTTGTGGGTTGAATGTGACGGGATGGGCACCTTTGCCGGCAGCACCCAAACAGAATGCCACAAACAGTGCCGGGCTGGCAGAAAAAGTAAGCCGGGATCACGTCGTCCTGATCGATATTCGCACCGCTGCCATTGAAGAATTGATCAAGCTTCCCGGCATCGGAGCCAAAAGAGCGCAAGATATCATCAACCGCCGTAATACCGAGCCCTTCCGCTCCACTTCCGACCTGCTCAGTATCAAAGGCATCGGCGAGAAGACCTATCTCAAGATGAGACCCTATCTGGTTCTCTTTGGTGCCGATACACTTGCGGTTGCGGGGGCAGTGGGAACGGACAGCATAAAAGCAGATAAACCGGTAACAACGAGGGCTTCTTCCAAACCCAAGGCGGATAACACCGCTCCGGTCAATATCAATACGGCAGGACTGGAGGAATTGATGACCCTGAAAGGCATCGGCAAAGTAAAAGCCAACGCCATCATCGAATACCGCGAGGCAAATGGGGCATTCCAATCAGTGGACGATCTGGTCAAGGTCAAAGGCATCGGACCCAAAACCCTGGAGAATAATCGCCCACGTTTACGGATCTGATTAGGCATCCGATCATCATTTCCCCATGCTTTTTCATTGACAGTTTACGTGCCTTCCCAAATAGGGTACGAATAAGGAAGAATTTTAATGGAGAGACCATGAAGACCGGATCCGACAAACAGGGGTGGATGCCCACTCTGACGCTGGCGAAACTATTTGAGGAACAGAATCAGTTTCTCGATGCCCTGGCGGCGTATGAATTGATCAGTCAGACCGATTCATCACCGGCGGTCCGGCAGAAGATCGAAGCGCTGCACCTCAGAATCCTCACCGATCCCAATGCCCGGTATGATCCGCGGATCGAGAAACTCTTTTCACCGGAGGAGCTTGCCTATCTCAAGATATTGAACCACAGCGCTTTTGACAATCTGTCCCAGGTCGTGAACCGGATGCAGGAAGGACTGGACGAGACGGACTTTGTCTTTGAACCGGAAGTGGAGATCGCCCCCGAGGAAGCCAATGACTTGCAGAGTATTCTCTCCGAGATCGAACAGCATGCCCAGCAAACCGAGATCCTTGGTCTGGAGGACGCTACCGAATTCAATACCGCTGATCTGATCATGGCACTTCTGAGCCGTTATGGCAAGGATACGCTGCTTCGGGATATCAAACTGGCGGATTTTCTCTCCTTGGTGGCGGACATGCAGAACCGCCGTCGTAAAAATGATTGATGAAGCCCATCAAACCCGAGGAGATCAATCCCATCTGCCGGCGCTGTCGCGGTAAGTGTAAACAGCCCATCTACGTTCAATTGCTCTCCTGTCCGCATTTCGATAAAAAACCGGAGCAACTGGAGATCGACCTGAAGCCCAGACACTCCCGCAAAACCAACAAACCATCCTGATCGATGCGCATCATCTCCGGCAAATACAAAGGGATGAACCTTGCCTCCGTCCCCGGTTTCACCACCCGCCCAACCACTGATTATACCCGTGCAGTGATCTTTTCCATTTTGCCGGACTGCGCCGGACTGAAGGTCCTGGATCTGTATGCCGGAACCGGTTCCCTGGGTCTGGAAGCGCTGTCCCGAGGGGCTGAGTGGGTGGACTTCGTGGAATTCTCCAATAAAGCCATCGCCATTATCCGGCAAAATATCGACAAGCTGCGCCTGCGCAACCAATGCCACCTGTATAAACGCCGGGTGGAGGCATACCTGAAAGACCCGACATCTCCTTATGATCTCATCTTTCTCGATCCGCCCTATGCTAAGGAACTGGTAAATAATACCCTGACAGGCATCTATGACAGTGATTTGCTGATTGATGACGGACTGATCGTGGTGGAACATGCACCCCGGGAGATCATCGCAAGCGGGTTTCAGGACTTGATCGTCAGCAGCCGGTCAACCAAGACGACCACCGTTACCATCCTGCACTCCCGCTGAGAGATAGCGGTTTTCCTTGACGGCAAAGCCGTGTTCAAAATCCAATCTCTGATCGATATGCTTATGGGGTGCTGAGGGAAAGCGCCCCTACGATATAGAGCGCTGAAGGAATATGTCCCCCGTATATGGGGTGGTGATAAACAAGATCCCGACGATTTGTAATGGGAGGAATGATTGATTAAATTGGAACTAAGTCCGCAAAATGTGGAACGTGCCCGCAATGCCGCAGCCCGGATCGCTGACTCCATCGATTGGCTCTTCCGGGATTTCTCGTCAGTGACGATCGAACGGACTGTCCTGCGGCTCTTGGGCATAGATGGCGCTGGCAAGAATGGAAAACCCCTGCCCAATGTGGTGGTGGATCATCTCGCTGAGCTTCAGGCATTGAAGCGTGGTGCCGCCTGGTGGGTGACCAATGCTGCCGTCGCCCGGGACGTCGATCCGCAGGAAGTGGCGGAGATGGTGGGCTGGGATGAGATCGATCTGACCACTATTCCCGTGCAGGATAATGCCCTGGTACTGAGACGAATGGAGGAGATCGCGGAGCGAACGCTGGCTCATCTCCGCCTTCAGAGAGCCAGGCGCGAGGAATATCTGCAGAAATTCGGCGCGCGCCGTCGACCGGCGATCTACGTGATCGTTGCCACCGGTAATATCCATGAGGATGTGATCCAGGCACGTGCTGCCGCCAGAGAGGGAGCGGATATCATAGCCGTGATCCGTTCCACCGCTCAATCGCTTTTGGACTATGTGCCTTATGGAGCGACGACAGTTGGCTTTGGCGGCACTTATGCCACGCAGGAGAACTTCCGGATCATGCGGACTGCTCTGGACGAGGTGAGTGAAGAAGAGCGGCGCTATATCTGGCTGACGAATTATGCCTCGGGCTTGTGCATGCCGGAGATTTCCGCCATGGGGGCGCTGGAACGGCTGGATATGATGCTTAATGATGCGATGTACGGCATCCTTTTCCGGGATATCAACCCGCGCCGGACACTGCTGGATCAGTATTTCTCGCGAATGATCAATGCCTATGCCGGAGTCGAAATCCAGACCGGCGAAGATAATTATCTGACCACTGCCGATGCGGTGGAAAAGGCTTACACCGTTACTGCCTCGCAACTTATCAATGAACAATTTGCTATCAAGAGCGGGATCAAACCGGAGAAGATGGGGCTGGGTCATGCCTTTGAGATCAATCCCGATCTGCCGGATTCGTTATCCTATGAACTGGCGCATGCGCTGCTGACACGAACGCTCTTTCCCGCTGCGCCGGTGAAGTATATGCCGCCAACGAAGTTTGCCTCCGGTAACATCTTCTTCACGCATTTGCTGGATGCGATGTTCAATTTCGTAGGACAGCTCACCGGTCAGGGTGTGCAACTCCTGGGGATGATGACGGAGGCGATCCATACACCCCACTTGGTCGATCGTTCCCTGGCGATCGAGAATGCGCAGTATATCTTTCGGGCAGTGGGGAACCTGGCGGAGCATATCCAGTTAGAACCGGATGGATTTATTCCCCGGCGCGCCAATGATGTACTGGCTCAGGCGGCGGACTTCCTGGAAGGCGTGGCGGACGAGGGTCTGTTCATTGCCTTGGGGAAGGGAGAATTTGCCGATATCAAGCGTTGCGAAACCGGCGGGAAAGGGCAGATGGGTGTTTTTCCCAAGGATGATGATTACATCAATCCCTTCCTGACCAAGATGAAAAGGGAATTGGGGTTGTCATGAAGATCAGCAAAAACATCATCCGCCCCTATGGCGATACGGCAAATGACGGCAAGATGCAGTTCTCCTTTTCTCTGCCGGTGCCGGCGAGTGAATATGGCAAGGAAGCAGCCCGTCTCCTCCTCAAACAGATGGGACTGCAGGATATCGAGGTCTGCGGCATGCGTGATCTGCATGAGGGTTTTACTCACTTTATCGCCTATGCCACGACCACGGTCTCCATCGATGGATCCAGGATCCGGGTGAAGGTAGTGGAAACTCCGGTGATGGATATGGCCGCCACCGATGAATATATCAGCCAGCACATCGGCAGACCGCTGACCGTGATCGGCGCGTGCATCGAAAGCGATGCGCATACGGTGGGGATCGATGCCATTATGAACATGAAGGGCTACAATCACCGCTATGGCTTGGAACGATACCGGATGTTCAATGCCATCAACCTCGGGGCGCAGGTGCCTTCGGAGACGCTGCTTGCCCGTGCCCGCTGTGAAAATGCCGATGCCATCCTTGTCTCGCAGGTGGTTACGCAAAAGAACATCCACATCAAGAATCTGACGCATTTGATCGAATTGGCAGAAGCGGAAGGTCTCCGCGGCAAGATGCTCTTTATCTGCGGCGGACCACGGATCACGCATGAACTGGCGATCGAACTCGGCTATGATGCCGGGTTTGGTACGGGTTCCTATGCCACTGACGTTGCTTCCTTTATCGCTATCACCATTGACGAGAGGATTGAAAATTGAGGATTGAGAATAATTACGTAGGGGCGCTTTCCTTCAGTGCCCCAGTCAATCATGCCTTGCCGAGCGTAGGGGCGCTTTCCTTCAGCGCCCCAGTCAATCGTGCCTTGCCGCGAAAGGGAACAGCTTGACCTGGCTGATCTCGATCATTGCCCTCGGCATCCTTGTCCTCGTCCATGAGACGGGACATTTCCTGATGGCGCGGCGACTGAAAGTGGGAGTGGAGAAATTCTCCATCGGGTTTGGCAAGCCCCTCCTGCGCTTTGTCCGCAAGGGCGTTGAATACCGTCTTGGCTGGCTGTTTCTGGGCGGATATGTCAAAATGAAAGGTGAGCATCCGGATGATCCGGCAGCTGATGCGGAGGATAGTTTCATCACCCGTCCCTGGTGGAAGAAGGCATTGATCGCCTTCGCCGGACCGATGGCAAATCTCATCTTCGGCATGCTGCTCTTCATCGGTTCCTTCACGCTTCCAATCCGCTACGAGGATCACCAACCGGTGGTGGATCACGTATCGCCATATATGGCAGAATATTTTATCGCCGGAGACACGATCAGAACGGTCAATGGACAGGAGATCAAGGGCTGGTATCAGTTCTTGAGCGGTATTGAAACAGGAAAGGACAATATCCTGGAGATCAGCAGGATGGGGTCAAGCGTCAAGCTCCTTTTGAGGGCATCAGAGGTGGATTCGCTATATCCGGGTTTGCAGCCCAGGATCCCGCCTGTGATCGGAGAAGTGATCCCCGGTCTGCCGGCTTGGCAAAGGAAACTGAGACGCGGGGACCTTGTTCTGGCGGTGGATTCAGTTCGGGTGGCGGATTGGTATGGGATGCGTGAACTGATCGTCAATGCCCCCGGGAGTTCAGTCTGCTTGGATATCCAGCGCGGTGACAGCACCTTTCAAACCGAGGTGGCGTTGGATACCAATCTCATGACCGGTGCTGCCAAGGCGATCGGGATTAGTCATTATATG
>Ga0194125_10002577_pt1 | contig 29842 bp, 20 predicted proteins | sample TA2KigC250mmetaG_FD_148626 | JGI IMG/M metagenome (GOLD analysis project Ga0194125, IMG submission 148626) | Freshwater microbial communities from Lake Tanganyika, Tanzania - TA2015034 Kigoma Deep Cast 250m | ecosystem: Environmental > Aquatic > Freshwater > Lake | place: Tanzania: Lake...
ACAATTCACAGGTGTAAATCGTTGGTGAGGTTCGGGGTAAGGCTTTGGGGGTTCGCATGGCTCGCTCCGCAAGTGTAATCCAGCGGGAACAGTTTCCCCCAAGTTCCCTGATTCGTCAACTCCTAGTGACTTTTGCGGTATTGCGAAAAAACGGTAGGGGCGGGGTCATCCCGCCCAATGTCGGGCGACATCACGTCGCCCCTACGCAAATGTGATGGAGATATAAATGCCAGCGAATCCCGACCGCCAACGCTTTCAAAATCAAGACCTGGTGCTCAAGGTCAGTTCTGCAATAGATCGCGCCAAATGGGACGAGAGCAAATACGAAGCGTTCATTGATGCGCTGTGCGGCGGACGCGCGTATCAAGAAGAAGCATTGCGCGTCACGCTCCGGTATCTGCTCGGCGGCGAGTATACGAATTTGCGCGCACTCGCCAAAAAGAATTTCGACGACAATCCAACGCTGGAACAACGTTACGGTTCTTGGGCTGGGATGGAACGTCATCTCCAATTGCCTGATCAACTCGCCGCATCACTCGACCTCGCAACAGGCACGGGTAAAAGTTACGTCCTCTACGGAATTGCCGCGATTTTGCTCGCCACAGGCACGGTCGATCGCATTCTTGTTCTTTGTCCTTCAACAACAATCGAATCTGGATTGATGGAAAAATTCCGCGACCTCGCAGGCGATTCCGATTTGCGCGATCTGCTTCCCGCCGATTCGAAAATTTCCGCGCCGCGTATCATCAACGCGAGCCAAAGTATCACCGAAGGAAGCATCTGCGTCGAAAACTATCACGCGATTCTCGAACACGTTGGTTCGTCCATCCGCGAGAGTTTGGCAGGCAAAGGCGCGCGCGTTGCCGTCTTGAACGACGAAGCGCACCACGTTGCCAATGAGACCGATGCCAAGGTCAAACGCTGGAAAGAATTTCTCACCGATCCCGATTTCGGATTCCGTTATGTGATTGGCGTTTCGGGAACGTGCTATGTTGGCGACGATTATTTTACGGATGTGATCTACCGCTACTCGCTTCGCCAAGCGATTAAAGAACGTTACGTCAAAAAAGTGGACTATGTTGCGGAGATGCCGCGCACCAACGACCCCGATGAAAAATGGCAATTGATTTATAATCGCCACGAGGACACGCGCAAGAAACTCAAGAAACGCAAGATTCGTCCACTTACGATCATCGTCACGCCGACGATTGCGCGTTGCAAGAATGTGGCAGAGGAACTCGAGGGCTTTTTGGTCGAAGAAAAGAAACTGTCGGCGGATGACGCGGACGCCCAAGTATTGGTTGTGCATAACAACGCGCCTGACGTGCGAAAGTTGCCCTACGTGGACAACGCGACCAGCAAAGTCGAATGGATTGTCGCCGTCTCGATGCTCAACGAGGGCTGGGATGTCAAGCGCGTGTTTCAAATCGTGCCGCACGAAGAACGCGCCTTTGACAGCAAGTTGCTCATCGCCCAAGTGCTTGGGCGCGGCTTGCGCGTGCCAGAAGGTTGGCAAGGCGAGCAACCCGAAGTAACTGTGTTCAATCACGACGCGTGGGCTCCGCGTATTCGCCACCTGGTTGACGAGATTCTGGAAATCGAAAAACGAATTTCGTCGCACGTCATCGAGGATTCGCCATATCACTTTGACCTGCACAACATTGACTATACACGTGAACCGACATCGGCAAGAATAGTTCGCAAAGAAGGCGAGTACGATCTTTTTTCAAAAGGTTATATGGACTTGGCGACTGATGTGCCTGCTGAAGATGTCAGCATTGAGTACGAGCGCGCGTTGACTGGCGAACGCTACAAGTGGCAGACGCAAATTCAGCACAAAACCTACACCGCCCGCGAGGTTGCCGAAGAAATGTACCGCCGCTTGGAAGAAATGCAGGATCCCGAAAATCCCAATCCCAAAATGCGGACGGTTTACACTGCCAAGTTCAGCGTGGAGCGACTCGAAGAGATTATCAAGGCATCACTCCAACGACGGGGGACGAGAGTTGCTACAGAAAATATGAAGCAGGTACTTTTGCGTTCTCTCAATGTTCTTGGACGCAAGGAAGCCGAATTCATTCGCTATACGCCTGTTCCGACTCGCTACTTTACCGTCTCGACACGCGACCGCCAAGCGGATAGTGTGAGCGCGGCGGAATTACGCAACACCAAAACGCTTTTCTACACCGACCAGACACGCGAGACGCTCGTTGAGGATCAATGCGAGTTTTTTGACGAGGTAACAGAGGAAGGAAGCAATTACAAAAAGATTCGCATTCAGAATCGTTACGATTTCAAGACGCCACTTGACGCAGTTATTGCAGCATCCGAACCAGAGAAACGCTTCATCAATGGATTGCGTCAGCCAGAAAACGTGACCCACTACGACGCTTGGCTAAAATCTACCGACGCGCGCTTTTACGACATTGATTATGGCTGGAGAAAAGGGGAGCATCCCAAGCAGGGTAAATTCAACCCCGATTTTTTCATCAAGGCAGGTAACTTGGTCCTCGTCGTGGAAATCAAAGGCGACGAAGAACTGCATGATCCGTCAGAGGAAAATCGCAAGAAGAATGAGTACGCGGTCGCGCATTTCAAACGAGTGAACGAACATCTGCAAGAAGAAAGTAACCCGATTCGTTACAAGTTCACCTTCTTGACCGAACGCAGTTTCAACAAGTTCTTCCAAAGTTTGCGCGAAGGGAAGATTGCTGGCTTTCGGTCGGATTTGGATGTAAAGTTGGCGGAGGAAGAATAACGTTGATATTTTGCGCCGCTTGACGTACAAGTTTGCCAGTGGTATATTCTCGTCAGCGGTCTCGTAAGTCCCAGTGTCACTGGCTCCCTGTTGGGAGTCCCAATCCGTCATGAACGGTCTGCACGTGGCACCGTTCCTCTAGTCGGTGGTTATCGGTGCCTGGGGGGAGCCGCTTTGAAAATGCCAAGTCTGAAAACCGTGATGAGGTCACGGAAACCCTTCGAGGGTAGCCCGCAAGGGCGTAGGGCTTAAGGCATTTTCTTTTCCAGGGAAAATTTTCACTCGCATTATACTCCGAAACGCTCTGGGCGACAAAAGCAAAACCGCATTTGCCAATTCCCGCATTTCGCGTATAATCAAGTCGTTCTGTCGAGCATTATCGTTCCTCGGCTGCCTCCCGGCGCCGAGGTTTTTATTCGCACGACGACGGACGACCGAAGACGAAAGACGATTCATCGGTCATCGGTCATCGGTCATTGGTCATCGGTCATCGGTCATCGGTCATCGGTCATCGGTCGTCCGTCTTCCGTCCTGAAAGAGAACATGCAAACTCGAACTGATTTACGCAACATTGCGATCATCGCGCACGTCGATCACGGCAAGACCACGCTCGTCGACGCGATGCTCAAGCAATCGCATATTTTTCGCGACAACCAGGTCGTCGCCGAACGCGTGATGGATTCAAACGATCTAGAGCGCGAGCGCGGCATCACGATTCTGGCGAAGAATACCGCGATCACGTATCGCGGCATCAAGATCAACATCGTAGACACGCCCGGTCACGCCGACTTTGGCGGCGAGGTCGAGCGCGTGTTGAATATGGTGGACGGCGTGCTGCTGCTCGTGGATGCGGTGGACGGTCCAATGCCGCAGACGCGTTTCGTTCTCCGCAAAGCGTTGGAACTGGGACACAAAGCGATCGTCGTGATCAACAAGGTGGATCGCCCGAACGCGCGCCTGAATCACGTCGCGAACGCGACTTTCGATCTGTTCATTGATCTCGGCGCGAGCGACGATCAAGCCGAGTTTCCGATGGTCTACACCGATGCGGTCATGGGTCGCGCGACGCTAATGCCCGGCGATGCCGGCGTCGATCTGCAACCCTTGTTCGACACGATTGTGAATTATCTGCCCGCGCCGCAAGTTGAACCCGATCAACCCGCGCAACTGCTCGTTTCGACGCTGGGCTATGACGATTACAAGGGACGCATCGCGATCGGACGATTGTCCTCCGGTACGCTCAAACCGGGGCAAAGCGTCGCGCGCATCGCGCACGACGGCGCGATCACGCCGGGCAAAATCGCGGAACTGTTCGTGCATCAAGGACTGGAACGCATTCCGGTAACTCAAGTCGCGGCAGGCGAAATCGTCGTGCTGACCGGCTTGCCGGAAATCTACATCGGCGAAACGATCGCCGACGCGCTCGATCCGCGCGCGCTGCCGCCGATTCGCGTCGAAGCGCCGACGGTGCGGATGGCGTTCGGCGTGAACACGTCGCCGTTCGCCGGACGCGAAGGGACGTGGGGCACCTCGCGCAAATTGCGCGAGCGGCTGTTCAAAGAATTGGAATCGAACGTAAGTCTGCGCGTCGAAGAGACCGCGACGCCGGACACGTTCATCGTCTCCGGGCGCGGCGAATTGCACCTTGCGATTTTGATCGAGACGATGCGGCGCGAGGGGTACGAGTTCCAGGTGTCAAAGCCCGAGGTGATTTACCAGGAAAAGAATGGACAGACGCTAGAGCCGGTCGAGGAAGTGTTCATCGAGGTCGCGGGCGATTTTCTCGGCGTCGTGATGGAGTTGCTGGGGACGCGGCGCGGGCAAATGAAAGAGATGCGCACGGCGGACGATGGCTCGGTGCATCTGCGCTATCTCGTGCCGACGCGCGGCTTGCTCGGTTTTCGCGGCAAGTTTCTCACCGCGACGCGCGGCACTGGCATTATGCACGCGCTCTTTCACGGTTACCTGCCGCTCGCCGGAGAAATCGCGACGCGCGCGCATGGCAGTCTGGTCGCGTTTGAAACCGGCGTGACGACGACGTTCGCGCTCGACAACGCGGAGGGTCGCGGCACGTTGTTCATCGGTCCCGGCGTCGAGGTGTACGAAGGGATGGTGATCGGCGAGCAGGCGCGCCTTGGCGAAATCGCGGTGAATGTCGCCAAGAAAAAACATTTGACGAACATCCGCAGTTCAAATTCGGATTTCACGATTCAGTTGACGCCGCCGCGCGTGATGTCACTCGACGAGTGCATCGAGTATATTTCGGAAGATGAATTTCTGGAAGTTACGCCCAAGAGTTTGCGGATTCGCAAAAAGATTTTGGGGACGGAAGAGCGCCGCAAGACGACGTCGCGGGAAGAGCGAGAGGAAGAGGAGTGAGAGCAAACCCGAAGGGTCTCCGAGACCCTTCGGGTTTCAATTCTCGTCTTCTTCAATCCATTCGGCGATTTGTCTCTCATCGGTTGGCGATGCATGCGCTGCGATGAACGCGGGTTGACCGTCGAACCATTCGAGGACCTGGGCGCGCGCAAGCCGGGTCGGCTGGTTGGACAAGAGCGCATTGTACGATGAGTATGGATACGTGCGGAAATCTTCGGCGAAACCGTGCTTTTGTGGATTGAAATGGATGTACCGAATCAATTGCGCGAAATACTCATCGCGCGTGACGCGAATCCGACCGAACGGATGTTGGAAGAGACTACCGGTTCGGCTGTACGCTTTGTTGATGGCTTTGGCGTACGCGTCGAATAGTTTGCCGAATTGTTGACTCGCATCTAAACCCGAAGGGTCTCCGAGACCCTTCGGGTTTGCACATTCCTCTTCAGTCCGAATCCGCACCAGCAAATGGAAATGATTCCGCAACAAGCAATACGCGTACGTCTCTGCGATGGGCACGATATATTTGGTGTACAAATTGAGAAAGTACGCGTAATTCCGCTCCTCAATAAAAATGTTCTCGCGATTGTTGCCGCGATTGTAGATGTGATAGCACCCGCCGCGAACGAGTGGAATTTGTTTTGCCATTGGTATTCTCCCAAACCCGAAGGGTCTCCCAGGTCCTTCCAAACCCGAAGGGTCTCCCAGGTCCTCCCAAACCCGAAGGGTCTCCCAGGTCCTTCCAAACCCGAAGGGTCTCCGAGACCCTTCGGGTTTATCCTCAGAATTTCAACGAGGACGCCACCACCACACGAAAACCGAGGTAGTAGTCCCAGCGGCCAGCACCGGACCTGAGGCGAACCGCGCCGCGCGCGTTGGCTTGAGGGCGGTACCACGACCCGCCCCGCAACACGCGAGCGCCTTCGGTTTCCGGTGATTCGTGATTGGCGTCCAGGCGGTACGGATAATCCTGATAAACCGTACTGCACCATTCCCATACATTTCCTGCCAGATCACGCGCGCCGCAAGGACTCGCGCCGTTCGGATAAATGCCGACCACCGTGGTGCCGCCAATCGAATCGTCACCTTCGCTGGTATTCGCTTTCGCGCGATCAAAGGTGTCGCCCCAGGGCCAGACGTTTTTCTTTTTCTTCTCCGCGTCCCAGGTCGCGGCTTTTTCCCATTCTGCTTCAGTCGGAAGACGAATGACGAATTTGGAATTGCGAATTGCGGTTTCAGCGGCGCTATCCGCTATTCGCAATTCGCCATTTGCAATTCGCTCAGTGAGCCATTCGCAGTACGCGTTTGCCTCAAACCACGTCACGCCAACAACCGGCAGATTCGATTTGTTGTTCCAGCGCGAATCCTCCCAAAGTTTTGGCGCGGTTTGTTTGGATTGTTTGAGCCAACTCTTTGCCGCGTTGCTTTTCCAGTATTTTTCATTCGCGTATCCTGGCGCGTCAATGAAGCGTTGATATTGCGCGCAGGTGACCGGATATTTCGCAATCCAAAATTCAGGGACAAGGACGGTGTGCTCGCGCTTGGCTTCGTCTTGCGCTCCGTTCTTATCACCCATCGTAAATTCGCCAGCCGGAACGAGACAGAGTTCGTCCAAGTTGCGCGGGTCGTCCAGCGCGCCCAGCGTCAGCCCGGCTTGGGCGCGTTCGCGCGGCGTGAGCGCGGTTGTCTCTACAAGCGCGTGCAGCCAATGGCGGATGCGATTGACCAGCACCTCGAACGGTTCCACATCTTCGTTGTGTTGCTTTTTCTCCGCGATCCGTTCCGGCAAACGCAGTTCCATCAGGGCTTGTCCCGCCAGAATCGCGGACTGCCAGTCGGCGTTTTCGATCTTGCCCTCCGGTTTGCAATCGGCGGGGCAAAGAAATTCCACCAGCGCGCGCGCATCGTCCAAGCGTTCGCGCCGCTGACCGACTTGGAGCAAAAACACTTCGCGCCACCATTCCGGGTCGTGGCGCACCAAGCGGCGCGTCTGATCCTTGGTTTGCGTGCCGAGATGACACGCGGTCAGGTATTCCTGGAAACTGCGGTGCGGAAAGGTGTAGACATCTTCCCCGCGCCAATAAATCAACCCGGCGCGATTTTGAATGTACTTGAGCACGGTCTCGAATTGTTCGCCGTCGAGCGCGAACGCTTTCCGCAATTCGTCGCTCTGAATGTCGGCGGTGCGTTGTTCGCGTTGTTGGCTCGCGCCTTGTCGCGCGTGCGCTTGATACGCCACGCGATAAAGCGCGTTCCGCAACGATTCTTCGGAGAGGTCTAATTTTTCTAGAATGCCGCCGTCAGTCACAAGAGTCCCGTCCGCATCGCGCTCTTCGATCCGACGCTGCCACACGTCGAGCAACAATTCGACGCAGCGGCGGTACAGATCGGCGCGATCTTCCGGTAATTTCCCGGCGGAGGTGTAGACCATCGTCATCAGGGTCAAGAGTAACGGACGCGCCGCCAGTTCGGCGATGTGTGGATTGCGCTGCGCGTCCACCGCATCTTTGAGCGACGCGGCGCGGTACGCGATGAGTTCCTTGGTCAAATGTTCGCGCGGTCCAACGATCTGATACCAGCGTTCGATGAATTGACCGATTTGCTCCGGACTGAACGGCAGGAGCGGATAGCCGACGAAATCGCGCAGTTGGATGCTGGCGTAGGCGTAGGTGCGGCAGGTTAGAATGACGCGGCATTTGTTCGTCGTGCGGAGCAAGTCAGCGATCGCTTCGCGCACGCGGTCGCGGCGTCCTTCGGCTTCCGTCACCTCGTCAAAACCGTCCAAGATGATCAGCCCGCCTTGTTCGCGCAGTTCTTTTTCCAAGGCGGGAAAGAAACCGGGATAGTGCCGCGCGGCTTCATCTTCGAGAAACTTCCAGAGCATTCCCGCGTAACCGCGCCGCTCTTTGTTAAGCACACGCCCCGCCAGTTGCCGCAATTCGATTCGCACTGGCAACATTCGCCCCGGTTTCCAATCTGCTATTTCTTTCAGCCAACCCTTGCCCGGTTCCAGCTCCTCTTTCGCGAGACACAGCGCGAGATGATTCGTGAGTGTCGTCTTGCCGGAGCCCGGATCGCCAAACAAAACCGCCAGCCGATTTTGCGCGAGCGCGCGCAGCGCCGGCACGCGCTCCTCTTTTTCGACTTGCGCCAATTCTTCCGGCGTCCAGGCGCGCCAATCCTTTGGCTTTTTCTCCGCGCGCGCCAGTTGCCGCACGTCGAGCCGAACGTACACTTCGCGCAATTTGGCTTTGGTTTCGGCACCGGTTCCGCGCGGCGTATGCACGCGGAGCGGCAAGAGATCGCACTCGTCGGCAAGCCAGTTCAAATAGTCATCGCGCAGCGTGTCGGAACGGACGCGTGGCTTTTTGCGCTCAACTTGTTCTTTCGCCAATTGCAGAGCCAGCCAAGGGAATTTGTCCGCCTGTTTTTCCACTGCGTTGGCGTACGCGCGCGCAAACGCGGCAAGCGCGTCGCGAAAATTGAGACCGGCGAACGCGTCCGGGTTCGCAACAACATCGTGCGACTCATTGAACCTGGCTTCGAGAGTGGGAATGTCAATCACGCGCGCGGGGTCGCGCAAGAGCGCGGGTGCTTCCAATTTCGCGATTTCTGCCGCGACTTGAGGGTCTTGCAACCAGAATTGCAACGCTCCGGCATAACGCTCCAAACGTTGCGAGTCTTTCTCTGGGTTCATCTTGCCGAGTGCGGCTTCCAGCCCGGCTTGAAACGCGGCTTGCAACGCGGCGCGTTTGGCGGGATCGCGTTTGATCGCGTCCTTGACCTCTTTGGATAATTCGCTCAGAATTTCCGCCACTGCTTTTTCGGCAAGCTTGCCTACCAAGGGCGGTCAAGATTGGATCCATCTTTCCTCCTCATTGAGAGTGGCGATGAGATATCTACGCAGAGACAATCATCGCTACACCCGCAACGTTTTCCATTTCCCTGTCCGGAAGCGCAACGCGACCAGCAGCGCGCGCACCATAAAATCGCCCGACCACGCGATCCACATTCCGAACAAACCCAGCCCCAAAACAATACCCAAGATGTAGCCGCCGCCGACGCGCATCAGCCAGATTCCGGCAAACGTCACCGCCAGCGTCGCGCGCGTATCGCCCGCGCCGCGCAGCGCGCTCGCGACGATCATACTCACGGACAGAAACGGCTGGCTCAGCGCGATGAACGTCAAGCACATTTCGGCGGGCTGCCACACGTCGGGATCGCAGGTGAACACGCGGACGAGCGGCTCGCGCCAGATGATAAACGCAATCCCCATCACCACCATCCAGAGCGTCCCGTTTTTCAACGCGTGATACGCGCTCTGTTCCGCGCGCTCGGGATTTTTTGCGCCGAGATTCTGTCCCACCAACGTCGTTGCGGCGACGCCGAACGCGAACGCCGGCATAATCGAAAAGCCGTTGATCGTGAACGCGACTTGTTGCGCCGCGTAATTCGCCGTGCCCAGCGAGACCGCCATCGCCGCAAAGACGAGGAACCCGGCTTGGAACACGATTTGCTCCGCCGCGCCCGGCAAGCCGATGTTCAGAATGCGCGCGATCACGTCGCGATGAAAACCCCACCCGCCGCGCAACGCGAGCGGCAAAATTTTCGTGCGCCGGAACAACACGTACAAAATCAGCGCCGCGCCGACCGCGCGCGAAACCGTCATTGCCACCGCCGCTCCGAGCGGTCCCACGCGCGGAAAACCGAAATTGCCGAAAATCAACGTGTACGCGACGACGATATTGATCAGGTTGATGAACCCGGTGATCAGCATCGGCGTAACCGTATCGCCCGCGCCGCGCAGCGTTCCGCTCCCGATGAACATAACGCCCATCACGAACGCAAACCCTGAAACGATGCGGAGAAAATCGCTCGCCAGCGCGTTGACGCTTGCCGTCGCGCCCATCACGCGCACGATGTCGTCCGCGGCGAACCAGGTGAGCGCGCCGATCACGATCGAGATCACGACCGCGAGCGTGAGCGATTGCTTGGCGATTCGTTCGGCGGCGCGTTGATCTCCCGCGCCGATCGCGCGCGCGATGAGCGCAGTGTTGCCGACCGCCAGCCCCATAAACGCGACTTGGAGGAAAAACGTCAACTGCATCCCCAAGCCGATCCCCGCAATCGCGTCCTTGCCCAGTTGTCCGACGAAGATCATATCGCACACCATCAACATCGTTTGCAACAGGTTTTCGACGAGCGAAGGTCCGGCGAGCCGGAGCAATTGCCGGTTCAGCGCGATCGGCGCGTTGCGATCGGGCGGTTGACGGAGGGTGTTCAGTCGCGCGATGAGATGGTTGAAGGTCATTGCGGTTTCTCTACGCCAAGCGGCTGATTATCGCGCTTGAAGGCAAGACTGTCAAAAACGCGGCAGCGCATTTTTATTTGACGCTTCGGCGTGAGTGTGTTACAATCAAGCGCGTGTGAGAGAAACATTCGTTCTACCTGACTGGAGGAAGCGATGGAACTCAAAGTCCAAACCGGCGACATTACGACCTGGAAAGGTGACGGGATCGTCGTCAATTTATTCGAAGGCGCGATGGCGCCCGACGGCGGGGCGGGCGCGGTGGACAAGAAACTGCGCGGCGTGCTGACCAAGCTGATCAAGCGCGGCGAAATCAAGGGCAAACTCGGCAGCGCGGCGATGGTGCATACGTTCGACAAATTGCCCGCCGATCGCGTCTGTGTCGTCGGACTGGGCAAGCAGGGCGAGTTTACGCTCGACCGAGCGCGCCAGGCGGCAGCCGCGGGCGTCAAAGCATTGCGCAATGCCGGAGCCAAAAAGATCGCGAGCGTGGTGCATGGCGCGGGCAGTTTGGGCAACTTGGATCCGGAAAGCGCGGCGCAAGCGAACGCCGAGGGAATTATTCTGGGCTTGTGGCAATTCCGCAAATATTTCAGTGATAACAGCGACGTCAAAACGGTGGACGAAGTTGTTTTGCTCGAACGCGATCCGTCGAAACTCAAGGTGATGAAAGCCGGAGCGGCGCGCGGCGAAATTCTCGCGCACGCGACGAATCTGGCGCGCGATCTGACGAACGAGCCCGGCAACGCGATGACGCCGACGCATCTCGCGCAAATCGCCAAAGAGATCGCAAAAAAGAACGGGCTGGAATACGAAGTGATCGATCGCGACAAAGCCAAGAAGCTGGGAATGGGCGCGTTCCTCGGCGTCGCGCAAGGATCGGACGAGCCGCCGTACATCATCATCTTGCGGTACTTGGGCGGCGGCAAAAAGAGCGCGCCGGGCTTGGGTTTGATCGGCAAAGCGATCACATTTGATTCCGGCGGCATTTCGCTCAAACCGTCCGAGGGGATGCAAGATATGAAGGGCGATATGGCGGGCGGCGCGGCAGTTCTCGCGGCGATGCAAGCGATTGGACAACTGCAACCGGCAATCAACGTCACCGGCATCGTCGCCGCAACTGAAAACCTGCCGAGCGGCAAAGCATTCAAACCCGGCGATATTTTGAAAGCGTCGAACGGCAAGACGATTGAAATCATCAGCACCGACGCGGAAGGACGACTCGTCCTTGCGGACGCGCTGGTCTACGCGACCAAGACGCTGAAACTCGCGCCGGTCGTGGACGCCGCCACGCTGACCGGCGCGATGGTCGTCGCGCTGGGGCATCATCGCACCGGCGTTTTTTCCAACGACAAAGAATTGACCGAACTGCTCGCCAAGATCGGCGAAGAGACGGGCGAGAAAAATTGGGCGATGCCGATGGACCCCGAGTACGCGGAGCAAATCAAGAGCGAGTGGGCGGATCTGAAAAATTCCGGCGGGCGCCCCGCCGGATCGATCATCGGCGCGCTGTTCCTCAAGCATTTCGTCGGCGAAACCGCGTGGGCGCATCTCGATATCGCGGGAAGCGTCGGCGGCTTGATCGGCGCGAACAAAGAGAACGGGTACAAAAATAAATTCGGCAACGGCACGCCGACGCGCACGTTCGTCCATCTGGCGCTGGCATTGGCGGGGAAAAAATAGTTCAAGGTTCAAGGTTCAAGGTTAAGAACGTTTCAAACTTTGAACCTCGAACCTTGAACTTTGAACTGATTTTGACATTTCGCCAAATCGTGCTAATATTGCGCCCGTCAAATTTCAAGGAGATTTCGGAGGAAAGTTTATGCGCAAGTTCGTTTTGATCTTGGTCGTCGCGGTGTTGACGCTGACCGTGGTGGCTTGCACTACGGGCGCGCCGCCCCCGCCGCCCACGGGCGGACCGCGTCCGACGATTCAACGCACACCGACGCCGGTGCCCGCGAACGACGAGGAAGCCCTGCGACAGTTGATCGTCGCGGAAGGGGAAGCGGTAGTGCAACAAGATATCGATCGGCTGCAAGCGATGTGGGCAACCGATGGCGTCGTCACTGACGCGAATCGCACGCCGGATAATCCCGGCGACGACAAGACGTGGAAAAATTGGTCGGCGATTCGCGATCGCTACGTCAACATCGTTTTTCCATCCAACCCCGCGTTCGCCCAGCATCCCAATATTCGCGTGACGATTGCCGGGGACAGCGCGACGGCGCTGGCAGATACCAAGATCGGCGTCACCGATTTGAAAAACAACGACCGGTGGACGTTCCGCAAAATTGACGGGCAGTGGAAGATGACGAGTTTGACGTTTGGGCTAGCGCCGAAATAGGCGCGATGTGAAACGGGGGCGAACTTTGAAAAAAAGTTCGCCTTTTGATTCCAACGGGATTCCCCGTGCATTTGTATCCATCAACGTTCGGATGAAACAGGGGATGGCGTAGGACAAATTCCAAGTTTGTCGACACTAGCATTGCAACCGCAGAGAACGCAGAGACGCAGAGAAAAAATCCTAAACTCTGCGCTCTCTGCGCCTGCGGTGAATGAATCAGTGAACATGCTACAGTCTCAGTTTGTCCTCCTTTTTCCGGAGAATGGAAAGTGACTCGCGCGTATATCTTGCCGCTTGCTGATCCAAACGCAACGCTTGAAAACGCCGGCGGGAAAGGCGCGTCGCTTGCGCGCCTGGCGCGTGCGGACTTGCCGGTGCCGGAGGGCTTTCACGTCACGACGCAAGCGTACAAACAATTCGTCGCGCAGAACGATTTGCAAGCGCGCCTTCTTGCCGCGCTTGCATCGGTTGACGTTTCGCAGCCGACGACACTTGCAGCCGCGTCGCAAGCGATCTGCGATTTGTTCACGCGCGCGCCGATGCCGCCAGAGATTGCGCGCGAGATCGAGCGCGCCTACGCCGATTTGTGCAATTCGCAATTCGCAATTCGCAATTCGCCAATTCCCGTCGCCGTTCGTTCATCCGCGACCGCCGAAGACTTGCCTGACATTTCGTTCGCCGGGCAACAAGAAACGTTCTTGAACGTTCAAGGCGCAGTCGCAACGCAAGCCGCGGTCAAGCGCTGCTGGGCGTCGCTGTGGACGCCGCGCGCGATTGGTTATCGCGCGCAGCACCAGAGCGCGCACGCCGCCGTCGCACTGGCGGTCGTCGTGCAGATGTTGGTGTACGCCGACGCGGCAGGAATCATGTTCACGGCGAACCCAGTCACCGGCGCGCGCGATCAAATTGTCATCAACGCGGCGTGGGGCTTGGGCGAAGCCGTCGTTGGCGGACGCGTCACGCCGGATACGCTCGTCGTGGACAAGGCGAGCGGGCGCGTGATCGAGCGTGAGATCGCGGAAAAAACGGTGATGACGGTGCGCGTGGACGAAGGGACAGAAGAACGTCCGACGCCGGAACATTTGCGCCGCGCGCCGGTTTTGAACGACGATCAAATTGCCGAACTCGGACGACTCGGCGCGCTGATCGAAAACTTGTACAAAATGCCAATGGACATCGAATGGGCAATCGCGGCAAACAAAATCGCGATCGTCCAAGCGCGTCCGATCACTGCCTTGCCGGATGCGTCAGCCCTCGAGTGAATACGGTGACGCGCGCGTCAGCGGATCGGGATTGCGTAAACTTCCCCCGCGTGTTATAATTGTGGTGAACATAAGGAACGAGGAAAGCGAATGCCTGCACGATTGTTGATTGTGGATGGCGATGCGCCAACGTTGTTGTGGTTGCATTCCAAATTATCCGATGCCGGGTACGCGGTCGAAACGGCGCATCGGGGCGATCTCGCGTTGCAAAAGATCGAAGCCGAAGCACCTGATCTGATCGTGCTCGATCTGGTTTTGCCGGACGGCAACGGGCTCGACCTGGTGCGGCGGCTCCGCGCCGATCCCAGGTTCGCCGCGCTGGGCATCCTCGTTCTGAGCGGGCAGACGGACTCGGATACGATCACGCGCGCGTTGAATGTCGGGGTCGATCACTATGTGCTCAAACGCCCCGGGGCGGATGTGGAATTGCTCGCGAACATTCGCGCGTGGCTGGCTCTGCCCAAGAAAGGCGTGTCAAGCGGCGAGCGCGGGCGCATCTTTTCGTTTTGCAGCGCCAAAGGCGGCGTCGGCACCACGTCGGTCTGCATCAACACCGCGTACGCGCTGGCAAAACTGGAACCGCGCGCCGAAATTCTGATCGTGGATATGGTTTTTCCCATCGGCTCGATTGGACCTTCACTGGGATACGATTCGCGCAAAACAATCGTCAAACTATCGCAGGAACCTGAAAACCAGGTCGATCGGATTCTCGTCGAAAAATACGTTTCGCAATTGCTCAAATGGGGTTTTCGCGCGCTGATCGGCGCGAACGATCCGAGTGAAGCCGGAACGCTGGAGGTGAGCCGGATCGTCCCGATCTTCTCGCTGCTCAAGACGATGTACGATTACGTCCTGGTGGACTTTGGGCGCACCTTGTCGCGCATCTCTTTGCCGATCATCGAAAGTTCTTCCGCCACGATCGTGATCGTCACGCCGGACATCAGCACGGTCAAAGCGTCGCGCGTCATTCTGGAATTTCTTGAAACGCGGAATATGGATCGCAACCGGATCATCCTGATCAACAACCGCACCGTCGGTCGCGTTTGGACGACGACCGAAGACATCGAGCGCGAACTGAAATTGCCGCTCGCCGCCACCGTGCCCTACGTCGTCGAATATATGACGATGGCGATCAACGCGGCGGTCCCGTTTATGGACAAATTTCCCGAGCATGCCGCCGGAATCGTCCTGACTGATTTGGCGCGCCGCTTGCAAGAACGCGACCGCGTGAAAAAATAGTTCAAGGTTCAAAGTTCAAGGTGATGCTGTGATGCGCTTCGTTATTTGGAACGGGGCGTATTATTTTTTAGCACGATCATTAACCTCGAACATTGAATCTCGAACCTCGAACTTTGAACCTCGAACATTGAACCCCGAACTTTGAATTCATCCGGCGTTGACAAATTCGTGACGCGGTGATAATCTAGCGGCGTGAGCCAATCTCGGTCGCGCGGTGAAACGGGTCCCGGCGAAGGCGTTCTCACCTTCGTTCTGTTGCTGTTGCTCTTGCTCAGTCTGACCGGTTCGATTGCGGCGGCGGAATGGACGGAGGGACTGGGCGTCTTGAACTGGGCAGCCATCGGGGGGCTGGGATTCGGTTGGACGCTGGGAAAACTCCGGCGCGTGCGCGGCGCGTGCGCGCAGCTTGCCGCGCTGCTCCTGGCAACGCCCGTGACGATCGTGATCGTCGCCGCGCTGTTGCCCGCCGCGCTCACGTTCGAAGAAAAATTGATCCTGCTGAAAGCGCGCGCGCTCAAATGGTTCCTCCAAGTCGCGGCGGGCGGCTCCGGCAGTGACAATTTGATCTTCGTCATCCAGTTGACGCTGGTGACCTGGCTGTTGGCGTACGCGGCGGCGTGGTTCGTCTACCGGCGGCGGCAGGTGTGGGGCGCGATCTTGCCCAGCGGCATCGCGCTGTTGATCAATTTATTTTACGCCGCGCCGCAAGCGAATTTGTACCTGGGACTGTTTTTGCTCAGCGCGCTCTTGCTGTTGGTGCGGCTGAATTTGTTGACCCTGGAACGCGATTGGCGCGCGGCGGCGATCGGGTACACGGCTGACATCCAGCTCGATTTTATGGGGTACGGCGCGCTCTTTGCGTTTCTGCTGCTCGTTGCGATCTGGCTTTTTCCGGCGAGCGCGCCGAACTCCGGCTGGCTGGCGTGGCTCGATCCGTTGCAGGAACCGTGGCAGGCGTTCGAGGAACGCTTCGCGCGCGCGTTCGGCGCGGTGCGCGCGGTCGTGCGCCCCGCGCCCAATGCGTTTTTCGGATCGGCGTTGACGATGGGCGGACCGATCAGTCTGGGGCAGCGCGTGGTGCTGGACGCGCGGGCGGACAATGCGCGTTATTGGCGCGCGATGGTGTACGACAAGTACAGCGGCGGCGCGTGGTTCAGCGCGTCGCTCGATCCGCTCAACCTGAACGCGACCGACGCGCGGCTGGATACCTGGCAGGGGTATCTGCGCGCCGAAGTGACGCAGACGATTCGCGTTTATCTCAACAACCAGAATATCCTGTACGCGCAATCTCAGCCCGTGCGCTTTAACCTTCCGGTTGAAGCGCGCGTCGGGGTGGACAAGACCACCGCGCCGCCCGCGCTCGATCTGACGCTGGCGCGCGCGCGCCGCCCCATCCGCGAAGGCGATGCGTACGTCGTCGTCTCCGCAATCAGCGTAGCGGACGAAGATGCCTTGCGCGCCGATGCGACGGAGTATCCCGAGTGGATGCGCGCCAAGTATCTGCAATTGCCGGACGAGGTGCCGGCGCGCGTGCGGAACAAGGCGCAAGAGATCGCCGCGCCGTTTTCCAATCCGTACGACCGCGCGGTCGCGCTGGAAAAATATTTGCGCGCGCACATCACGTACGACGAAAAGGTGAGCGCGCCGCCGCTCGATGCGGACAGCGTGGATTACGTGCTGTTCGAGCGTCCGGCGGGCTATTGCAATTACTATGCGTCGGCGATGGCGGTGTTGGCGCGCACGCTCGGCATTCCGGCGCGCGTCGTCTCCGGGTACACGCAAGGTGAATTCGAAAACGGCGCGTTCCGCGTTGTCGAAGCGAACGCGCATTCCTGGGTCGAAATCTATTTTCCCAGTTACGGCTGGATCGAATTCGAACCGACGACGAACAAGCCGGAGATCGAGCGACCGAAAAAGCGTCAAGCCGCGCCGGACAATCCCGATACCGGCGAATCGGCGGAGGAACAACGCCGCCGGCGCGACCGCGAGCGCAATCGCGCGGATGAGATGGACGAGGAGGACGCGGGCGGCGCGTTCGGCTACACGCGTCCGTTTTGGACTGATCCGCGCGATGTCGCGTTGCTGATTGCGGGCAGCATCGCGTTGCTCGCGCTCGGTACGCTTGGGGTGCGCCGGTGGTATCGCGTGCGCCAAATCGCGCGGTTGACGCCCGCCGCGCGCGTCTACGAAGAAATGCTCGACCGCGCGCGCTGGCTGGGTGTGCGCGAGGAGCGCACCGCGACGCCGTTGGAACGCGCGCGCGCGATCACTCGCGCGTTGCCGCAAACGCAAGCCGAAGCGGAACGCGTCGCCGCGTTTTATTCGCGCGAACGATTCGGCGCGCGGCAACTCGACGCGGTGGAACGCGCGACGCTGACGAACGCGTGGCGCGCGTGGCGCGCGGCGTGGTGGCGCGGACTCGGCAAACGGATCGTGGATAGCGTCGTCGTTCCGACGCGCAATTTGATCGTGCGTATGCGCGCGGCGTTGGAACGCTACAACAATCGCCAGAATCTTCAATCGTAAAACCACAGTCAAAATAGCCAAACATGCCAAACGCGCCAAATCTGCCAAATTAAATTTTTGGCACGTTTGGCACCTTTGGCGCATTTGGCAAATTTGTGGCAGTAAATCCGGAATGGAGTTGCTATGATGGATCATGTTTACATCCAAAACATCGCGCAGTACGTCGGCAAAGAAATCACAATGAAAGGTTGGCTCGCGGACAAGACCGACAAAGGCAAGCTGCAATTCTTGAAATTCCGCGATGGCACCGGATTCATTCAAGCCGTCGTTTTTCAAAAGGACGTTTCGCCGGAGGCGTTTGACGCGACGAAAAAACTGACCCAGGAATCGTCCGTCATTCTCACGGGCGTTCCGCGCGCCGAACCGCGCGCGCCGGGCGGATACGAGTTGTCGGTGAAAGATGTCCAAGTCGTTCAGATCGCCGCCGATTATCCGATCACGCCGAAAGATCACGGCGTCGAATTCTTGATGGCGAATCGGCATTTGTGGTTGCGTTCGCCGCGCCAACACGCGATTCTGCGAACGCGCGCGCGGATCGTCAAAGCGATTCGCGATTGGTTCGACGACAACGGCTTTTTGCTGGTGGACACGCCGATGCTCACGCCGTCTGCGTGCGAAGGAACGACGACACTTTTTGAGACGGATTACTTTGGCGTGCCCGCGTATCTCACGCAAAGCGGACAACTGTACAACGAAGCGGACGCGATGGCGTTCGGCAAAGTGTATTGCTTTGGTCCGACGTTTCGCGCGGAGAAATCGAAAACGCGCCGCCACCTTACCGAATTTTGGATGGTCGAACCGGAGTGGGCGTATGGCACGCTCGACGATTATATGCGCGTCGGCGAAGAGTTTGTGTCGTACATCGTGCAGACGATTTTGAAAGAGCGTGCGGAAGAATTGAAAGTGTTGGAGCGCGACACGAGCAAACTCGAAAAAGTGACGCCGCCGTTTCCAAAAATTTCGTACACCGAAGCGGTTGAGTTGATCCAAAAGAACGGCTTTCCCGATTTCAAGTGGGGCGACGATTTTGGCGCGCCGCACGAGACGATCATCAGCGAACAGTACGACAAGCCGGTCTTTGTGCATCGCTATCCGACCGAGATCAAAGCGTTTTATATGGCGCTCGATCCGACGAACCCGAAAGTCGTGCTGGGCGCGGATTTGCTCGCGCCGGAAGGGTACGGCGAAATCATCGGCGGCGGTGAGCGCTCTGCCGATCTCGCGTATCTCGAATCGCAAATCGAAAAACACAAACTACCGCGCGAGGCGTACGAGTGGTATCTCGATTTGCGCCGGTACGGCGCGGTGCCGCATTGCGGTTTCGGTCTCGGCATCGAACGCACGGTCGCGTGGATTTGCAAACTCGATCACGTGCGCGAGACGATTCCGTTTGCGCGGATGTTGGAGAAGATTTATCCGTAAAAGTAGACAGTCGCCAGTAGACAGTAGACAGACAAAATCTGACGACTGGCTGCTAACGACTGACGACTGGAGGTATTATGGCAGCGATCCAAATAATGCCGCAGCTGGTGCCTGCGCTGGAGCGAATGCAAGGGGAAACGTTTGATGAAAAACTGGCGCGCCTAGTCGCTAATGAGTTGCGCCGCTATCTGGAGGAAATCGAACGCGAGTCGCTTGAATACGAGATCAAATACGGGGTGAATCACGATCAATTCACGGCGAAACTCGAACGCGGCGAATTGGGCAATCCGTACGGCTACGAACTTGAGCAAGACGCGATGCGCTGGGAGGATTTGCTCGATGAAAAAAAGATGTGGCTGGAGCAACTTCGTCAAGTCGGCGGTTTGGTAAAATGACCCTGGCTGAGTTCAAACGCCAGGTTGTTGCGGCAATCGCCCAGCATTTGCCGCAAGCTAAATTCACACCGATCATGCAACACGGAATTAAATTGCTCGGTCGGGTCGAGATCGATGAGCATACTGTGATTGATGTGTACTTTAACGCCAACTCTGGAAAGACGACGTATGCGCTTGTCCAAATGGGCAAACGAATTTTTGGGTACGACAACTTTCGCGGCTGGCATTATCGTCCGATTGAGAATCCGGAAGAGCATATCCCGTGTCAGGAACCAACACCGGATCAGGTGTTGCGCGAGATGAGAGGAATCCTTGATCGGCAGTGATGGGAAGCAAACTCGATCACGTGCGCGAGACGATTCCGTTAGCGCGGATGTTGGAGAAGATTTATCCGTAAATCAAGAATTCAGCCCTGTTAAGTTCGAAAGACGAATACATTAAATGATCTACCAATTGATTCAAGCAAAAAAGAATAAATGGATGCAATCTGGTGATTGCCCGGTTATGGGTCTGCGGGCATATATTCGCCAGTGCGGTCAACTATGGGATGACCAGATCGAAGCAATCGAAACATACCTGTTTCTGAAAATTGCGGCGGGTAACCAGCCCCTCGCACAAATATTCGCGGATGGTTTTTTCTTTGATCCGATTGACCTGAATACGCTCCGCTTGAGCGTAGCCGCGCGTGAGTTGCTCGAAACAAATACCGCCGCGCGTTCGCTCTACCAGTTCGCGCGCTCGAAAAATAATGACAACTCGCTCTTGCCCGAACTGGAAAAGGAAATCGCGGAAAACAAGCCAATGGATTATCGGCAGATCATTGACGCGATATTCTACAACGTCAGTTATCCCGACTACCTTTTCAGTTTGCCGATGGGCGGCGGCAAAACATTTTTAATCGCCGCGCTGATTTATCTTGATTTGTACTTTGCGCGCAACGAACCTGACAATCCAGCGTTCGCGCACAATTTCATCGTCCTCGTTCCATCGGGCTTGAAATCTTCTATTCTTCCCAGCCTCAAGGACATTGAACGTTTCGATCCCAGCTGGGTTTTGCCTGAACCCGCCGCGGGCGAAATCAAGCGCATGCTTCGCTTTGAAGTTTTGGATCAACCCAAATCGGCAAAGAAAAGCAATCGCGCGCGCAACCCGAACGCGCAAAAGGTCAATACGCTCCTCAGCCAACCCGCGCCGATGGGATTGGTGTTTGTCGTCAACGCGGAAAAAGTCATCCTCGATCGCGTGGAACTGGGCGCGCAAATGGAGTTGATCGTAAAAACCGACGACGAACGCGCGCGCGCCGCGAACGAGTTACGGCATTTGATGGGCAAGCTTCCCAACCTGGGCATTCACATTGACGAAGTGCACCACGCGACGCGCGACGACATCAAACTGCGCCAAGTGGTCAATCAATGGGCAAGTGAAGGGACCGTCCGAACCGTCATGGGCTTTTCGGGTACGCCATACTTGTCGGCGCCAGAAAAAATCGCGGCGACTGAAAATGTGCTTTTGCAATTCAAACAGATCGCCAACACCGTTTACTACTATCCGCTCGTGCGCGGCATTGCGCGCTTTTTGAAAAAGCCGAAAATTCAGAATGTGTCCAATCTGCCGCCTTTGGAAATCATTCGGCGTGGCGTACAGGAATTTTATCAACTCTACGGTAACATCATTTATCAAAACGGCACGTGCGCTAAACTCGCCGTCTATTGTGGGACGATTGGACGGCTGGAGGAAGAGATTTATCCGTTCCTCGTCAACGAACTGAGCATCAACCCCGCCGATATTTTGAAATTTCACAAAGGCAATGCGCGTTATAAAATTTCCAGACACCGCGAAACGGAATTTGCGTCGCTTGATTTGCCTATCTCCAAAAAGAAAATCATCTTGCTCGTGCAGATTGGCAAGGAAGGATGGAATTGTCGCTCGCTCACCGGCGTGATTCTCGCGCAAAGAGGCGACAGTCCGACCAATATGGTTTTGCAGACGAGTTGCCGCTGTTTGCGCCAAGTGGACAAGGGCGCGCCGGAGACCGCGCTCATTTGGCTCAATAGCGACAATGCCAAGATTCTCGACAAGCAGTTGGCGGCAGAGCAACGGACCAGCATCGCCGAAATCAACGCGCTCGGCGCGCACGGCGCACCAGCGATGGTCGAACGGCACTCGCGGATGGAAAAATTGAGACTGCCGCCGATTGATTATTATCAACTACGCGTCGAGTATGAAACGATCGTTGCCGAAACGAATCCGCGCACAGAAGCACGCTTGCGCGAACTGGCTGATCGGCTTGACGATTTCAAAACGCACGCGGCGATTCAAACCGGCGCGCTGACGGGAACGACGAACGCGCCGATTGCTTTTGATCGCACGACCATCGTTGAAACGCTCGCAGGCGAAGCGGCGCGATTCGATTTTTGGCTGGCGGACATCGCGCGGGAAAGTTTCGGCATGTTGACCTTTTCCCAGTTGAGCGCGTATTCGGACACGCTGGGAAAAATCTTTGCCGCGGTCACCGTGGCGCAGAACGGCGCGCGCGTGTTCGATGAACTCTACGACCAGCCACGCGTGCGTTCGCAAATCCGTGTGGCGTTTTGCGCGCACCGCGATTTGCACACGCGCCAGGAGGTCATTCCGCAAAAAGCCGAATTGCTGGTCGCGTCCAAACTTGATGCGGTGGCGCGGAATGATAAACTCTATCCCGCCGATTCCGATGTCAAAGCGATTCTCGAAATTGACCAGACAGGAATCGCGCCGCAAGAGTACGAGGAAAAAGCGCGGCTCGCGCACGAAAAATTTATGGCGGAAAATCCGACCCTGGGTTTAATGTTTCCGAAACCACCGCCGCTCAGCCGCGCCGTGAAAAGCAAAGACAGCACATTTCATTATCTGCCGTACGATTTTCATCAGAGCGGCTTTGAAAAAAGTTTTATCGAAGAATGTCTCAAACTTGAGGCATTTCAAGACCAGCCACTGGAAATTTATTACAACGGCGAACGCGGGCTGACCGAGTTCGAGATTGAATGTTACGCCAAGACGAATGGCTTTTGGTCGCGCGTGGGAAAATACACAACCGATTTTCTGATCCTCCAACGCGACGCCGCGCGCCAAATTCACAAGGTCTTGCTCGTGGAAACCAAAGGCGCGGGCTATGCCAACGATCCGAAATTCATCAAACGTAAAAATTTCGTGGAAACGGAATTTTTGCGGTTGAATCGCGACAAGTTCGGATACGATCGTTTTGAATTTCTCTTTTTGCGCGACGACGAACCGGTTGAAAAAAACCTAACGCGCCTGGCGGAAAAAATCGCGACGTTTTTCACCGCAGACCCTAAAGGTTTTCAAAACCTTTAAGATCTATGGAGTCCTTATGCCCATCAAATATGTTTCCTACTTTCCCGAAACGATTCAAGGTCAAGCCATCCTGAACAATTTCACGCGCACGCAACGCGCGCTCAAGTACCGTGATAACGATAGGGTTGTCACGCGCATTTTGCGCGGGATGCCGCTGTACGAAACGGAAACGATCGAGCAGGTTGGCGCGCATCCGAACGGCAATCTGGTGATGCGCGGCGAATGTATCGCCGCGTGCGCGTACCTGAAAGCCAATGGCATCACGCTTGACCTGTGCTACATTGACCCGCCCTTTGCCTCCGGCGCGGATTATGCTAAAAAGATTTACGTCCGCCGCAATCCCAAAGTTGCCGAAGCGATCGCGCAAGCCGAAGAAGAAATGACCGACGATGAACTGCAAGCATTTGAAGAAAAAATGTACGGCGACATCTGGAACAAGGAAGCGTACTTGAACTGGATGTACGAAAATCTCCTTGCCATCAAAAGCGTGATGAGCGAGACGGGAAGTATTTACGTCCATCTCGATTGGCATATTGGACATTACGTTAAAGTGTTGATGGATGAGGTTTTTGGCGAAGATAGATTTGAAAGAGAAATCATTTGGGATAATGCTGTTTTATCTGGTTTCAAGACACTCGCGGACAATTGGATACGTGCTCATGATACTATTCTGTACTATTCGATGTCAGATGAAAAGGTCTTCAATAAGCAGCGTCAAGCACATCGAAAAGAATATCTGGATCGCTTCGATAAGGTTGATGAACAAGGTCGGAAATACTTCGATGGGCGTGGCGAGAAATTATTGCTTGAGGATGTGATCAAGAAAGGGAAAGCAGTTGGAGACGTGTGGTACGATATCATGTCGTTTCAGCAGATTCCCACGTCTGCCGAAAATGTTGATTACGTCACGCAAAAACCCGAAGACCTTCTAAAACGGATGATTGATGCAAGCAGCAAGAATAACATGCTCGTCGCAGATTTTTTCGGCGGCAGCGGCGTCACCGCCAAAGTCGCGCATGATTTGGGACGCAAGTTCATTCACGTTGACGTTGGTATCAACAGCATTCAAACCACGCGCGACCGATTGGTTGCCGCCGGCGCGTCGTTTGAAATTCTAGAAATCAAAGATGGCGTCGCGCTCTTCCGCAATCCCGCGCAAACGATGGACAAACTGCGCGAGTTGATTCCCGGCTTGGGCGCGGCAGAATCCATCGGCGATTTTTGGGCGGGCGCAATTCACGATAGCAAACTGGGTATGATTCCGGTTTATCTTCCCAATCTGCTCGACCACACGACCAAGTTGCTCGACCAGCCGCTGATGAACCGCATCTTGCAAGAAGCGATGCCGGATTTGCCGGACGGCGTCAAACGCGTTGTCGTTTATTACATTGACGCGGAAGATTTGCCCGCGCTCGAAAATTTCATCGCACAAGTCAATCCAACGGAAATCGTCGTCGAATTGCGAGACTTGAAACAGGTTTTGCACGAGGTCGTCGTCAACGATATTGTGGAATTTACAGCAAGCGAACAATCTGGAAAATACATCGTCGCAATCACCCGCTTCATTTCGGACCGCTTGCGGCAAAAGATTGACGCGTACAATCAACGGCGCGCGCTCAACAACGGCAGACGCAAGCAAAAGACGATCGACGAAGCGAATGGCGAAGAAAACGGAAACGGCAATGGCGATAAAAATGGGAATGGGAATGGGAATGGCAACGGCGAAGCTAAACCCGCGCGTCCATTCAAGCCAATTCAAATCAGCGACGATGGATTGGAATTGATCGAATTCGTGTCGCTCGATTGCGCCAACACAGCCGGCGCGTGGCACAGCGACGCGGAAATAAAAATAGACAAGAATGGATACGTGATTTTGAATGGAACCAAGACAAGAAATTTCTGGGACGCCAAAATCACGTGCGATAAAAAGCCGTTACGCCTTAAGATCAGAAACATTGCGGGCGACGAAACAGTGATTGTAATTCAATGACATTGAAATTGTCACGGCGAATGGATCGTTCAGGACGCTGACGATTGGCGACTGACTATCAACAACTGGAGGTTACAATGGAACGCGTTGCACTTTACTTGCAAGACAAGCACGAAATTCGCGAAGGAATGGAGTACGTCAAATACGCCGAAGCGCGCGGCTTTGAAGCGGTGTGGCAAGCGGAATCGCGCCTCGTGCGCGACGCGATCGTGCCGATGGCGGCGTTCGCGGCGGTCACATCGAAAATCAAAGTCGGTAGCGGCGTCATCAACAACTGGACGCGCAACATCGGCTTGCTCGCCGCGACGTTCTTGACGCTCGACGATCTCGCGCCGAATCGCGTCATCTGCGGCATCGGCGCGTGGTGGGACCCGCTCGCGAAAAACGTCGGCATCGAACGCAAAAAGCCGCTACTCGCGATGCGCGAGACGGTGAACGTGATGCGCGATTTGCTCGCGATGAAACGCGTCACCTTCCACGGCGAATTTCATCACGTTGACGGAATCGAACTCGACGTGGTGCACGGACGTCGCGAGCCGCGCAACGTGCCGATTATGATCGGCGCGACCGGCGATGCGATGATGGAACTCGCGGGCGAAATCGCGGATGGCGTCGTGCTGAATTACTGCGTGCCGCCGGAGTACAACATCAACGCGCTCAAGCGTCTGGAAATCGGCGCGAAAAAAGCCGGGCGCAAATTGGATGACATTGATCGCCCGCAACTCGTCGTCTGTTCCGTCGATCGCGATCACAAAAAAGCGATTGACGCGGCGAAGGAACTGATCACGCAGTACCTCGCGCAACAACCGCACATCGCCAAAGCGAGCGAGACGCCGGAAGAGACGATCAAAAAAATTCAAAGCATCCTGGGATGGCCCGCGACGTTGGAGCAAATTCATCGCGCGATGGAACTCGTGCCGGATGATTTGATCGAGCGCATCACCGCGAGCGGCACGCCGGACGAAGTGCGCGCCAAAGTCGTGCAGTATCGTCGCAACGGCTGCACCTGTCCGATTTTGTATCCGCTGGGCGACGATGTGAAATTGATGATTGACACATTCAGTCAGGTTTGAGGTTCAAAGTTCAAGGTTCAATGTTGCAACTTTGAACCTCGAACCTTGAACTCGCAAAGGCGACAATGCTCAACCTCCACGAAATTCACAAGCCAACCACAATTGCCGACGCGCTAAAATTTTTGCAACAGCCGAACACTGTCGCGTTGGCGGGTGGGACGCAATTGCTCGCGGACAAGCGGCGCGATGTGCGCGCGGTTGTTGACTTGAGCGCGCTCGGGCTCTCGTACATCCGCGAGCGCGATGGCGCGGTGGCGATTGGCGCGACGACGACACTTGCCGCGCTGGACGAATCGCCGATCTTGCGCGCGCTAGCCGATGGCGTGATCGCGCAAGCCGCGCATCGCAGCGCGTCGAGCATCTTGCGGAACCAGGCGACGATTGCCGGGACGCTGATCGCAGAACCTGATGGCGCGCTTGCCGTCGCGTTGCTCGCGCTCGACGCGCGCGTGACCTCGCCCCCATTTCCCCCTCTCCTGTTGGGAGAGGGGGCAGGTCGCACGTCGTCACGCTTCAACAATCTGGGTGATCAAGAACTTACAGGTGCGCGTGACGACGTGCGAGGGGGAGAGGTCGGTTTTCTGGCGCGCCGCGCCGAGTTGCTCAAGCAAGGCGCGCTCGTCACCGAAATCATCGTGCCGATGGCGAATCCGCGCGCGTCATTGCAAACCGTCGCGCGCACGCCAAGTGACAAACCGATTGTCTGCGTCGTCGCGTCGGCGCAGATTCTTCGCTCCGCTCAGAATGACAAGGTCGCGCGCGATGTGCGAATCGCGCTGGGGGGCGTCGGTGAAATCGCGACGCGCGCGAACGCGGTGGAAAACGCGCTGGAGGGGCAAGCGTTGGACGACGCGCTGATCGAACAAGCCGCGCGTGCCGCGTCGCAAGGTTTATCGCCGCACGATGATCCTTCGACGGAGTTTACCCTGAGGAACGAAGGACTCAGGACAAATTTTCGGGGCAGCGCGGAGTATCGCCGCGCGATGGCAATCGTGCTGACGCGGCGCGCGGTGAACGCGTTGCGCGCGTGATTGACGCGTGTGAAACGGTACGGTAAAATGGGCGCGGAAAAGTGAGGTGGCAAATGGCAATTACGACAGTCGATCTCAAACAAATGCAGCGCGATATCGCGCAACTCAAAAAACAAGTGGCGCGACTGGAACGGCGCGGCAACGGAAAACAACGCGCGGCGGCGCGCACGCAGGAAACGACAATGCTACGCGTGCGGCATGGCGAGATGTCCGAGCGCGAACGCGCGCTGGCAATTCTGCGCCGCGCTGGCGTCACTCGCGAGATGACGCCGGAGGAAGAGCGCATCGCGGCGCGCTGGGATGCTTTGCCGGACAAGGAAAAACGCAAAGTAGAAGATGCGTTGCGTCGCGTACGGCTTGATCCACCGCTGTCACAACTGATCCACGAGATGCGACGGTAGCGCCCATGACAATCTACTACCTGGATTCAAGCGCGATTGTCAAGAGGTACGTTGATGAATGGGGCAGCGCGTGGGTACGGCAGATATGCGCCGAGCGTGAAGCGGTTTCGGGTGAGAAACTGAATTCCATTCTGATTGGAGAGATCGCGGTAGCAGAGGTGGCAGCCGCGTTTGCGGTGTTGGTGCGTCGCAACGCGATCGTCCCGCCGGTCGGGGAACATGTTTACGAAAAATTCATCCGCGAATTTCGTGACGAATATACGCTGGTTCATCTTACCGCATCTCTGATCCTCTCAGCTGCCGAACTAACCCAGCGTCATCCGCTCAAAGGATACGACGCAGTGCAACTTGCGCTGGCGTTGCACGCAAGCAAGTCGCTCCAAGCCGATGATCTATCGCTCACATTTGTTACAGGCGATGAAACGCTTCTGCACGCCGCGCGCGCCGAAGGGCTGACAACCGAAAACCCGTTCGAGCATACCGATTAGCGCGACAATCCTGCAAAACAAAAAAAGGCAAAAGTGGATTGGCGTTTCCACTTTTGCCTTTTGCCTTTTTCCTTTTTACTTTTGCCTTTACTCCGCCTCGCTCGCGTAAATCCGCACGCGCCGTTTCGGTTCTTTGCCAAGCGAGCGCGAGAACAAATTCGCCTGGCGCGCCGCTTCGTGCTGTTGCCGCCGAATGTACGCGCCCTGCGGCGCCAACTCCACTGAGTGCGCCCCGTTCCGAATCTGTTCGATCGCGGCTTGCATCTCGTCGAGCGCGACCTGGGTCGGATCGTTCGCGCTCGCGATACCGCACAAATCTTCCAGCGCGCCCTCCATCTGCGCCAGCGTGTTCGAGCGCAAAACGTAGACCGGCACGCCGCGCCGTTCCGCGTCGCTCACGATCGGCGGGCGTTTGTGATAATAATTTTTTAGCGTCAACACCGCGTCCGCGCTATGCACATCGTTGACGATTTGCACCGGCAAATTCAAGCTTTTCGCTGCCTGCTCCAAGCGTTCTTGGCTCAACCCGTACGGAAAAAGTCGCAGCGCGCGCGCGGGTTTTTCTTCGACGCGCGCTTTGTCGGCTTCGCGCCCGCGCGCCGCTTCGCGCAGCGCGCCGACGCGTACCGTGGCGGGCTTTTCGATTTTCACTTGCCCGTCGGCTTCGCGCGTGCGAATCTCCGGATCGAGCGCGCGCCCGCGCAAGAACACATCAACCGCGTGCGCGATCTCGTGATGCACCGCCAGCCGATGGCGCGCCTGAATCTCGATCAACACGTCGAACGTCGGCGGGGCTTTGCGTTCCAGGATTGATTTTTGCGTGCCGCGCCGCCGCGCTTCTTCGTCGGAGAGCGTGACCGATTGAATACCGCCGATCAAATCGGAGAGCGTCGGATTCATCATCAAGTTGTCGAGCGAGTTGCCGTGCGCGGTGCCGATCAACTGCACGCCGCGTTCGGCGATCGTCCGCGCGGCTTCCGCTTCCAACTGCCGCCCGATTTCGTCAATCACGATCACTTCGGGCATATGATTTTCCACCGCTTCGATCATTACTTCGTGCTGCAGTGTCGGCGTCGGGACTTGCATTCGTCGCGCGTTGCCGACGGCAGGGTGCGGCACATCGCCGTCGCCGCCGATTTCGTTCGACGTGTCCACGATCACGACGCGCTTGGTGTCGCTGAGAATGCGCGCCGATTCGCGCAGCAGCGTCGTCTTGCCGACGCCGGGGCGACCCAGGATCAACACGCTCTTGCCCGATTCGATGATGTCGCGAATGATCTCGACCGTGCCGTAGACTGCGCGCCCGACGCGCGCGGTCAACCCGACGATGCGTCCTTGCCGATTGCGGATGCAGGAGATGCGATGCAAGGTGCGCGGAATGCCGGCGCGATTATCGGCGGTGAATTCGCCGATGCGCGAAACGACGTAATCGAGATCGTCGTGATTCACTTCGCGCGAGTTGAGCGCGATCGTCTGGCTGACGAAACGCGCTTCGGGCACGCGCCCCAAGTCCATCACGATTTCCAGCAGTTCCGCGCCGCGATTGATTTCGCGCAGGTGCGTTTGCAGAGCGGGCGGGAGGACGTTCAAAAGTAAATCGAGATCGTCGGTGATTGATTGTTCTGTAGTCAAGTATTCCTCGTTCAAAGTTTCAAGTTTCAGGTTCGATGTGGTTATTCGTTGGCTTGGCGTAAAACCGAATCACTCACGCCTTGGCTGATGCTGAATCCTTTTTGACGCAATTGTTCAATAGAGTTTATGCAGAATTAGCCGCCTGAGTGGTCTGCCAGCGCTGCGTTTGAGCGTTCACCAACCCACAGATGGTTCGCATGATCGACGTGTAGATGGAATGTGCACAGCGAAAGCGGGTCGCCAGGA
>Ga0194125_10002583_pt1 | contig 29808 bp, 21 predicted proteins | sample TA2KigC250mmetaG_FD_148626 | JGI IMG/M metagenome (GOLD analysis project Ga0194125, IMG submission 148626) | Freshwater microbial communities from Lake Tanganyika, Tanzania - TA2015034 Kigoma Deep Cast 250m | ecosystem: Environmental > Aquatic > Freshwater > Lake | place: Tanzania: Lake...
CGACGTCTTCTACAGCCAGTGCTTCGACCCTCCGGAGCAATCGGCCATGCTGTTCGACGGGCGGTGGAAGTTCTGCTACGCCCAGGAAGGCCCGACCGAGGAGCTTTACGACTTGGCCGAGGACCCGCACGAGCTGGTGAATCTAGCCACCCGCCCGGGCGGCGAGGCTCTCGTGAAACCCTGGCGCGAGCGCCTCATCGCCGAGGCCCGCCGCCTGGGCGACGCGGCCCTCCTCGACGGCGACCGCCTGACCACCGCGCCCCTCGACCGCTCCGCCATCCCCCGCCTCCCCCTTGGCGGCTTCGGCTGGCGATGGTTCTGAGAAATGTAGCCGCAAGCGTCCCGCTTGCGGTCCTCTCCCCCTCGACAAGCGGGACGCTTGTCGCTACGCGAGAAGGTCAATAGGTGAGGACGATTTTCTCCACCCCCTGGTAGTTGCCCACAGGCAACGCCAACTCCATCTCCTCGCTCGCCGCCAGACCCTTCACCCGCTCGAACGTGTGGCCCAGGAACTTCCCCTTCTTCGCAAGATACTCGCACCGCACATAGCCGTCCCCCACCGCCTGAAGCACGCGCAGGGCGGGAAACGTCTTATCCGCACGCTCCGCCAGAGGCTCCAGGTCAGCCTCCGACTGCGGGAACGCCCGCGTACGCCTCAGCGTCAGGACCAGCGACCGCCCGTCCGTCCCCGCCGCCTTGCGTTCCACCTTGAAGTAGCTCTTGAACGCCTCGGCGTCCACCGCGATCTTCTCCGCGTCCACCGCCTCCTTGCCGGCGAGGAGCCCGAACACCTGCTCCCCACTCAGCCACAGCGCCGCCAGCGCCCCCAGCAGCCCTGCGGCCAGAATGCTCGCCGCCACAATCGCCCCCAGCCCCGCGCGGCGATGGCGCTTCCCGGTCGGCGGAGTTTCCACCTCGTGAGACTCGTGAGCTGCGTCGGGCACAATCACTCCCCCAGGCCATGTTCACCACGTGGCGTCCGCGGCCGCGAGGCACTATCCTACCAACTTGTCCCGCCCTGTCAAGGCCGACCCGCCACTGGTCCGCCAATTCCGGGGGCGGCCTCGTCGGGCTTGGGGACGTGTTTGCGGCCGTAGGTGAGGGCCAGGTCGAGGAGGCGGCCGCGGAGGTCGGGGGTGAGAGCACTCTCGCGGAAGCGCCAGGTCCAGTTGCCCGCCGCCTTGCCGGGGGTGTTCATGCGGGCCTCGCCGCCGAGGGCGAGAACGTCTTGAAGGGGCACGATGGCCACGTCGGCGACGGAGGCGTAGGCGAGGCGGGCGAGCGCCCAGTTGATCGGCTCTGAGAGCGGGCCGAGGTAGCGGTGCAACGCCGCCTTCTCCTTCGCGTCGCGGGTGTGATACCAGCCGAGGGTGGTGTCGTTGTCGTGGGTGCCGGTGTAGGCGATGCAGTTCGGCTCGTAGTTGTGGGGCAGGTAGGGGTGCGTGGCGTCGGTGGTGAAGGCGAATTGGAGGACTTTCATGCCAGGGAGGTGGAAGCGCTTGCGGAGGGCGTGGACGTCGGGGGTGATGAGGCCGAGGTCTTCGGCGATGATGGGGAGTTCGCCGAGGGCGGCCTCGAGGGCTCTGAAGAGCTTGGCGCCCGGCCCCTTGACCCATTTGCCTTTGATGGCGGTCGGCTCGCCGGCGGGCACCTCCCAATAGGCAGCGAAGCCGCGGAAGTGGTCGAGGCGGACGATGTCCACGGTGCGAAGTGTCTGGCGGAAGCGGCGGACCCACCAGGCATAGCCGTCGGCGGCCATCGCGTCCCAGCGGCAGAGCGGGTTGCCCCAGAGCTGGCCGGTCTTGCTGAAGTAGTCGGGGGGGACGCCCGCGACGACGGTGGGCCCCAAGAAGAGGTCGGGGTGCGCCCACACGTCGGCGCTGTCGAAGGCGACGAAGATAGGGATGTCGCCGACGATGCGGACCCCCTTCGCGTTCGCGTGGCGCTTCAGGTCGTCCCACTGGCGGAAGAACTGGTATTGGAGGTATTGGTGGAGGAACACGGTGTCGTCGAGGCGGCGGCGGGCGTCGGCTAGCGCGGCGGGCTTGCGGGCGGCGAGGGGGGGCTCCCAGGCGTTCCACACGGCGCCGCCGTGGGCGTCCTTGAGGGCGCGGAAGAGCGCGTAGTCGTCCAGCCAGTCGCCATTCTCGGCGCAGAAGCGGTCGAAGGCGGCCCGCCGCTCGCCCTTTGCGTCTTGGCGGAAGCGCTGGGCGGCGCGGGGGAAGACCTCGTTTCGCCAACTGTAGACCCAGCCGAAGTCCACGTGGTCCTCGGGGAAGGGCGGGGCGGCGGCCAGCTCGGACGCCTCAATGTCGCCCTCGGAGGCCAGCCAGTCGAGGTTGAGCAGGAACGGGTTGCCTGCGAAGGCGGAGAAGCAGGCGTAGGGCGAATCGCCGTAGCCCGTGGGGCCGAGGGGGAGAATCTGCCAGAGCGACTGGCCGCTCTCGGCCAGGAAGTCGGCGAAGCGTTGCGCAGCGTAGCCCAGCTCGCCGATGCCGTAGCGGCCGGGGAGCGAGGTGGGATGCAACAGAATGCCCGCGGAGCGGGGGAAACGCATCATGGCCTCCTGTTCGTGTTCGTAGTGCGGGCTTCAGCCCGTATCCTGGCAGCCACGAGCCGCGAGCTGCGAGCGTCGAGCCAGAGAGAAGAGGCATCTCCTGTTGTTGCCCGAAGCTCGCGGCTCGGCGCTCGCCGCTCGAAGCTCCTACGGCCTGAAGGCCGCACTCCGAACTCCGAACTGACCCGCCTATGATACGGGTTGCGGCGTTCGGTGCAAGGCAGGCTTGACTGGGGCGGGCCGATGACTATGATGGGCGGACGCTGAAGCGGCATTCCAGATGCCACATTCCAGATTCCAGATTCGGGACGAACCGGGACGGAGAGCAAGGGATGAATGAGAGCAAGGGATCGGTGAGTCGGCGAGGCTTCCTCCAGGGCGCAGCCACGGCGGCCGCGGCGTTCGCCGTGGTGCCGCGCCACGTCCTCGGCGGCGAGGGGCAGCCGGTCCCGCCCAGCGAGGTCTTCACCTGCGGCCTCATCGCCTGCGGAAGCCAGGCGGGCGAGGACCTCAGGTCGTATATGAAGGATTGGGGCGCCCAGTTCAGGCTCCTCGCCGCGGCGGATGTCCACTACGGCCGCCTCGCCTCAAAGAAGCTCGTGGAGTACGTCGGCTTCACCACGCCCACGAAGGAGGGCGAGAAGCCGCAGATTCAGGAGAGGCCAGCCGAGCACGTCGAGCGCTACACCGACTGGCGCCGCGTGATCGAGCGGAAGGACATTGACATCGTGTCCATCGCCACTCCGCCGCACTGGCACGCGCTGATGTGCATCGCGGCGGCCCAGGCTGGGAAGGACATCCTTTGCGAGAAGCCGATGACGCGCTTCATCGCCGAGGGCCGCGCCGTCGTCACCGCCGTCAAGCGCTATCGCCGCGTCTTCCAGATCGGCACCACCGGCCGCTTCGGCGCCGCCAGAAGCCCGCACAGCCGCCAAATCCACAAGATCATGCGCAGCGGCCTCCTCGGCAACAACTGCCAGGGCGTCTACATCCAGAACGGCGGCTTCCCCATCAAACGCTACTGCGGCCTCGTCAACGCCGTGCCCGAGCCCACGCCGAAGGACCTGGACTGGGATATGTACTGCGGCCCCTCCCCCGTCCGCCCCTACCACCACGACCGCTTCGGTTGGAACCATCGCTTCTACTGGGACTATGAGGGCGGCGCCCTGGCCGACTTCGCCCAGCACCACATGGACCCCTTCCAGTGGATCTACGGCAAGGACGACACCAGTCCCGTCGAGATCGAATCCTCCGCCCCGCCCGCACACCCCGAGTGCTGCACCCCCTGGGCCTGGGTGGAACTCAAGTATGCGGACGGCCTGACGCTCGTGCTCGAAGGCAAGGAGTGGGGCCAGCGCTACGACCGCAAGAAGGAGCGGCGCGTGGACATCAGCGACCTCGACGCCGAGGGCCAGAAGAAGCTGGCCGAGCTGCCCGACCCCGAGCCACTCCTCACCTTCCCTGAGGCCGTCCGCCAGCGCAAGGAATCGGGCGGCCACGTCGAGGCCGCCCACCGCGCCATCACCATCGCCCACCTCGCCAACATCTCCATCCGCCTCGGACGCAAGATCAGATACGACCCCGTGAAGGAGGAAGCCATCGGCGACGACGTGGCCAACCGCCTCGTCTATCAGCCCATGCGCGAGCCGTGGCACCTATGAGGCATCCCAGATTCCGAATCCCAGATTCCAGATTGCAGAACAAGGAGAGCGCAGATGCCCGCATCCGAGCAACTGAAGGCCCTGGTTGAGCAAATCCCCGATCACGACAAGGGCGGCTCATACGTCAACCTCACGCCCGAGCTGGGCGAGGCCATGCGTAAGCTCGCCGCCGAAATCCTCAAGGGCGGACGCGACAACGTGCTCGGCCTCATTGACATGCTGGCCGAGCCGAAGGTCGGCGAGCCGATCAAGGACATCAAGCCCCACTACGCCCTCCACATGCTGGCCGTCCAGGTGACGGACGGAAGCGACGACAAGGCCCGCGCCGAGGTCGCCCTCGCCCTCGCCTCCCAGCTCGGCGGCGACAGGCCCAAGGCCATCCAGAAGTACCTCATCCAGGAAATCCAGGTCTGCGGCGGCAAGGAGGTCGTCGAGTCCCTCGGCAAGATGCTCCTCGACCCCGAGCTGTGCGACGACGCGGCCCGCGCCCTGGCCGCCATCAAGGACGGCGCTCCCGAGGTCCTCCTCGCCGCACTCCCCAAAGTCCAGGGCAGCGGCCGCCTCAGCGTGGTGAAAAAGCTCGCCGTCCTCAAGTGCGGGAAGGCGGCGGACGCCTTCAAGCAAGCGCTGGCCGACGCCGACCCCGACCTCCGCATCGCAGGCGGCTGGGCCCTCGCCCGCATCGCCGACGCCTCGGCCGCGGACGCCCTCCTCAAGGCCGCCGACGCCGCGAAGGACTGGCTCCGCATCAACCTCACCGACGCCGCCATGTCCCTTGCCGAGGCCCTCGTCGCCGCGGGCAAGAAGCCCGAGGCCGCGGCCATCTACGCCCACATAGCCAAGACCCGCACCGACCCGGCCGAGAAACACCTCAAGGAGGCCGCCGAGCGCGGCCTAGCCGCCGCGAAGTAGCGAAGCGTCACGGGAGGGAGTCCTCATGGCACTGGACTCTCGTCAACGGGTCGCCCTTGCCCTGGCTCATCGAGAGCCGGACCGCGTGCCCATTGACTACTGGGCCACGCCAGAGATCACGGCGCGGCTGCTTCGCCACTTTGGCCTCTCGTCCGAGGAGCAGCTTCTCCAGCACTTTGACGTGGACTTCCGCTACATTGACGGCCCCCGCTACATCGGGCCGCCGTCAGACCCTGGCCGCAACGAGGACCACTGGGGCGTCCCGCGCGTCCGAGTCCACGTCGGCTCGGGCGACAGGGCCACCTCGTATTGGGAGGTCGTCCAGTTCCCGCTCCAGCGCGCCGCCTCGGTCGAGGAGGTGCTCGCCTACCCGAAGTGGCCCAGCCCCGACGCCTTCGACTACGGCGTCGTGCGGGACCAGGCGGCCGCGGCGCGGCGGACCGGCAAGGTCGTGGTTTTCATGGGTGACCGCCTGAACCGCTGCGCGCAGCTCAAGCCGGCCATGTACCTCCGCGGAGTCGAGCAAATCCTCCTCGACTTCGCCCTGAACCCCGACATCGCCGAAGCCATCATCGGGCGCGTCGCCGCGTTCTACCTGGAGTACACGCGCCGCACGCTCGAGGCCGCGGGCGGCGCGATAGACGTCTTCATGATGGGCGACGACTTCGGCACACAGACCGGCCCTCTCCTCTCCCCCGACATGTGGCGGAGCTTCCTGCGGCCGGGCTTCAAGGCTTTCATTGACCTCGCGAAGCGCCACGGCTGCACAGTCGCCCACCACTCGTGCGGCGCCATCCGCCCCCTCATCCCCGACCTCATCGAGTGCGGCCTCGACATCCTCAACCCCATCCAGCCCGAGGCGAGCGACATGGACCCCCGCGAGCTGAAGCGGGCCTTCGGCGACCGCCTTTGCTTCCACGGGGGCGTCTCCATCCAGCGCGCGCTCCCCTTCGGCACCCCCGACGACGTCCGCCGCGAGGTCGCCGAGCGCTTCGACGCCCTCGCCCCCGGCGGCGGCTTCATCGCCTGCACCGCCCACAACCTCCAGGCCGACGTCTCCCTCGCCAACACCCTGGCCCTCTTCGATGCCTACCGCACCCTCGGCCGCTATTGAGGAGTTCCACATGGCCCAGTATCTTCGCCCCTTTGACCTCGCGACGCGTTTTCGCGCCTTGAGCCGTGAGATGCGCGCCCGCTTCGAGGCCGCGCGCGTCGGCGGCAAGCACTCCATCGAGAAGGGCATGCGCGTCGAACAGGTCCTCCGCGACTTCCTCGTCGCCCACCTGCCCGCCCGCTACGGCGTCTCCCGCGGCGAAATCGCCGCCCACAACGGCCAGCTCAGCCACCAGGTGGACATCGTGATCTACGACGCCCTCGACGCCCCCCTCCTCTCCCACACCGACACCTCGACTATCTTCCCCGCCGAGGCCGTCTACGCCGCCATCGAGGTCAAGCGCGTCATCCAGCGCTCCGACATTGACGTCATCGTCGAGAACATCGCCTCCGTCAAGGCCCTCCCCCGTTCGGCCATCGTCCGCGAGCACGAGGGCCACCGCCTCCGCAGCATCCACCGCGAGAACCCCGCCATCTTCGGCGCCGCCTTCGCCTTCGGCGGAGGCAAGATCAAGCAGACCCTCGTCCCCCGCCTCCACCGCGACCACAGCCGCATCCCGCGCAGCCAGTGGACCGACTGCATCTGCATCCTCGACAAGGGCCTCATCTACCACTTCGCGCGCGACGAGGAGTCGGGACAGTATGGCCCAGGCTTCATCAACCCCTTCAGCATCCTGGGCTGCTACGAGTCGGGCGAGGACAGCCTGCTCTTGTTCTACCTCTTCCTCATGGCCCAGCTCAGTGCCCGCAGCCTCTTCCCGCCGAGGCTCGAGAGCTACGCCGCCGCCTACCACCCGCCCGTCGCCGACCTCTACGTCCCCTCCCTTGCCGCCCCGCCGGGCGTGCTCCCGCGGCCGGAGGAAGACGACGACGACGACTGATCCCATCCTGCGTTTGTAGTGCGCCCTTCAGGCCGTAGCGACCGTTTGTAGTGCGGCCTTCAGGCCGTAGCGACCGTTTGTAGTGCGGCCTTCAGGCCGTATCTGGTCCTTACGGGCGGAAGCCCGCACTATGAACTCCCTCGAGTATGGCTTCCGGTTTTGGCAGCCGCCTCCTTCCCCGCTTCTGGTCGTGCTCGTCGTCGTCCTCGTCGTCGTCGTCGAATCCGATTGCGCCGCTCACAAACGAGGGCAGAGCGCTCGACGACGAGGACGACGACGGCAACGACGACGAACTCGAAAGAAACGGCGCGCCAAGACCGGGAGTCATGCTCAACCCCCTCCCTCTTCCACACGCCGCGTGTCTCTGGGGACCTCTTGACCGCTTCTTCTCCGTACCCCAACACCCAACACCTGTCACCCAACACCTTCCTTTATCTTGCCACGCAGTTCCTCAACCGCCGCCGCATGCTTCTCCGCATCCGCATGCCCCACCTCCCGCTCGTAGTCCACCCGCGCCTGCATCAGCTCGACCGCCCGCCGCAGATCGCCTAGCTTGGCGTATTGGACGCCCAGGTTCCAACTCCAGATCGCCTCGTTCCCCCGGTCCTCGATGTCGCCGTGAATCTTCAATGCCTGCTCGTAATGCTCAATCGCCTTCCACGACTCGCCGAGCGCCGCGTGGGCGAGCCCCAGGTTGCCGAGCGCGTGCCCCTCCCCCAGTCGGTCCCCCAACTCGCGAGCGATCTTCAGCGCATGCTCATGGTGCTCAATGGCCTTCTTCGTCTCGCCGAGGGCGGCGTAGGCCAGGCCCAGATTGCCGAGAGTATGCCCCTCCCCACGCCGGTCGCCGATCTCTCGCTCAATCCTGAGCGCTTCCTCGTGGCACTCGATCGCCTTCCGAATCTCCCCTAGCGCGGCGTAGGCGAGGCCAAGGTTGCCGAGGCAGACCCCCTCTCCGCGCCGCCGTCCAACCTCGCGCGCGATCCTCAACTGCTGCTCGTAGTGCATGACCGCCGTCCGCATCTCGCCCAGGTCGGCGTAGGCGTTGCCCAGGTTGCCGATCGTCTGCCCCTCGCCTCGTCTGTCCCCCAACTTCCTCTCAATTGCCAATGCTTGCTGGTGGTACTCGATCGCCTTGCGTGTCTCCCCCAAAGCGGCGTAGGCAAGGCCCAGGTTGCCGAGGTCCGCTCCCTCGTAGCGCCGGTCGCCGACCTCCCGGCCAATCCTCAGAGCTTCCTCGTGGCACTCGATCGCTTTCCGTGTCTGCCCCAGGTCGGCGTAGGCGAGGCCCAAGTTCCCTAACGCCCATCCCTCCTGCCGACGCATGCAACTGCTGCGGGCTAGGTCTAACATCCTTGAGAGGTACGTGATCGCCTTCATGGCCTCTCCGAGCCCGCAGTAGCCTGCCCCGAGTTCATTCAGGATATCGAGGACGGCGGGGACCCGGTCCGCTCGTAGCTCGCCGACACTCGGAAGGTATTCCTGAAGCAGACTCTCCAAGAACCCAAGCCGCGCCTCAACCTCGGCAGCCTGGCTGTCGAGGATGTGCGGCTCGGCATGCATCGTCCGACTGAAAGCCCACTCACGAAGTGCCTGCGGCGCTGGGAAGCGGAACGTGGCATTGGCCCAGGCCCAGAAGTCGGGGGCGAGGCGGCAGAGGGTGGTGAGGAGGTAGTCGGGGAGCCAGAAGACCATCGGCTCGGGGATGCGGGCGGGAAAGGCATCGCGGGCCATGTTGAGGGCCACGAGCACGCCAGGCTGCGGGTCCGTGATGTGGACGTGCGCCTCCAGGCCGACGAACATGAGCACGCGCTTCGGCGCGCCCACAGGGGCCTCGTCCTTCGGGATGCGGCGCGCGATGGCGTCGAGGGGGTAGATCATGTCGTCCGCATCGCTGAGGTCAATCACGCACAGGCGAGCGATCTCGGGCTCGCAGCGGCGGCGGACCTCCTCGAAGATGGCCTTGCGTAGCGGGGCGAAGTTGCACTCGGCGAAGGCGAGTCTGAAGCCCTCCGCCAGGTCAACGAAGGCGGCCAAGCGGGTGAGTTCGCCGGCGTGCGGGGCCAGCTCGGGGGACAGCTCGGTCGCCGCGGGCGCGGACGGGGGGCCATAGGTGGCGACAGGCTCTTGGACGACGGGGGGAGCCAACGCGTCGTCGGCGGGGCGGCCGCGGCGGCTGCCTGCCTCCCGTTGCGGGTTCCTGTGGCGACAAGCGTCCCGCTTGTCGAGGGGGCGCGGAGGACCGCAAGCGGGACGCTTGCGGCTACCCCTTGGCTTTCGCGCCTTTGCCACGGCGTGTCTCCGCGAAGCGCTCGATGCGGCGAACGAGGGGGTGGACGTAGTTCCAGCGCTTCCCGCCGTTGTACTCGAGGAGGCTCAGATTGTACAGGGCCTCCCTGCCGAGGTCATTGTTCGGGGCGGCTTTGGTCCGGGCAACCTCCCGTAGCACAGGATAGTGCTCGGGCGGGATCATGCGCTCGAAGCGTGTCTGCATCTCCCGCAGCGCGTCCTCGACGTCGGGGGCAGCAATCTTCTCTGCCTTCCGCGCGTGGGCGGATTCGCAGGCGAGTTGGGTCAACAGCATGAGGTGGCGCAGGCACCCACCGCTGTAGCGTGCCAGTTCGCGCACGAGTTCCGGGTTCTCGAACACCGCGGCGGTCTCGATGCGTTGCTCGACGACCCCGACCAAGGCGTCCACCCCTTCGTCGTTCCACGGCAGGTCGAGCTTGTCCTCCTCTCTCCGGAACACGCTCACCATCGGGAGGAAGTCCAGCCGGGAGAACACCTTCTCCAGGCTCTTGCGGGAGTAGAAGACGGAGACGGGCATGGTGTAGATGACGTTGGCGCGAAGCTGCTTGAGGAAGTCGCCGTGTTGGAAGACCAGGCGGTCCGCCACGTCGGGAGGCATGCGGTCCAGATTGTCCAGGATGATCATCAGCTCGGTCGGCCCATGCCCCGATGCCTCCGCGGCCTTCCTGAGCCTTGCGCGGCCGTCGTCGAGGAGGAGATTGGTGTCGGTGATGAGGCGCGTGATGTCACGCTCGAAGATGCGGCGAATCGTCTCCTTGTGCTGGGTGGATGCCTTGAATTGCGAGGCAATCCAGGCGTTGAGCTTGGCGAAGAAGGGGATTCCGCCAGCCGCCTGCGCCTTCGCGCCGACCTCGATTTGTGACTTCGCTTCCTGAGTGGTCTCCTTGATCACCGTCTCGGCGAACCGCTCGACGTTGTCCAGGAGCCGCTGGTCGAGCGGCATGCAGCAGTTGTGGAACTCCTGGGCGAGCTTCATCGTGATGGTGAGGAAGAGGTCGCTGAACGCGATGTCGTTCGGGTCGAGTAGCTCCGTGACCTCGAAATAGACGACGAAGTACTTGAGGGTCCACTGCTGTCTCAGGCGGAGGAGTTCGGTGGACTTGCCGCACCCGCGGTGGCCGGTGAAGGCGACGTGGAGGGGGAACTCGCCGGCGCCCAGGTCGAAGATGGTTTCGAGACGGCTGAGGGGCTTGGCGCCGCGGGCCTTCGAGAGGTCCGCCCACCACGCGAGCTTCTCGCCCGAGAGCGGGCCGAGGTCGCACGCGAGCCAGGCGTCGCGGATGGTCGAGGCCCGCTGGGTGGGTGCCATGCTCTGGACTCCTGGCCACGGATCAGATGCTGCGCCCCATCGCTGAACCTGCCTCACATTATAGTGGAGGCCTGCCCGCGGGTCAACGGTCGCACGGTCTGCTTTGGTTTGACTGTCCATCCCCCCTGTCGTATCATAGCCCCTAGGCCGGGAAGCCTTCGATGGTTCGCTTGTTTCCCCTCCATTTGGTGGCGACCGGTCGGTCACTGGCCCGAAAGACGTGACCAATTGAGGAGTCGTCTGTGTCCGAGCCCGCCGCGAAGCCGCTGAAGAAGGAACGCCCCCCCCGCCAGAAGATGCCCGAGCAGCCAGCGGAGCAACGCATTCACAACTTCGATGAGGTGCCCTACGGGCTGACGCCCGAGCAGGCGCGGCTCGAAGCCAGCCGATGCCTCCAGTGCAAGAAGCCGGCCTGCGTCGAGGGGTGTCCCGTGTGCATTGACATCCCAGGCTTCATCAAGTTCATCGAGGAGGGGGACTTCGACGCGGCGGTCCGCAAGCTGAAGGAGCAGACGACTCTCCCCGCCGTGTGCGGCCGCGTGTGCCCCCAGGAGGACCAGTGCGAGAAGACCTGTGTGCTGGCGAAGAAGGGCCAGCCCGTGGCCATCGGCTACCTCGAGCGCTTCTGCGCCGACCACGAGATGCAGAAGGGGGAGATGAACATCCCCGAGATCGCGCCGCCGACGGGCAGGCGCGTCGCTGTCGTCGGCTCAGGGCCGGCAGGCATCACCGCGGCCTTCGAGCTGGCCAAGCTTGGCCACAAGGTGACGATGTTCGAGGCCTTCCACAAGACGGGGGGCGTCCTTGTCTACGGCATCCCAGAGTTCCGCCTGCCCAAGGCCATCGTGCAGCGGGATGTGGATACGCTGAAGAAGATGGGCGTCGAAATCGTGACCAACTACGTGGTGGGGAAGCTCGAGACGGTGGACGAGCTGCTGGCAAACGGCTACGACGCGGTGTTCGTGGGCACGGGGGCCGGGCTGCCGCACTTCCTGGACATCCCGGGCGAGCAGTTCAACGGCGTGCTTTCGGCCAACGAGTTCCTGACGCGCACGAACCTGATGAAGGCGTATCGGCCCGACCACGACACGCCGATTCGCAAGGCCAGGCGGGCCGTCGTCTTCGGCGGCGGCAACGTGGCGATGGACTCCGCCCGTACGGCGCTCCGCCTGGGGGCCGACGAGGTCTACATCCTCTATCGCCGCACAGAGGCCGAGATGCCGGCCCGAATCGAGGAAATCCACCACGCCCACGACGAGGGCGTCCACTTCGAGTTCCTCGTCGCCCCCCTGGAAATCCTGGGCGACGACAAGGGCTGGGTGCGCGGCGTCCGCTGCATCAGAATGCGCCTCGGCGAGCCCGACAAGAGCGGCCGCCCACGCCCCGTGCCCATCGAGGGCAGCGAGTTCGAGTTCCCCTGCGACCAGATCATCGTCGCCATCGGCAACGGCCCCAACCCCCTCGTGCCGCAGACCACGCCTGACCTCCAGACCACCCGCTGGGGCAACATCGTGGCCGACGAGGCGACGGGGCAGACCTCGAAGCGGGGCGTCTTCGCCGGCGGCGACATCGTGACCGGCGCCGCCACCGTCATCAAGGCGATGGGCGCGGGAAAGAGCGCTGCGCGAGCCATCCACGCCTACATCGCCGCCCTCCCCACCTGAGGGAGCTTCCCGCCAGACGCCCGCCATCCTGAGCGTCCTAACTGTAGACACAGAGGCCAGTTACACCGCATGCCCCGCTCGTGGCTCCCATGCCACCCCTTTGTTTCCTACAAAACTATTGACAATCCGCCTCGCCATGGTACAATGGAGATTGCCCCGGCGAGGGAGACTATGGGACGGTTGCTTGTCACTGGCACCAGCGGCGGCGGGCATCTGCGCACCGCTTGGAGCGCGTGGCACGTTATGATCGCATTTGCCAAGTCGCCCTAAGTCGCTGCCAGATCGATATTTAGGGCTTTCTCCGCCGCGGAGGCGCATCGTCCCGATACAGATCAGATGCTTGCGTAACCCGCGGTGGGAAGACATGGGACGGACCCATGCTACCATAACCACAGCAATCACAGGAGGTTAGAGCACTTTTCGCCTTGGCCTGGGCGACCCGTCACGTGGCACGGAGTTTGCTACTGCTACCCCAGCGGGGAGTGTAGTTGGAACCGTGCATCTGGCGGGACGCTTGGAGGGCAGGCCATGGCGACGCAGGTGGAACAGCGGGTCGCGCCGGTCCCCGAGCTCGGCTCGGACCTGGCGGCACTGATTCGGCGCCACTTCCTGTTTGAGACCTATGAGGAGATGGCGCAGCGTGCGGCGGCGACGCCGCCCGACGTGGAGACACGCTTCCGGGAGATGTTCGGCTGCGGCATCCGCAGGAAACGCCTCGACGTGCGGCGCGCCTACGTGGCAAGCGGCCCGCGTCTGGCTGACGACGAGATTGGCCGCCGCCTCGGCATCTCCCGCAAGCAGGTCGTCGAAATCCGCTCGCAGCTCCGCCTCGGCGGCCTCTACGCGGGCAGGAAGCCCGGCCTCCCGACCCGCGACGGTGCCCAACGCCGCAGGAACCGGCATAAGTACATCATCGAGCACTATGGCACACAGACCAAACAACAGATGGCAGAGGCCCTCGGCGTCTCCGCGGAGACCATACGCCTCGACTTCAACGACCTGCGCCGCCGCGGCCTCGTCCAGCCCCTCTACAAGTGCCGCCTCGAATACGTCGCCGCGCGCCCCGGCCGCCCCGAGCGCCAGATCGCCAGGGAACTCGGCATCAGCGTGTATGGTGTCCGGTTCATCAAGCGCAAGCTCCGAAAGCTGAGGGACAAAATGAACCTTCTTCGGTGCCAGGTCGAACGCGAAATCAAGACCCGCTACGCCCCCGCCACAGGCGAGTACATTGTGGACTGCATGCGCCGCGCCCTCAACGTCCTAGAGCTGCCCCAGCAGCGCGTCCTGCTCGAGAACGCCGGCCGCTTCAAGGACGGCGAGTTGCAGCCCATCTTCTGGCACCTCGTCCGCACCGACAACCAGGGCCGCGCCCGCATCATCCGCAAGATCGAGTCCGGCGTCTTCGACCTCAAGGAACTCGAACGCACCAACTGACCCCCCCGCTCCCCCCCCCCCCCCCCCCCCCCCCCCCCCCCCCCCCCCCCCCCGCGCCGCCCCCCCCCCCCCCCCCCCCCCCCCCCCCCCCCCCCCCCCCCCCCCCCCCCCCGCGACCCGCAGCCCCTCCCCGCTGCGGGTCGCGGGCCACCCACCCTGCACCGCCTACTCCTCATACCTGTCGCCGCAGTTTCACACTTGAAATCACAGCGGAGCGGGGATATGATAAGAGAGTGCAGCCATGACCGGTTGCCAGGGGGGTCGGGCATGAGCACGCACGAGCTCGCTCTGGGCAAGGCCACCCAGCGGCTGCTGGGCCAGGTGGCGCTCCGCCAGCGCCTGGCCGCGGCGGGCCGACGCCTTCACCTCTTCGCCCTTGCCCTTGCGGCCCTTTACGGCGCGCTGCTCCTCGTCTCCCGCCTCCTGGGCCTCATCCCCAACTGGTTCAGCCTGCTCACCCTCGCGCTCGTGCCCGGCGCGGCTCTCGCGCTGGCCCTTGCGCTCGACCGCTGCCCGACACGCTCCGACGCCGCCCGCCGAGTGGACTTCGCGGCCGGCACCCACGACCTGTTCCTCACCAGCTCCCTTCTTGCCTCGTCGCCAGGCGAGTTCAAGCCCATCGTCCTCGCTCAGGCCGAAGAGCGCGCCGCCAAGCTCGCGCCCAACCGCATCCTGCCCTACCGCTGGGAGGACAAGGCGGCTCACGTGGCCGCGGCGCTGTTCGTGCTCTTTCTCGGCACGGAGGTCCTCCCCCAGCTCGACCCCTTCGGCCACGAGAAGCAGCGCCAGGAGCAGGCCCAGCGCCGCCGCCTCCTCGCCGAGACCCAGAAGGCCACCGAGCAACGCCTCGCACTCCTCCAGAAGACCAGCCCCGAAGCCAAGACCTCCCAGGAGACCCGCCACGCCATCGAGGAGCTGAAGCTGGCCTTCAACGCGATGAAGCCCAAGGACAAGGAGGGCAACCTCAAGCGTCTTGCCGAAGCCCAGAAGGACCTCGGCGCCCTCTGGCGCAAGCGGAGCGAGGACCGCCTGAAAGACGCCTTCGACCGCGGCACGGACGCCCAACGCCTCGGCTCCGGCCAGGGCCAGAAGGCCGAGGAAATGAAGCGCCGCCTCCAGCGTGGCGACCCCTCCGCCATCAAGAAGGAGGCCCAGGAGATGCTCGAGAAGGCCCGGCGTCTCGAGCAGCTCAGCGACTCCGCCGAGAAGCGCAAAGGCGTCGAGGAACTCCGCCAGCAGCTCAAGAGCCTCTCCGACTTCCTCGCCAACAACGCTACGTCCAAGAGCCTCCAGGAAGCCGTCAACCGCGCCCTCGAGCAACTCACAATGGCCGAGAACCAGGGGCTCTCGAAGGAGGCGATGAAGGCGGTCCAGGAATCCCTCAAGCTCGCGGGCATGGAAATGGACGGGCTTGCCCAGGCCATACGCGACCTCCAGGCGCTCGAAAAGGGCCTCTCCGCCGCCCAGCTCGCCAAGATGCTCAACGCCCTCAAGGGCCTCGACGGCGCAGGCACTGAGGGCCTCAAGGACATCGAGGACTACGAGGAGTTCTACAAGAAGCTCCTCGCCGACGGTGGCCAGGGCGGCTGCCGCACCCACGGCCCTGGGTGAAGCGGCGACGGCGCCGGGTGAGGCGGCGCCGGACCCGGGATGGGCGGTCCCGGCATCGGTGAAGGCGGAAAGGCACCCGAGAAGCCCGACGCGAAGTCGGACTTCAAGACCGAGCGCTCGCGCTCCGCGCACACCGCGGGCAAGATTCTCCTCCAGTGGAAAGTCAAGGAGATGGGCGACCCAGGCTCGGTCAAGGAAAACTACCAGACCCAGATCGAGGCGATCAAACGCGGCGTCAGCGAGGCCATCCTTCAGGAGCAGGTGCCCCCCGGCTATCACGACACCATCAAGCGATACTTCGACTCCCTGAAGGAGCCCCGCAGTGAGCCAGCTCCCCCCAAGAAGCCATGAGCGTCACAAGAGCCGCCTAAAGGCGGGACTCCAAACAGGCACGACCCCGTTCGGAGTCCCGCCTTCAGGCGGTCTTCACGGCAGGGCGCGGCTGCCCGTCCTACTGTTGCCCCTCGCCGTCCTCGCCGCCCTCCTCGCGGCCTACTTCCTCTTCTGGAAGCGTGCCGGCGACCCGCTCGTGGTCTACTGCGCCCACGACTCCGTCTACTCCGAGCCCATCCTCCGCCAGTTCGAGGCCGAGACCGGCATCCCCGTGGTCCCCGTCTTCGACACCGAGGCGACGAAATCGCTCGGCCTCATCGAGCGCCTCATCCGCGAGAAGGACGCCCCCCGCTGCGACGTGTTCTGGAACAACGAACTCCTCGGCACCCTCGACCTCGCCGAGCGCGGCATCACCCTCCCCTACAAGGGCAGCGGCCACGCCCGCATCCCCGACAAGTTCAAAGACCCCGACGGCCACTGGACCGGCTTCGCCGCCCGCTTCCGCGTTTGGATTGTGAACCTGCCGAAGCTAGGCATACGGGCCTCCGATGCGCACCTGGTCGCCGGCGGCGAGGCCCTCATCAAGAAGGCGCTCGAAGGCGACCTCGCCCGCGTTGCCATCGCCAAGCCCATCTACGGCACCACCCTCACACATTACACCGTGCTCTGGCATCGCTGGGGCGCCGACAAGCTCAAGGCCTGGCACAAGGAGTGGCGGCAGCGCGGCGTCGTCGAGGCCCGCGGCAATGCCCACGTGAAGGACCTGGTGGCTGACGGAACCTGCATTCTCGGGCTCACCGACACCGACGACTACTTCCTTGCTCGCGACGCCGGCAAGCCCGTGGCGATGGTGCCCGCCACGCTCGACGATGGCTCGACCATCTGCATCCCGAACACCGTGTGCATCGTCCGCGGCACCCGCAGGCTGGAGCAAGCCCAGAGGCTTGTGGACTACCTCCTCTCAAAGGAGACCGAGCTGGCGCTAGCTCGCTCGCCGGCCCGCCAGATGCCGCTGGGCGACCTTGGCCAGATCAGGCATGGCGGCACGGTCCTCAGGGACACGCGCGGTCTCACGCTCGATGTCCAGCTGCTGGCCGAGTGCCTTGGGCCGGGCTACGCCCTGTCCACCCTCGGCCCCGCCCGCGCCGAGTGCCTGGCGTGGCTGAAGAGCGAGTACGGGCGGTAGTGGCCCGCCGCTCCGCGGCGGAGGATTCCGCGTCGGAGACGCGGGCTACGCTGCAAGGCAGTGCTGGCAATGACCCTGGCGCAGGACTATGTGTGGACAGCGGCTCGCGCCCTCGGCATCGCGGCGGGGGCGGTGCTGATGGGGGCAGCAGTGCAGCGGGCCATCGCCTCGTGCCCGAAGCGGCTCGCCCGCCTCCTGTGGCTCGTCCACCTCATCCCCTTCCTCACGCCGGTGCTTCTCGTGGGCTATGCCTGGCCGCGCTATGCCGCCCCGCTCACCGTCCGCCACCCGGCCTGGAACCAGGCGCTCTACGCCCTCCTCGTGTGGCTCAAGCTCACGCCCGTCGCCACCCTCGCCCTCCACTTCGCCCCCTCTGCCATGTCCCCCGAAGCCCTCCACTGCCACCGGCTCCTGCGCGTTCGGAGTCCCGCCTTCAGGCGGTCTTCTGCCTTCTCTTTCTGGCTTCATGGGAGAGGCCGCGCCATCGGCATCGCCTTCGTCGTCGTCTTCCTTCTCGCCTTCGGCGAGTTCGAAATGGCCACGCTCATGGGCATTCCGTCGTGGACCGTGACGGTGTTCGACGCCCAGTACTTCGGCACGATGCTCGGCGAGACGCTGAAGATGGCCCTCCCCGGGCTGCTCATTGGGCTGGCGACGCTGGGCTTCGGGCTGTGGCTGCTCTTCACTTCGCCCACGCGGGGCCTTCGACCTTCGCCCGCGCGCTCGGCGACGGGCCGGACGGCGCGGTCGCTGGTCGGCTTCTACCTGCTTCTGGCGCTGGCCCTGGTCACGCTCCTGCCCGCGTACTTCGTGGCCGACGGCGCTGTGCGGGGCATCGCCCTCCTGCCCGAGACGCTTGCCCTGGCGAAGGAGGTGCTGGCGAGCGCCCTCTTCGGCCTGGCCGCGGCGGCTTGTGCCTACTTGGTTGCGGCGGCCATCGCCCAGAGAGAAGACTGCCTGAAGGCAGGACTCCAAACGCGCTGGTTCCGTGTTCGGAGTCCTGCCTTCAGGCAGTCTTCGTGGACCGCTGTGGGCCTGTGCGTGCCTGGGTTGCTGGGGCCGCTCGTGCTCGCGCTTGTTGTCCTCGCTCTCTTCCAGCTTCCCTGGCTTCGGGCGGCGTACGACACGCCGATTCCTGTGGTGCTGGCCCTCACGCTTCTCCTCTTGCCCTTCGCCCTCGTGCTGCGGACGCTTGTGAGCGCCGTGCGGCCGGGGGAGGCATCGCACGCCGCACGGCTGCTGACCACCTCCTTGGAATCCAAGCACAAGCGCGGCGGCCGGCGGGTCCTTTGGCACCTCGAAGGCCAGGGCAGGCTGGCCGTGGCCTTCCTCCTCTTCGTCTGGGCATACTTCGACCTCACGGTCTCCGACATCCTTCACCCGGCCCAGATGACGCCCGTGCTCTCCCGCCTCTACAACTTCATGCACTATGGCCACACCCCAGCGCTCTCGATCATGGTCCTCGTCTGCTTCTCGATTCCGTTCCTGCTCTGGGCTCTTGTTTCCGTGTCGTTCCGCGTATTCCGCGGGTGACCTCTTATGCCTTCTCCGCTCTGGAAGCTCGACAACGTCTCCCTCGCCGGCTCGGGAGTGCCGCGGCTGGATGGCGTGTCGCTCGAGATACAGCCCGGCGTCACCGCCGTCCTCGGCCCCTCGGGCGCGGGCAAGACCTCGCTCCTCAACCTCCTCGTCGGCTACGAACGCCCCGACGATGGCACCGTTCTTTGCTGTGACCGTCTGCCCGGCTCTGAAATCGGCAATCGGAAATCGGCAATCGGAAATCCCCACTCGCTCCCCCTCTACTGGGTTCCCCAGGGCGGCGGCCTCTGGCCGCACCTGACCGCCGAGGCGCACCTGCGCCTCGTGATGGGTCCGGGCGAGCAAGGCACGTCCGCCCTCTCGATGCTCGACGCCTTTGGCCTCGTGGAGAAGGCGGGGTCGCGGCCCGACGAACTCTCTCAGGGCGAGCGGGCGCGGCTCGCCGTCGCCCGCGCGCTCATGGCCAATGCCGCGGTGCTGGTGATGGACGAGCCGTTCGCCAACGTGGACCTCGCCCGCGTCGGGCGCTACTGGGCGGTCGTGCGGCGACGCATCGCGGAGACCGGCGCCTCGCTCGTCTTCGCCACCCACTCGCCCGAGGCCGTCCTCGCCGAGGCCGAGCGGGTCGTGTGCCTGAGCGAGGGGCGGCTGCTCTACGAAGGCACGGTGGCCGACCTCTACTGGCGCCCCCGCACCCGCGAGGAGGCCGACTGCCTGGGCGAGAACAACTGGCTCACGCCCGAGGAGGCCCGGCTGTGGCTGGGGCGCGAGGAGGAGAGGGCGCGCTGCTTCCGGCCGGAGCAGATCGCCATCGAGAATGCGGAATGCGGAATGCGGAATGTGGAATCTGGAATGCGGAATCTGGAGTCTGGAATAGAGGCTTTGCCTCCCGCCACTCCGCACTCCGCACTCCGCACTCCGCATTCGCTCGTGGTGCAATCGAGCCGCTTCAAGGGCTCCGTGGCCGAGGTGGAGCTGCGGCACGAGGGGCAGGAAGCCTACGGGCTAAAGCCCGCACTACGAACGCGGCGCTTCGTCCACCGCCCCGTGGGCGATGGGCTGAAGGCGGGGATGAGGGTGGTGCTGCGAGCGTTGGTGGGCGAGGAGGGGGCTCGGCAATGATCGTGTCCGGCCACAGTCCAGCGGTCGGCCCAGCCCGAAGGGCGGCAGGGGATGGCAGCGGAATGCCCACGATACGCGATAGATTTACGCTCAACCCAGCCCGAAGGGCGGCAGGGGATGGCAGCGGAATGCCCACGATACGCGATAGATTTGCGCTCAACCCAGCCCGAAGGGCGGCAGGGGATAGCCACGGGCGTAAGCCCGTGGGCCGCGGCGGCCCCATCCCCAGCCCCCGCAGGGGGCGGCAGAACGGCTGGTCCGCGCCGTTCCCGCGGTTTCTGCCGCCCCCTGCGGGGGCTGGGCTCAGGGGCGCCGCCCGTCCCCACGGGCTTACGCCCGTGGCTACCTCCTGTCGCCCTGACGGGCTCGGGTCGGCGGCGGTCGGTGCTCCTCTGCGTACCCTCCCGGAGGTATTGGAACCTTCGGGAGGGAAGCGGGGCCCGCGTGCAGAGCCTGGCCCGAGGCTTCCGAGGGCTATGCACGCCCTACTCCTGCTGGCGTTGGCGGGATGCGGGGGGTCGGGCGACCCGGAGCTGAAGTTCAGCGAGATACGCTCGTGGATGCTGCCGCCCGACGGTTCGACCCTTCCCGCCCCGCGCGCGCTGGCCATCGGGCATAAGGACGAGTTGCTGGCCGTGGACACCGCTGGCCGCATCCTGGTCTACGACGCGAACGCGGAACTCCTCCGGCAGTGGCGCATGCCCGACACCACGGCGGGCCGGCCCGAGGGCATCTGCGTCCTCAAGGACGGCCGCATCGCCGTGGCCGACACCCATTACCACCGCGTCGTCTTCTTCGACCAGCAGGGCAAGCTCCTCAGCACCCTCGGCTCCGAGGGCAAAGGCCCAGGCCACTTCATCTACCCCGTCGCCCTGACGCAGGATGACAAGGGCTGGCTGTATGTGGCCGAGTACGGCGGGAACGACAGGGTGCAGGTGTTCAACTCCGATGGGAAGCGCCTATGGTCCTTGGGTGCCTTTGGAACAGGCGACATGGACTTCCAGCGCCCTTCGGGCGTTGCATGGCATGGTCAGTATCTCTTCGTTGCGGACGCGTTCAACAATCGAGTCCTGGCGTTTCCTACGAACTACTCGATGGTGGGTGGCAAGCTCCACCGAAGCGGTGGGGACCCACTCACACTCCACTTCCCCTATGGCATCGCCGCTGGCAAGGAAGGCGTGCTGTACATCATCGAGTATGGCGCAGGGCGCCTGACAAGCCTGTCGTTCCTGGGACATGACCCGTTGCCCTGCGATGTTTGGCGCTTCGGCTCTTCGGGTCGGGGGGAGGGGCAGTTTCTGACGCCGTGGGGGGTGGCGGTGGACTCCAAGGGGCGGGTGTTCGTGGCCGACACGGGGAATCGGCGGATTGTGAGGCTGACCCCATGAAGACGGGTGTTCGGTGTTCGGTTTTCGGTTTTCGGGGTCTGAAATCGGAAATCGGAAATCGGAAATCGGAAATGCGGGCAGGAGGCGGCTCATTCTGAAGCGCGTGCTCGCAAACCTGTTCCCTCCGCCGCGGCGAGACGCGGGGCAGAGACGCCCCGCCCACAGGGCCATTCCGTTAGTCGTGTTTCTCGTGGCGTTCCTGGGCGGGTGCCTGTGGCTGGACGCGACGAATCGGGTGGTCTTCACGTCGCCCTGGGCGTTCGCGCTCACGCTGGCCGCGCCCTGGGTGTGGTGGCTGCACATGGCGGGCTACAGCGGGCTGCGAGGCGTCCGGGCGCTCGTGGCGCTCGCGGTCCGCTTCGTGGTGCTGGGCGTGTTCATCATGGCCCTGGCCGACCCTCGGGCGGTGCGGACGAGCAATGTGCTTTCGGTGCTCTACGCCCTCGACGTGTCCGATTCGATGGGCGACACGGCCTCGAAGAAGGCGATGGAGTTCATCCTCCGCACCGCGGGCGAGGAGAAGCCTGAGAAGGACGAGGCTGGGCTGCTCGTGTTCGCCCGCCAGGCGATGGTCGAGCTGCCGCCGCGCGTGACCTTCCCCTTCGAGGCCATCAACTCGCGCGTGGCCCGCGACGGCACGAACATCGAGAAGGCGCTCTCCCTCGCCTCGGCCATGCTGCCCGACACTAAGCAGGGGCGCATCGTCCTCGTGACCGACGGCGCGGCGACCGAGGGCGACCTGACCCGCGTGCTCGACGACCTGGCCGCACGCCAGGTGCCGGTGGACGTGTTGCCGGTCGAGTACGACCACGACCGCGAGGTGTGGCTCGAAAAACTGGAGGTGCCCCGCACCGTGAGGCTGGGCGAGACGTATGAGGCCGCGGTCATCCTCTCCTCGCTCAAGGCCGGCTCGGGCACGCTCGTCCTCACCGAGAACGGCCAAAAGATCGCCGAGGAGAAGGTGAGCTTCGAGGCGGGGAAGAACCGCTACGCCCTCAAGCTCTCGCTCCGCGAGCCGGGCCTCTACGAGTACGTGGCGACCATCGAGGTGCCGCCCGGCGAGGACGGCTGGCAGAAGAACAACCTGGCCGTGAACCACATCTACCTGAAGGGCAAGGGCAAGGTGCTCATCGTGGCCGCGCCCGACGAGCAGCGGGACGTGGTGCCGATGGTGCGGGCGCTCCGCCGCGGGCAGCGCGAGGTCGAGGTCATCAGCGGCGAGGCCTTCCCCCGCGACGTGCTGGCCCTCCTGCCCTACGACGGCATCGTGTTCGTGAACGTGCCGGCCGACGCCTTCGACGTGGTGCAGCTCAAGGCCCTTCACGACGCGGTCTACCACCAGGGCACGGGCTTCCTGATGGTCGGGGGCAAGGACAGCTTCGGGCCGGGCGGCTACCACCGCACGCCGGTCGAGGAGGCGTTGCCCGTCACGATGGAGCCGAGCCAGAAGAAGGTGCTGCCCAAGGGCGCGCTGGTCATCATCCTGCATACCTGCGAGTTCCCCGAGGGCAACACCTGGGCGAAACGCATCACGAAGGAAGCCATCCGCGTGCTGAGCGCGAAGGACGACGTGGGGGTGCTCCTCTACGGCATGGGCGAGCAATGGCTCTTCCAGCTCACACCCGCGGGCGAGTACGAGCGGCTCGTCCTCCTCATCAACAAGGCCGAGCCGGGCGACATGCCGACCTTCCAGGGCACGATGAAGATGGGCTTCGACGGCCTGAAGGCGAACGACGCGAGCCAGAAGCACATGATCATCATCTCGGACGGCGATCCCTCGCCGCCCACGCCCGCGCTCCTCGCCGACTTCCAGAAGTCCCAGATCAGCGTCTCCACCATCGCCGTCTTCCCCCACGAGGGGCTCGCGAGCACGGACCTCTTGCGGCGGATAGCGACCGCGACCGGCGGCCGATTCTACCACCCGCAGGACCCCAATCTCCTCCCCTCGATCTTCATCAAGGAGGCCAAGACCCTCAAGCGCTCGATGATAGACAACAAGACGTTTGTGCCCCTGGTGGACTTCCCGTCACCCATCCTCAAGGGCATCAGCTCCTTCCCGCCCCTTCGCGGATTGGTCCTCACGTCGGCCAAGCCCAGGGCCAACCTGGTCCTCCGTGTGCCCGAGGAGGAGGACATTGATCCCGTCCTGGCCGTCTGGCGCTATGGCGTGGGCAAGACCGCGGCGTTCACGTCCGACCTGACGACGAACTGGGGGGCCGACTGGGTGAACGCGCCCCTCTACGAGCCGTTCGTGAACCAGCTCCTCACCGACATCGTGCGGCCGGCGCAGCAGGGGCGGCTGCGGCTCCACACCTACGCCGAGGGGAGCACGGGGGTCATTGTGGTCGAGGACTTTCATCCCGAGGCATCGTTCCTGGAGGTGGCGGCGCAGGTCGGCGGGCCGCAGGACAAGTCGGCCACCGTCCCCCTTCGCCAGGTGGGGCCGCGGCGCTACCAGGGTGACTTCCCGCTCTGGGGCAACGGCCAGTACCACATCATGGTCTCGGGCGTCGGCACGGGGCGGAACGAGCGGGAGCTTGGCCGCTTCGTCGTGCCCTACTCGCCCGAATACCTGCGGTTCCGCTCCAACCCCATCGCCATCGAGCAAATCGTCAAACGCACGGGCGGGCGGCTGCTGACGAGTGCCGAGAAGGGCAAGGACATCTTCCTCAAGCAGAAGAAGCCCCGGGCCAGCTCGGAGTCGGTCGTGGACTGGTTTCTCCTTGCCCTTGCCTGCTTGATCCCCCTCGATGTCGCCGTACGGCGGGTGCAGCTTGACTGGCTGGTGATACGCAGTTGGCTGGGCCTGGGCCGCCGCCGGGCCGCCTCGGGCGCCACGATGGGCGCGCTCCTCAAGCGCAAGGAGGCCATCAAGTTCCCCGTCCACGAACGCGAGCGCCCCCTCGTTCCACCGCCCGTCCCGTCGGAGCGCCGTGCGGCGCAGCCGCCTCCGGCTGTAGCGCCCAAGCCCAGGCCTGCCTCGCAGCCCGAGCCGCCGAAGGAAGCCGGCCCTCCACCCGCGAGCACCACGGGGCGGCTGCTGGAGGCGAAGAAGAAGTGGAAAAAGGAATGAAAGGGAACGCCAATGCCTGAAATGAGCGAGTTGGTCACGCAGGCCAACCAGTTCCGCGAGGATTTCGCGCTCATCCGCAGCGAGGTCGCCAAGATCATCGTCGGCCAGGAGCGGGTCGTCGCCGCCACGCTCACGGCCATCGTGTGCGGCGGGAACGTGTTGCTCGAGGGCGTGCCCGGCCTCGGCAAGACCGAGCTGGTCAAGACCCTCGGCCGCGCACTCGACCTCCAGTTCCGCCGCGTCCAGTTCACCCCCGACCTCATGCCCGCCGACATCGTGGGCACGACGGTGATGACGGCCGACCCCGACGGGCGCTACCGCTTCGAGTTCCGCAAGGGGCCAATCTTCACCCAACTGCTCCTCGCCGACGAGATCAACCGCGCCACGCCAAAGACCCAATCCGCCCTCCTTGAAACCATGCAGGAGGGCTCCGTCACCACAGGCGGCACCACCTATCACCTCGTGCAGCCCTTCTTCGTCCTCGCCACGCAGAACCCCATCGAGCAAGAGGGCACCTATCCGCTCCCCGAGGCCCAGCTCGACCGCTTCATGTTCAAAGTGAACGTTCCATTCCTCAGCCGCGCTGAACTCAATGACGTGATGAGCCGCACGATCCTCAAGCAACACGTCGAGGTGGCGAAGGTGATGGATGGCCCGCGCATACTGTATCTGCGGGAGATACTTGAGAAGGTGGTCGTGGCCGAGCCGATCCGCGACTACGCCTGCCGCATCGTCCTGGCTACGCATCCCGATTCGGAGTTCGCGCCCGAGCCGGTCCGCAAGTACGTGCGTTGGGGCGCCAGCCCGCGGGCGAGCCAGGCGTTCCTGCGGGGCGCACGCGTGCGCGCGCTCGCCGAGGGCCGCGCCCACATCGCCTTCGCCGACATCCGCCACTTCTCCGAAGAAGTCCTCCAGCACCGCGTCCTCCTCAACTACGACGGCCAGGCAGAGAACATCAAGGTGCCGGAACTCGTGAGGGAGGTGGTGGCTTCGGTGCCGGAGCAGGCCCAATGACCAAGGGGGGTGAATGGATGAATGGATGATTGGATGAATGACAGAGCAGGAGAGGCTTGCGGCCTTTCATTCATCCATCCATCCACCCATCCATTCATCCTCTCCCGCGAGTAGGGACGACATGGAAGCAGCCGCCGCCAAAGCCCAAGTCACGTCGCTCTTCTCCAACAGCGTCCTCAGCCGCCTTGAGCGCATGCGCCTAGTCTTCGCCCGCCGCGCCACCAACCGCGCCCACGGCGAACACCTCTTCGGACGCGGCGGGTCGAGCACCGAGTTCTCGGACTTCCGCGACTACGTGGCCGGCGACGACGTGCGGTTCGTGGACTGGAATGTCTTCGCCCGCCTGAACCGCCCCTATATAAAACTCTTCGAGCTGGAGGAGGAGATGCACGTGGCGGTTCTGGTGGACGCCTCGGGCTCGATGCTCTTCGAGGAGAAGCTCCACCGCGCGAAGCAACTCGCCGCCGCCTTCGGCGTCATGGGCCTCCTCGGCGTCGAGCGGGTGAGCGTGAGCGCCTTCAGCGAGAAGGGGATGGAGCGATTGCCCCCGTGCACGGGCCGCGCCAGCCTGCTCAAGCTCTTCACCTTTCTCGAGCGCCTGGAAGGCGGGGGCGAGGCACCCCTGGAGCGCGGCATCGAGGAGTTCCTCAAGCGCCACGTCGGGAAGGGCGTGGCCATCATACTGTCCGACTTTCTGACATTCGGCGACATCCGCCGCGGCTGCAACCTCCTCTTCAGCGCGGGGCTGGACGTCCAGGGCGTCCAAGTCCTCGGCCCCAGCGAGATCGAGCCAGAACTCACAACTGACTCTAGACTTGTAGACACCGAGTCCCAGACGACACTCGACATCACGGCGGCGGCAGACATCTTGGCCATCTACCAGGAGCATCGCGAGGGCTTCGCCCGCGAGCTTGCCACGCTCTGCCGCCAGCGTCAGGGCCGCTTCGCCGCCATCAGCGCCGCCGACCCGCTCGACGACGTGCTCTTCGACCTGCTGCGCAGGAAGGGGTGGATAGAGTGAGGCACTACGCCACAGCCTTCCAGCCACCGTGTCAGAATTTGACTCGCGCCCTTTTCCTACCCACCAGGGGCGCGAGTCAATTCCACCGAACGCCCCTGACCCAGCATAGCCATAACCATCCTAATAGCAGACATTTGCGTCATCCGTCTTCCGCCCTTATCCCGCTTCGAGGTTTGACTCGCGCCCTTCTCCGCCCTCAGGGGCGCGAGTCAAACCATGGGGGGTTGGATGATGAGTAGCCTCGGCTTCCACGTCCTCAGTTCCGCCATCCTCTTCGCCCTCATCGTGCCGCTCGTGGCGTTCTACTTCCTCAAGCTCAAGCGCCCACGCCTCGAGGTGCCCTCCCTCTACCTGTGGCGGCAGGTGGTGAACGACAGCCGGGTGAACTCCCCCTTCCAGAGGTTCAAGCGGAACCTGCTCCTGCTGCTCCAACTCCTTGTCCTTATTGCGCTTGTGTTCGCGGCGATGCAGCCCTACTGGCGTGGGCGCGAGAGCCGCGCCCACCGCCTGCCCGTGCTCGTGGACTGCTCGGCCTCGATGGCTGCGCTCGACAAGGCGGGGGGCCGCTCCCGCCTCGACGAGGCGAAGGGGCGCGTCCGAAAGCTCATTGACGAGATGCTCCCCGACCAGGAGCTCTGCCTCGTCGCCTTCTCCCGCACCGCCCGCCGCTGCACGAGCTTCACGAACGACCGCCGCCTCCTCCGCGCCGCCCTCGACGCCATCGCCATCGAGGACGTGCCGAGCGACATCGAGGCCCCGCTCCGCCTGGCCCAGGCCCTGGGCCGCGCCGCCAGCTTCGACGAGGTGCTGCTCCTGACCGACGGCAATCTCCCCGCGCGGGCCGATTTCGAGCTGTCTTTCACCATTGACTACCAGCGCCTGCCCCCCGCCGGCCCCAACATCGGCCTCACAGCCTTCAACGCCACCCGCGCCAGCGGGGGGGACTGGCAGGTCTTCGTCGGCATCGAGGGGTCGCCCGACGCCGATCTCTCTGCCACCCTTGAACTTACCGAGGAGCCTTCCGCCCCGGAGGGGCGGACTCCGGAGTCCGCGTCTCCGACGCGGATGCCTTCCGCCCCGGAGGGGCGGACTCCGGAGTCCGCGTCTCCGACGCGGATGCCTTCCGCCCCGGAGGGGCGGACTCCGGAGTCCGCGTCTCCGACGCGGATGCCTTCCGCCCCGGAGGGGCGGACTCCGGGCGGCGCCAGGCCCCTCGGCTCCGAGCGCATCGTCATCACGAAGGGTCGGGCAGAGCGCATTACTTTCTCAGTCTCCGGCGACAAGGCGGTGGGCCTCACGGCCAAGCTCGTGCCCGATGGCTTCGATTCCCTGGCCTCGGACAACGTGGCGTATCTCGACTTGCCCCGCTCGCGCCCCCTCTGGGTCTACGCCGCCCCCTCGCTCGCCGCCTGGCGCCACGCTCTGGCCGCGATGCCCACCGTCAGCCTCTTTCCCCTGCCGGAGTCCGCGTCTCCGACGCGGATGCCTTCCGCCCCGGAGGGGCGGACTCCGGAGTCCGCATCTCCGACGCGGATGCCTTCCGCCCCGGAGGGGCGGACTCCGGAGTCCGCGTCTCCGACGCGGATGCCTTCCGCCCCGGAGGGGCGGACTCCGGAGTCCGCATCTCCGACGCGGATGCCTTCCGCCCCGGAGGGGCGGACTGCGAGCGCGGACAGTTACGACCTCGTGATCACGGACCGCGAGGAGGACCTGGCTCTGTCGGCGCGGACGCTTCTGACGGTGGGCCTCGTGCCCGCCGAACTGCGGCCGCTTGTCTCAATTGACCAGCAAAGCACCCAGGTGGTGGACTGGCGGCGGAACGCCACGCTCCTCCAGCACGTCGAGCTGTCCGAACTCGTCCTCCTCGACCGCCCCGTGACGAAGGAGGGCGCCCGCGCCCTCGACTTCGAGGCCCTCGGCTACGAGATCCTCGCCGAGGGCCGCACCGGCCCGCTCCTAGTCGAGAAGCGGCGGGGACAGGACACCCTCTGCCACCTGCTCTTCCACACGGACCGCTCGACGCTGCCCTACCGCATCGGCTTCCCCATCCTCGTCTCGAATCTCGTGCAGGCCGCGCTGGACCAGGCGGGCCTGGCGAAGGCTCAGGGCGCCCGCACGGGCGTCCTGCCCCCCCTTGCGCTCAAGCCCGACCGCGGTTATGCTATCGAGGGTCCTGACGGCACCACGCGCGAGGAGTCGAGCGACAAGCAGGGCCTTCTTCAGGGCGTGCCCGCCCTCAGGGTCGGCGCCTATCGCGTCACCGAGGGCGGCTCGGAGGCGGCTCGCATCGGCGCAAGCCTCCTCTCGCCCACCGAGACCCAGCTCGTCGGCGTCGAGGCCATCGAGTTCAACGAACGCCTCACCGTCGCCGCCTCGCGCGAGCCGCTGAAGGCCGACAAGCCGTTCTGGTGGACCCTTGCCCTGGTGGCCTTCGGCGTGCTATTGGGCGAATGGTGGCTCTTCCAGCGCCGTCCGGGAGGATTTGTGAGATGAAGCGCAGTCAGACGGCAGACGGCAGAGGGCAGACGGCAGAGGGCGGAGGGCAGACGGCAGACGGCAGACGGCAGTCGGCAGACGGCAGTCGGCAGACGGCAGTCGGCAGACGGCAGTCGGCAGTGAGGTGGTTGTCCGCGCACTTTTGCCTTTTGCCCTTTGCCTTTTGCCTTCTGCCTTCTCTCCCCGCCTTCGGCGGGGAGCCCCTCCTTCGCCTCGACCTTGCCTTCCGCGCCGTGCGGACGGGCGCGCCCATCCTGGCCCAGGCAACGCTTGCGGCCGGCGGGGGCCTGCTGCTCGAAGGACGCCTCGAGGTGGTGGTGAAGGCGGACGGCCGAGTGCTGGCGACCTGTCTCTCCCACGACATCGCGCTCGCGCCAGGGGGAGGAGAGAAGTCGTTCTTCATGCTCCTGCCCATTCCCTGGCAGGCACTCGGGATGCGGGGGGGGACCAGGACAGTGGAGGTCTACCCGCGCTTCCTCACGGAGCGGGGCGCGCTGCGATTGCCGATGATTGCGCCCGCGCTGCCGGAGGCGAACGAGCGGAGGGCCGTCGTGGCCATCGTGGGGCCACGCGACAATCTGGCCGAGGGGCGCGACAAGATGCTCAGCAGCCTGGCGCTGGAGATGTTCCGCCCCACGCTGCCGGAGAGGAGCTTCAAGGGGCTTCTCACCAAGACCGAGCCGTTCGCGCCCGAGGAACTGCCCGCCCAGCCCCTGGCGTATTGCGCCTTCGACGTGATGTTCCTCACGGCCCGCGGCTTCGCGGCGCTGCGCGGCGACCAGCTCGACGCCATCCTGCGCTGGACGCGGGCCGGCGGCAGCGTGGCCGTCGCCCCACAGGGCGTCCTCACGGCGCGGCAGGTGCAGTTCCTCAACGAGCTGGCGGACCGCGACCTGCCGATGTTCCAGCTCGATGCCGCCGGCCGCCTGCTGCCCACCGAGCCGCCGCGGGAGAAGGGCGAAGTCACCGCCCACCTGCTCCGCCCGTGCCTCGGCCGCGCCGCCGTCATCACCGCCCATCCGCCGAAGGACCACGACTACAAGGCCTGCCCCCAATGGCGCGCCGCCCTCGCCTTCCTCTGGAAGGTGCGCGTGGCGCAGCTCCCCAGTGTCCGCGAGGACGGCAAGTGGCGTGGTGAAGTGGAGCAGTTCCCCAATGAACCCCCTGTGGCCTCGGACGGTGGC
>Ga0194125_10002591_pt1 | contig 29717 bp, 17 predicted proteins | sample TA2KigC250mmetaG_FD_148626 | JGI IMG/M metagenome (GOLD analysis project Ga0194125, IMG submission 148626) | Freshwater microbial communities from Lake Tanganyika, Tanzania - TA2015034 Kigoma Deep Cast 250m | ecosystem: Environmental > Aquatic > Freshwater > Lake | place: Tanzania: Lake...
CCCGGCCGTTGCCCCGGCTCATCACATGGTACCAGCCCTCAGGAACATGGATCCTCAAACGCCGCGCCATGCCTCCCGCCTCCTGCGCTCCGCCCACAATGTCAACTGTCAATGTTTGACCCCATTGCTGTGCGATCCAAACCGACGCCTATCAAGTGTACGATGCGCTCAAGAAAGTCGTGCCCGACTTGGTGCGCATTGGCTGTGCGGCTCACTCGCGTCGCAAGTTCCACCGCGCGCTCAAAGACGGCGAGCGGCAGGCGATCTGGTTCATCGGCCAGTTTCGGTTGCTCTACCGCCTCGAACGGGAGGCCAAGTCCCTGACCGCCGACCAGCGTCAGGCGCTGCGCCAGGAGCAGGCGGCCCCGATCTGGGCCTTGCTCAAGGAGCGGGCGCAAGCGCTCCAGCCTCAGGTGCTCCCCCAGAGCAGTCTGGGCAAAGCCTTGAGCTACCTGATCAACGAATATGAGGCCCTGATCGGCCATTTGAAATCGGGCCACTATGAGATCGACAATAATCTCGTGGAAAATTCGATTCGGGTTCCGGCTGTGGGTCGTCGCCGCTGGCTCTTCATTGGCCACCCCGACGCGGGCTGGCGCAGCGCCGTCATCTACTCGCTCATCGTCAGTTGCCGCCGCCGCGGGATCAACCCCCAGGAGTACCTGACCGATGTCTTGCGCCGGTTGCCGGCGATGAACATCACGCAAATCGGGCAACTCCTGCCCAGTCGATGGAAAGTGGCACCGCCCACCAAGGCCTGATGGGGCATCAACCCCTCGGCTCGCTGGCAGGCTCCGGTACGGACGCTCGGGACATTCGCGCAACGATCCTATCGCCCCCGCCTGCCCGCCGAACAGATGCACCCCGCTTACCGCCTACGACCGTCCGCTGGAGTTGGGCGACGAGGTCAAGAGCATCAGTGGCGAGGAAAGGTTCCTGCACGACACCGAAGACCGGGGCGTGCTGCGGGCGTGCCTGTGGGAGCAAGCGGCGGAGATCGCGGCCAAGCTCACGCGACGTCGCCTCCCCTCGCGGCACTTTACCCGCACTCAAGGCGTGCAGCCAATGTACCTAAACGACTGCGGCGGGCGATTGACACCAAACGCATTGTCGAGCTTTAAAGGAGTTTCGTACAGACGCGGCTTTCTGACGCGAATTGCGTATGCCATCTCCCTTCCATCGAAGTAGCTGTAGAAGCTATGTTCAGGAATACCCGCGTGCCGCTTTGTTCGCTCCCACAACTCGCTCTTGCCCAAGGCCAGAATGCCCGCAACCTCAAATTCTCCGATTACCCGTTGAACTGGCCGGGAAGCGTAAACGACAATGCGCGACACGCACTCTGATCTGAAGACTACTCTGCGAAACTCGTACTTCTTCAGGCCTTTGAAAATGAGTTCTGCGAACTCTGGTCTAATCGACAATAAGACGCATGTCTGCATGAGACACCTCCAGCAATGCCGAAAACGCTTGGTCTGATAGCTCCTCGAAGCCCCGTGGTGCTTCAACCAGGACGTTTGCTGCTTTCAACGTGGCGAGATTTGGCCTCTTCGGAAAGGAGTGACTGTAAAGAAAGTGGACTACAAACGGTCTGCTGCGCACGTTCCAATTCCAGTGTTTCTTCAACTCATCGTCGGAGAACACACTGCGCTTGCGACATAAGTCAACAAACGCATCGACCGATGGGATTGCGGTGACGACGCGCTCGACTATTCCGAGCGTGGTTGCCACTGAAGTGTGGTGCGCATATCCGCCGGACGCCGTTCGGTAAAAGACAATAACGTCCCCTTGGGACAGATCGCGGCGGAGTGAACGGGAAACATACACCTTGCGGATGGCATTTCTGTTAGGGCGGTTTTCAACGAAATCGAGGGGGGACTCTGTACGCAAGATCGAGTCGGGCAGCAACTCAGTGTGGTATTCAGGGTAGATTGGGACAACAAACTTGCGCTGTGCACGCGACATGAAAGGATAGGTGGCCAGGGGGTTGGAGGCATCGGCGCGCGGACTGAAGTCACGAACGTACACCAACTCTTCTCCAGAGGAGCTTCGCTTGACGCCGTGTTGTACGAAACCCCAATCGAGGAGGAGGGCTATCAACCGTTCCTGATCGGCGTCTTTCCTGAAGATAGTCACGTAGATCTCATCCACTTTGAAAAGAAGCGCATTATCGAAAATGATCTTCAGAAACCGCTCACCTAACTTGTACCCATTCATCGCGACCTTGAATGTGCCGATCTTGAGGCGACGCTTCGGCATAAACAGGGGCGTGATGTCAGCATATGGCTCTCGCTCGTCCTCGGGTTTCACGTAGAGGAAGGCGAGAAGGTCGTCGTTGTCTGACCGGCATACGTATGCGATCTCGTCCGCTTTGCGGTTGAACCATGCGGCGAAGTCGACGTAGTCACGCTTGAAGGAAGCGAAGAACGGGTCGCGAAGTGTGATGTTGCCGAAATGTTCCCTTTTTACTGCTAGGACCTTGTAGGTAGCGAGATCTGGATTCTCGGCTGTGACCTTTTCGAGAAAATCATCGATCGTGAACACGCGGTCGGCGACACCCAGGATCTTGGCTTTCCGGTGGATGCCTCGGTCTTCGGTGATGAGCGCGTCAACACGCTGGGCAACCACTTCTTTGACAAGAGACGTATCATTGCGGTCGTTCTCGTCAGTGTCAGTCTGGCGTAGTTGCTGGATTTGTGGCGTCTCGGGGGCCACAGTCTTAAGCTCTACGTAGCTCTGGAGTTTCGCCCTGAACGCGGAGACCACCCTGGGGTCCTTGTGCTTGCTGACTTCGACAATCGAGATGGGGTGGACGCATTTCGCGTAATGCAGTCGGTCAAGCCAGTTGAAGAGAACGCCGATTTCCTGCTTTACGACGGTGCTGGCTTCCCGGTGGATGAGGACGTTGGTGTCCAGGAGCACTCTCATGGGGATTCAGACATATAGGTTGCTTCTCAAAAAAGAGGCAGCGGTGTCGCGCTCGGAAGGGTTCAGAACGCGCATGGGGATTTGAAGCGTGGAACACACGACATTGGCATGGACGATCTCGGCTTCCTGCAACCGTTGGAGCAGCTCCGCGGAGTAGTCCTTTTGATCTCGGGTGAAGAGCCGCTCTTGGATTCGTCGCACATCGTCACGGAGCAGCAGGGCGGCGACAGGGGAGAGCAACCTGAAGATCTCGATCGGTAGCGCGCAGATCTGCTCGGTTTGGTCCAAGACGCAGAAATGCCCATCCAGGAGGAGGGGGGCGTTGGGTGGGGGAAGGGCGGCGATGGCCGCAACCAAGGCATGCTGGTTCGCGCCCACGTTGTTCACTCGCTTGTCAGGCGTGCGGGTTCGATCCTCTTGACGCGCAATGAGTTCGCCCGCGCTTGCATGGGCGATCGACAGCGCTTGTGCAAGCGCAGTCGAAAAGCAGGACTTGCCGACGCCATGAATCCCGCCGACGAAGACAATTGGTGGCAACCGGCGGTTCATTCTAGCCGTCGTCACGCGGACTTGAGCGAAAGAAAACGTTCACGTCCAAGGACCCCGAGCCGGCGGATTGAACTGGCCGGCGAACGGTCCTTTCCTATTTGACGTAACGGATTGCGTCAATGCTGTCGTGTGGGGGAAGTTCTACAGAATGGGGATCGGGGCGTGGTAGGCGACTGGGGTGAGCCCCTCGGGCGACCCGATTGGGCAGGCACGGGTCATCTCTCTTGAGGGACCGTCTGGTCGGAGATTGTCAGGTTCGGAACGTCTTCCGATCGCGCGATGACCGACCGCATGGTGGGCACCACGGTTCCGTCTGCGCGCCTCGCGAGTCCGGTCACGCGCACGCACATACCAGCCTGCACCAGAACGAGCGACGTGTGGACCTCGGGACTGAGCGGTGCGAGCGTGACTTCGCCTAGAGGTCCAGTCCCGTTGTCCGCGGAGAGCAACAGCGCGAGTGCGGCACCACCGTAGATCGGCCGCGGCGCGGCTGGCGCCGTGCCACCTATGGCTGCAGTGCCGAGTTGTTCGATCCACGAGTCGCCGGCTGCCATCCAGAACGCCGGACAGAGGATCTGGTAAGGACACCACTTGCAGGCCTCTGGCGACGGGTTCGCGAGGCTGGCCGGGAGACCGCCCGCCTCGATCTTGTGGTTGTAGTTGTCCAACAGATGCAGGGCTTCGCTCGCGGCGCGCTCGCACGCAGCTGGCTCTAAATCGATTTCCAGCGGCGGGCCCGCCATCGGAAGGAGCACGCCGCGGGCTGGCCATTTCCCCATCCGCTCCCTAGCGAGGAACGCATAGATCTGGAGCTGGCGGACGTAGGACGCCTTCGCAACGGAGCTGTCGCCTTGCTCGTGAACCTCACCCGTCTTGTAGTCGATGACAGCGTCACCGTGAATCAGGTCTGGCCGGCCGACAAGTCTGCCGTTCGCGCTGGAGAGCCAGTGCTCGCGACCGGTCTCCTTCGCTTCCAGAGCTTCCGCGCCGGGAGCATTTCGCGACGCGTTGGCGATCTCCTGAGCGCGCAGAAGCGCCATGGCTCGGACGAGGTGGTAGCCGGGCCATCGTTCCGGAGGTCCGAACCTTCGGTCGAGGGGGTGTCCCCGCGCGCGGTCATGTTGTTGGTTGATGGCGGCGACCCACGCTGCTTCGTGCGCAGCCGCAGTGTCACCGCTCGCGGCCCCCTGGAGAACCAAGTGGTACGCTGTGCCCAGCCACGCTTTCGGTTGGCCGAGCACGAACCGGCCTGCGCCGTCTGCTCTCGACAGGCCGGCCCGCAATCGGCACAGACGGAGGAGTTCGGCAAGGCTCGGGCTGACAGATGGGATGCGAAGCAGCTCGAGCGGTGAGGGCGGGGCGCTCAGAAAGGCCTCCTCAGAACCTCAAAAACCGACTTGAAGTCAACTTGTTGGCACCCAGCTGCCACAGCCTGGGCGTAGGCATTCGCGAGTTGGGGACCGAAGCGATTCGGGTCGCAGTCCCAGAGTGGGTGCGTGATGATCACCGCCCGGTTGTTCCGGCGTCCCGCGTACAGGCCGCAGAACGTCACGGGCTGCCATCCTGGCATCGCGGCGAAGTACGGCCCCGCCGCCGCCGCATCGACTCCTTGCCAGTAGGGGACGCTGAAGTCGATCGGCGCAACGGGGTCCAACGCCAACCGCGCAAGATCCAATCCGAGTCGCCAATCAAGGATGCTGTGATAGGAGAGGTTGCTGAAGTCGCGCAAGCAGTCCGGACACGACGTCGTGCAGGCGTTCGGGCCGGGACCCGCGTGCTGTTGGCTGACGAGGAAGCCGTAGAACGTCGGGCTTGACTGGCCGACCATGTATTGCAGCAGCGCCTCTGCTTCGACTGGACTTCCGAGCAGCGAAGCGTATCCCGCACCGTTCTCCAGGCTGTCGGAGATGAAGATCTGGCCGACGATGTTTCCGGCAGCATCCCGAAGCACACGGAGTCCGACCTTGATCTCTCGCTCGTGGACATCAAGTCGATCGGCAGCGGCGCGGCGCGCAAGGAACCCGAACGAGTACAGTGCCGCTCGGACGCCGAGACCTGCAACGCCAGCCGGAGAGGTCTGAACTCCGGAAGGCCAATTCTGGATCCCGAGTATCATCACGTCTGTTGTCTTCACAGAACCCAGGGCGCGAGGGTCAACCCCTGCGCCTGCGTCGATCGACGGGTTGTTGACGCCGACGTTTGCTAGAGCCTCCCGCGTGATCCAGGTTTCACTCTGGGCGAGCTTCTCGAAGTCGAACAGGCGCCCATCGTTGTCGTTGATGACGTAAACCGTTTCTTGGTCGGCCCACACCTCGAAGTTCGCACGCGGCGTTAGCGGGAGTAGTGAGACGCCCATCTTCGGCCGCGAAGCGCGCGGGGTCCATTCGAACGTTCCGTCGAAGTCGCGGCTGCGCCCAAACCAAGTGCGGAACCCAGCCGGTTGCGAGACGTTCATGGTTCGGTAGCCAGGGGTCTGGTGCGGTGTGGCTCCGCACACGGGGCAGCTTGCAGCTGGAGGCTGCGTCCCATCCACGGCCTGGCAAGCCCCGCAGACTCCGAGGCCGATGGACGGGCCGAGCGGGTTCGGCGCCTCGACAGGCTGGTTGCCTTGGGGGCGGTAATCGACCACGCCGATCGAGGTGTGGATGACGCCATCCTTTACGGTCTCGGCGGCAGGGGCGAACTGGCTGATCGCGATGTCGAGCTCTCGGTCGACCGTCTCGTCCGGCGGCCACGGGTAGGCCCGCGTCGGGCGATCGTGGAACAAGTACCGCGTTCGCGTGGGAAAGCCGAACATCGGCAGCACGCCGGCGTTCGCAAGGCGCTCGCTGAGCGCGTCCTGCGGGAATAGCGGATCAATCGACACATGCGTCACCCGGAGGACCAGTTGCTGCAGGCAGTAGTTGATCAGCGGCGCACGTTGCGACTGCAACGATTGATCGCAGTACGCCAGCAGGACATCGGTAACCCGTGCGACCTCGGCCGCATTCGTCTGAATCCAGCCCGCCACGAGCTGCGCCGTCGTGGCACCCGGAGGAGCGCCCGCAGGAGGTTGCGCGGGGACTTGAATCCAGGCGGTGGCGGCACCGAACTCGCCGTGAACGTTCTCGCCGCCTCCTGGCGCGAACAAATTGAGCCACGAAAACGCCTGGCGAAGGATCTCCTTTGCGAGCACTCGCTTGATGATGCTCTCGCGCCTGACGTCAACGTACGGCTGCGGGGGTGGATCCGACGTGATCCGCTGCGGGCGCTGAAAGTAGTAGTCGTCGTGGCTACGCCCTCGGCACAGGGTTAGGGCCACAGAGACGCCTGCTCCCCGCCGGCCTGCGCGTCCGACGCGCTGCTGGTAGTTGAAGCGCATCGGCGGCATGTTCGCCATCATCACGGCGACGAGAGTCCCGATGTCGACTCCCGCTTCCATGGTCGTCGTCACGCTCAGCAGGTCCACCGGGTCGGCGAGCGGATTCTCCTGCGGGGCGGGGAGGCAGATGTCCTGGAAGAGCCGCTGCCGCTTGCGGGCGTCGGACTTGTTCGTCTGACCCGTGAGTTCCTCGCAGTTCAGCCTGAAGAAGCTGCCTGCCTGCGTCGCCAGATACGAGTAGTATTCAGGCATGAGATGCGCGCCGGCGGTCGGTTGCGCGGGACCGAGCGGCGACAGGCAATCGGCGCACAACCCGCCTGAGGGGTTCAGATGGATTCGGCGGCACTGCGTGCATTCGCGGAAAGCCGGAGGAGGGCCGAGCAAGCACAACGATGGAACATTCAGGTAGTAGTGAACCGTGTTCAAGCAGCCCGTCGCGGCCAAATAGCCCATCACGTCCGCTACGAAGGCGCTTGGATTCGCGCCGTTCTGCTGTGCGACTGCACCAAGGTAGGCGACCACATACCCAGGAGGCGTGCTGTTCGACGAACACGAATGTGTCGATAAGCGCTTCCTCGACCCGAACAGGAAGATTGCGCCATCGGCCCCTTCAAGGACCAGCTGCGAGGGCGGCGGGTTCGCAATCCGGTCCACGGTCGGAAGCGCGAGCAACAGCGACTCGATGCTTCGCCGGCCGGACGCGAAGACGATGTCCATCAGCTCTGCCTGGGAACGATCTTGGATACGGTTTAGGTGAACCTGCTGCTGGGGCATGAGTTGAGCCGCCGGTTTCGGGATTGGCGGGGCACCGGCCGGCCACTGATACAAGTCCCTCCAGCTCCCCCCGCGATCTTGTGGGTTCGTCCAAAGGACGTTCTGAGAGTAACCCGCGGGGTTCATGCCCGCAGCCAGCATTCGAACGGCGATATCCGATACGATCTGCGTCAGTCGGAATGGTCCTGCCGCAGCTCGTTGCAGTATTTGTTGCGCCGCCTGCTGGTTGGTCAGTCCCGGGTAGGTCGCGCACGGCAGGGACGCGGTCGCCGGGTTGAACGACATCGCGATGGCGGTCGCATCGGCTGGCTGCGTGCCGGCGAACGCTGTGGCCGCCGCCGCCTGAGAGGCCAGCGGTTGACCTTGGCATTGAGCCGCAAAGGCCTGGGGCCCGGCTCCCTGCTGGGTTACGGAATCCACCAACGCTTGGCGAGCCGCATCCCGGTAGTGCGAGAACCGCATTCCTGCCGACAACTTGGCGGCATCCTGCCGGCTGTCGGAGAACACGACGAGCTTCCGGGCAGTGGAGAAGGGCGGGCGGGATAGGTCGCGCAGCAGGACATCCGAGAGAACCTGCGCGATCTTCTGGAAGCCAGTACGCTGCGTCCTGATTGGCGAGGTGACGACATCGCGTCTTCGCCAATCGGCGTCGCATCGGGGGCAGATCGCAGGATACGCCTCGCGTCCAGACGGCGCAGGCGGCGGGTTTGGCCCATGCAGCGGCGGCACGTAATAGAGGTAACCTGGGATACCTGCCGACACGCCCAGCCCCAACCTGCCGTCCAGGGGATCGAGGGTTGCTCGGCGCCAGGCGCGAGGAACGGAAGGGGTGCCCGATGCAGTCCCGGCCGTTTTCTGCGTCCACGAGGCTGTCGTCGGCGTCAGGTTCCCGGTCGCCGGCCAGAACACAGCGAAGCGTTCGTAGTCCCGGTCAAGGAATGCGAGATCCGGTGCGGCCTCAAGGTTGGGGTGATCGGGTGTCAGGTACCACTCGTTGGCGTTCCCCGTGTCGCTCCGATAGCCGCCAACAAAGACCTCGCCACATGCCTCGCAGTAGACCAGTTCGAGAACGCGCGACCCGCACTGGCAGGTCAGCGTCGGTACATAGTGCAGCGTGCCGACCGGGCAAGGCCCCGTTCGTGCCGGTGCGTGAGTACACGCTGGACTCGTGCATACCCAGAGGCCTTGGAGGTTCCGAAGCATGAGATGTACGCGGGAGCGGGCACGTCTCACTGCTCTCCGATCACCTGCGCCGCGCCCGCGGGGTTCTGCCGCAGTCCGACGCCGGCAGAGTCTCGAAGAGCTGCGCGACGTCCGGCTCGAACTCGGTCCCGGCGAGGGCCCGCCTGAACAAGCGCTGGAGCTTGCACGCTCGTTGTAGCAGACCGTGAAGCGGAGGCGCGTCCGCATCACGCGGCCAAAACCGCCCGGAAGGAGCCCAGGCACCGCTCTCGATGTTCGGAGTTGCGGTAGCCGAACGGTACGGCCGCCAGGACGAGACGTACCCGACGCCTGCCCGAGGTCACCGTGGCGACCGTCGTCGGCAAGTGGTCGTCTGAGGCGATGTGCGGGTACACCAGCAGGGCGTCGACCTGCGGAATATCAGCCAGCGACGCGTAGGCCAGCGCCTGATGCAGGTCGGCGCGGTGATCGGCGCGTACCTCATCGGAGAGCCCGCTCCAACCTTTCCGAACGAGAAGATCGAGATGCGCCTTGTACTTGGCGTCCACCCAGACTACGCGCTCTGCGCCGCGAAGCTCGACGTCTGGAACGAGCGCACCCATCGACTGCGCCGGTCCGTGCCAACGAAGCGATCTTCGCGCTGCCTGAAAGGGGCTCGCGATCATGCCGAGCTGTCGACCGAGCTCGGCGGTGAACGCAGCGACCCAGGCTTCCCAAACGGCATCGATCGAAAGATCCCAGGCAAGTCCGTCGAGATTTCGTGCTCCTCCGAGACCGCGCTCCTCGGCTACCCAGGTCATGGCCTCCACGGCCTCGGTCACCCAAGCGGAAGCACCAGCGCGAATCCACCTTGACGATGGGCGTCGCGCTGCGCCTGTTCCAACGACGGACTGAAGCTCGGCTGCGCGCCTGAGCAGGTACCTCGCGGGAGAAGACCAGGCCACCGACGAGAGATCTTCGGCGAGGCGCAACAGCGTCCAGCGGACGGAGGCGATCAGGTCCGGATCGTCGTCGGGCTCGGAGAAACAGCAAGGGAAGGTAGTCCATGCGCCGCGTGGAACCTGCGCCGTGGCCCACGTCATCCAGTTGACGCGTCCTCGTGGGCTCGTCCGGTTTTCGGCGTGCTCGATGAATCCCCGCCGGCGGTGTCGCAGCAGCGCCGCTATGCGCTCAATGACGGGGCCGGCCAGCATCCAGGGTGGGACCTCCCGGGCCGAACCGGGCACGAGCGGTGCGCCGCCCAGGCTCGGCTCGACGGAGAACCCGATCGCGCCAAACACCGCCCCAAGTGCTACCCAGCGGAAGCGGGGCTCGACCAGGAGTCCCGCCGCAACCTTTCGAGTGGTTGGGCTGAGCAGCGGGATTGCCCCGATGCGAGGGCCAGGCCGCAACATCACCCTGAGCACTGGGTCGGCGCGGATCTCGTAACGGAGATCGAGACGTCGGAGCCCCGCCAGGTTCGCCGCCAAGAACGGCTCGACCCACCGATCGCCAGTCGCTCCGACATCCTGGGCACGGACATGGACTGGATCCCCGTGGTCCTGCGCCTTGAGCAGTGGGCGCGACGACGAGGCGGCTGCCATGAGCGCCGCGCGCGGGCGACCCTTCCTGGTCTGGCCGCGCCCCATTAGCGCTCCATCAGCCGTGCCTCGATTCGATCCGCGAGACCAGCGACGGCCTCGCTGGCGGCTCCGCAAAGCCTCTCGTCCAGGTAGTGCCGCAGCAGAGGCACGAGTTCGAGCTGCATGCGCCGCGCGACCCGGTCGGCCCGGCCGCGGCGATCGAGATCGGGCCGCGGGTCGAGGAAGTAGGCATGGCCCGGGACCAGACGGAGCGTGTCCTCGTCGGAGAACTCGACGAAGGTATGGATCGTGTCCGCGAAGGCTGCGATGGCGAGATCGACGCCCTCCTTCTCGACAGCCTGCAGATCGGGCCACATTTCCACGAATGCAAAGCGTCGTCGAATCGCGATGTCCATGCGCGCGATGGTCCGGTCCGCGGTGTTGCGCGTGCCGAGCACGAGTAGGTTTGGCGAGAGCTTCATCTCCTGTTCGTGTCCGGTAGGCGCATGGGGGAGCCGTATGCTGCGGGAAGTTTCGCCGGCCTCGAAGAGGACGACCGCCTCTCCCAGCACCCGTGCGAGGTCCGCGCGGTTGATCTCGTCGATGACCAGCACGTGCTCCCGTTCGCGCGCCGCCATGTTGCCGACGAGCAGATCGCCAGGCCGGACGTCGAAGGCGAGACCCTGCCCGGTTGGACGAGGGAAGAGACCCACGACGAAGTCTTCGTACGTCCGCGCCGCGTGGAACTGGACGTGCGTGGCCGAACCGACTCGCTCGGCGAGCTGATAGGCCAGGCGTGTCTTGCCTGTCCCAGGAGGACCTTCTAGCACCACGAAGCGCCGCTCGCGCAGGATGGCGAGCACCTCGTCGAGCGTGACCGCCGGGAACACTGCCCCGGCGATCTCCTCGAGGCGTCGCTCCCAACGCTTCTTCGCGTCTCCGGTGAGCGGGGCGCCGTGCTCGTGGAAAAAGAGGTCGAGCAAGTCCTCGACGGCTGGGCCATCGCCGTCCGCCCGAACCGTGACGGCAGCGTAGATCACGCGTGCATATGCCTTGAGCGCTGCCGGGATCTCCGGCCAACGCTGCGCAATCACGCTCGGAATCTCGGTGCTGACATCGAGAAGGTCCGGTTTGATCCAGACCTTGCCCCGATGAAGCCGCGTGAGCGCCCGAAGGCGGCGCGCGTGACCGGGCCGGCCCAGGACGGCAGTGTCCGCTCCGAAACCGTCGGTCCCTATCACCAGCACGGCAACGCTGCCCGACTCCCCGGGAAACCAGACGAACGAGGTCCCCTGGTAGGGCCCCGACGTCGGGTTCTCGGCCGTGATCCAGCCTGCGTAGGACGCAGCGTCATCCTTCTTCTGAAGGTTCACCCGTAGCTGGAAGCGCTCCTTGTAGTGCAAAGCTCGGTGGCAACGCTCGTCGTAGACGCGGTCGAGCAGACCGCGCACGGCCTCGGTGTCGCCCATCGAGCTCCATGCGCGCCCCTGCGCCATGCCCTTGATCAACTCTCTCGTTGCGCTCATCGCGAACTCCCCACGATCCGTTCCGGTGCACGAGGGGTGCGGCGGCTGGCACCACGCCCCTTCCCCGCACGGCCCTTTCCCGACCTCGACCGGCTGCTTACGCGCGGCAGTTCCAACGGGCGATACGCGGAGTCGAACCGGCGCGAGAGGCTATTGAGCTTCTCGGGCGGAATGGCGCGGGCGCATCCCCCCGGTGGGATTATCGCAAGCCGTTGAACGGTTTCATCTCGTACGCTAGGCGTTCGCGTGTCGCGCAGTAGGTCCGGCGCGCCGGATCGGATCGCGCGCTGGTACGCGGTCACGGCCCGCATGGCGTACGGGCGCGGGAGTTCTGCCTCGCCGGGGTCCAGCATGGGCAGATCGGATAGAGCCTGGGCGGCAGTCGTCATCATGATGTCAGACGGGTCCGCGAGGACGTCCTGATAGTGACGCAAGCCGTCGGGCACAGCGCCGCCATGTCGGAGCGCGGCGTAGAGCGGGCCGAGGTCAGGAGACGCGGGTGGCAAGCGCTCGTCACCGGCTCCATGGCGTACCCCCAAGATGAGAAGTCGCCGGCGAGCTTGGGGTGTCCCGAAGAGGGCGGCGTCATAGACGCCTTGCTGGACGCGGTAGCGGAGACCGCGAGGTCCAGGCCGCTCCAACCGGCGAAGCAGGTCCCTTAACGATTGTCCGCCGCGATGACGTGCAAGATCCGGCACGTTCTCAATGACGACAAGCCGCGGCTGGAGGAGCGCGACGTACTCCGGTATTGCGAAAAGCACTTGGTTGTGAGGATTCGGTCGATCATGATGGCCGTTCCGGATCTGGCTGAATCCCTTGCACGGGGGGCCTGCCGCCAAAAGATCGATCCCTCGAAGACAACGGCTATCATTCCCGATCATCCTCCTGCCCGCCTCGGACAGAATGTCGCATTCCTTGGCGACGGGCCTCGGTGAGTTGTGATTGTAGACGGCCACTGCTTCTGCCCACGCGTCGTAGGCGCAGACGACCTCGTAGCCGGCCGCGGCGAGGCCGATCCCGATCCCCCCCATCCCGCAGCAGAGTTCGACTGCCAAGCGGGAAGCCCGCGGCATCTCGGCAGGCCAAGGCACGCGCTGGGAACACGTGTCGGGTCGGTGCGTCACGCTCTCTCGAGGATCGGCTCTCATTAACAAATAATCGGCCTTCAGATTGACGCCCTTTTCTACTTCAGAACGATGGTTTGGCCTCACCGAGTCGCGAGTCAAGAAGTATTGGCCCAGAAAGGCCAATCGTGACCTGACCGACGGGGTGCTCAGCGGAACGCCGTTCAACAAGTGAAGCGCGCTACCGCCTGCCGGGATTCCGTGCGGGTCCAAGATCGGGGGCACGGAATCGCGATGGGGCCGCGCGGCCCCTCCAGAGCGCAGGAGCAACTGACGCGAAGAGCGCCGGGCCAAAGCGGCGCTTAAGCGGTGAGGGAATCGCGGTCCGGCACCGAGCGCGGTCAGCCATCGGTGTTTGGCGCTCTTGGACCTCGAAGCCGAGAGTGACCGGGCCCCGGATCGGGGGTGCCGCTGGTGGTCAGCTGGCGGTTTGCCAAGACCCAATGCAATGGGTTCATGTCACGAGCGTCACTCGCTGAGACTGACAACGAGGTTCCGTGCGGATTCCAGGGCTTTCAACGCCGCAGGGTTCTTGCCGTTGAGCAAGCTCGCCGCCTGATCGAGGCAGGCGAGGATTTCCTCGCGGAGGCTCGGGGACGGTGCCATGGGCGCGGATTTGTTGCCGGTGGAGCTGGGTTCCGGGCGGTACGACTCGATTTCGGCTTTGAGTTCCGAGTGCGTCATGGGCGGTTGTCCGGCCTCGACCCGCCGCACGAATTCATCCCGGAGAGTCTCGGGGGTCGAGTTGGCGGCCAGCAGGTAGAGGGTCGAGCGGGGGATTTTCAAATGTGGAAACTGTCCACATTTGCGGGCGACGTTCATCCAGCGGTTGGCCAAAGAGATGTCGAGGGGCCACAGGGTCTGGAGCCAGGAGCGCCAGTGGCCGTGACCGAGGCGGTTCTTCATCTCGATGAGCTTTTGGCCGATGGCGATGATGTCGCCGGTCGAACGTTCCAGGAGCAGGTTCACCTCCCGAGTGGTCTGTTTCACAAACTGGATGTCCTTCTTCGGGAGCGCGTCGTAGTCAAAGGTGAGTTGGTTCATGATCTTCGATGTTAGTGGTTCATACGTTCATGCGGCGAGCAACGCGCCGGCGCTGCCGTCGGAGGATCAGTCGGGGAACGGGCCACCAGCCGAACAAGCGTTTTCGCCTCTCGCCTCCCTCGCTGAAAACCACGCATCTCCTTGAGCAACAGCGGTCAGACGGAGCCGGAACGGGTTGGCAGAAAGGCAATGGGGTCAAACATTGACTATTGACATTTTGCCTTCAGTTGACGTGTGAATGCCGCCCGATGCGCATCTTCCGCCGCCCGGCGCCAGAAACGTCGAACCCCCTGCGCCGCCGCCGCATACTTCAAGCCCCGCACCTGTCTCGCCACCTCCACCAGCCTCCAACCCAGATGCCGCGTCGCCACGGCCATCGTCCCGTCCCGTCCCCAGTCCCCATATCCCTCCGCCATCTCCGCCCACTCCCGCCCCAGAATCAACTCGGCGCCACGAACGATCGCGCCCCACTCCGGCCGCACCCTTGCCGCCGCCTGGCGCATCATCTGCGCCTGTCCCTCGGGGTTCCTCTCCGCCCCACCCAGCAGCGCCGCCGCCTCCGACCCGTTCCCAAGCACCACCCCGGCCACCAGCCCCTCCCACGGGCTCTCCAGCCGCCCCTGGCGGATGGGTCCCTCCGTGTCGCTCAGGTCCAACCCCCGACACCGCACCAGCAGGTGGTAATGGTTGTCCATCAGCACGAAGGCATGTACCTCCGTCCCGAACCGTTGCGGCAACTCGGCCACCAGCCCAAGGAACCGCCTTCGATCCTCCTCGCTCCGGTAGACCGCCTCCCCGCCGTTGCCCCGGCTCATCACATGGTACCAGCCCTCAGGAACATGGATCCTCAAACGCCGCGCCATGCCTCCAGCCTCCTGCGCTCCACCCACAATGTCGACTGTCAATGTTTGATAACCATCTAGAGGTTTTAAGTGAGCTCCGGTTGAGGCATGATTTCGCTCGGACCGAAACCAAGCGAAAGGAAACATATGCAGACAACCGAAGCTCAGAAACCACTGTACTGCGGAGCGGACCTCCACGGAAAGAACGTTTTTCTAACCGTGTGCGACGATGAGGGTCAGCGGGTGATGCAACGACGGGTGCGAGCGGATTTGGAAGCGGTAAACCGGGCGTTAGCGCCCTACTGGGAACGGGTCCAGCAGGTAGCGGTGGAATCGACGTACAACTGGTACTGGTTTGTGGACGGGTTACGAAGCCAAGGGCGAGATGTGCGGCTGGCCCATCCGGCCAAGATGGCGCAGTACAGCGGGCTCAAAGTGGGTAACGATAGCAGCGATGCCGGATGGATTGCGGAGCAGTTGCGGCTGGGGATTCTGCCGGAGAGCTACGTGTATCCGGCGGAGGTGCGGCCGGTCCGAGACGCGCTGCGGCGGCGGATGCTGATCATGCGTCAACGGACGCAAACGCTCTTGAGTTTGGAAAGCCTGTTTGCGCGGCAAGGATTGGCGTGTCCGGGGGCGGACGAACTGAAGGGCTGGACGGGGGCGGAGGTGAAGGCGTTGAAGTTGGATGCGTTTACGGATCTGCAAGTCGAGAGTCTGTTGGGGGTGCTGCGACAGCAGGACCATGTGGTGCGGCAGATCGAACAGAGGGTGCGGCAGGCGGTGAAGCCCAAAGCGGAGTACGCGCGCATCGAGCAGGTGCCCGGGATTGGGCCGGTGCTGGGGATGGTGGTGGTGCTGGAGAGTGGAGAGTTTGGGCGCTTTGCCAGTGCGGGGGACTATGCGACGTATTGTCGGACGGTACAGAGTGAACGGCTCTCCAACGGGAAGAAGAAGGGGGAGAACAACCGCAAGAACGGGAATCGGTACTTGGCGTGGGCGTTTGCGGAGGCGGCAGTGTTCGCGATCCGGTTCTATCCGCGGATCGGGGCGTGGTACGAGCGCAAGAAGCGGCGGCGGAACGTGCCGGTGGCGATGAGAGCGCTGGGGTGCAAGTTGGCCAAAGCGGTGTGGCACGTGATGCGCGGGAAGGACTTCGACGAAGTGATGCTCTTTGGATAATGTGCAGGGAGGCGGCTGCGAGCCTGAATGGGGTCTGGAACAACCAGGATGTTTGATTGGCAGCGGCCGCCTCTCTGCTGGGGACAGCGTACAGCCTTGAGCTTGTTCTGCCCCCACCGTCAGCTCCCAAGGGTCTGGAAGCCGCCTGGAGAGATCCAGGGGGTGAACCACATTGTTTGCCTGGGCGGCGGTGCGGTACAGACGGTTCTCTGGTCCTGCTCCGGCAGGAAGGGCGCACGGCGGCCGGCGTGAGCTGGCGCGGTGCGGCTGAAAACCAGATGGGTGACTGAAGCAGACAAGCGACGAGAATCGGGTCGGCGGGACGGCTTGGCGGCGGCGCTGGTTACCCGTTCAGCAACGGCGGGACGAGGGAGTCCGATTTATCGGCCTGGGGGGATTTTTATGTCTTGACCGGAACCTCTAATGGGTGACCCCATTGATTCATCGACTGTCAGACCCCATTGATTCACTGGACATCGGCTTTGTCCGGTACGAGCGCATGCTCGTGCACGATGTGCCGTACCGGGCGATCCTGCCCGAGACGGTCGATGGACTCCTGGCGGCCGGACGCTGCATCTCGGCGACGCACGTCGCGGCGTCCGCCGGCAAGAGCATGGGCAACTGCATGGCCACGGGGCACGCCGCCGGTCTGGCGGCGGCGCTCTGCGCGCAGAAGCGCTGCCTGCCGCGCGAACTCCCCGTGCCCGAGCTCCAGGCCGCCCTGCGCGCGGACGGCGTCAACCTCGCCCCCGAAGACCGCAAGCAGTCCGGGTTGAGAGCCTAACGTTGCTCCCGCGAGCGTTTCTCCCGCCGCGGTGGGCTGAAGTTCGCCCTCCGGAAAGAACCGAGCTGTGCCCGGCGGAGAAGTGCCGGCAGGTTGCCGCTCGCCAGAAGTGCCCTACCCTGCTCACGCTGCGAGGCCGTGCTGGCCGAAGACTCATGTTCCCTTCGCTGCGTCAAACGGAATGGCGTCATGAGGCGTCCGGACCTGCAAGAGTAGTTCTCCTGAAAAAGTAATCGTCCGCGTGAAAACGCCTTGACGTTCAGGGGGGGGGGGTGGGCTATGCAGTGGGGTGCTCGTTGACCGTGTCGAGGCACCGGACCCAGGTGACCTCGCCGGTGGTCAGCCTCCTCCGGCCAACCCGCTTCGGCCATGAACACCTCGAGGAATGAGAGTCGAGTGAAGCCCCGACTCCCACTCGGCCTGGCGCTCCACTTCAGCGCCGCGCTGCCAATCCACCAGGATCGGAGGAAAGGACGATGAACCCGAGAATTCCCAAGCAACGGATCGCCGCGGCCCTCGCAGCCCTGCTCTTGCCATGGGGCGTAGCCCACGCCCAGCCGACAAGCGAGAGCGCTCCGGCCATCACCGAGCTCGGCCCGCACCACCGCGTCTGGGAATGGACATCGCGGCTGGACGACGGTCAGGGCGGCTGGATCGAGTCAAAGCACTCCTACACCGAACTCGCCGCCGGGATCCATTACAACCAAGGCGAGCAGTGGTTCGAGACCAAGGAACGCATCGAGCTGTTCCAGAAAGGTGCCGTCGCCCGAGAAGGCCCGTGCAAGGTCATCTGGCCCAGCCAATTGTCCGCCGATGAGGAGATCGACGTGCTCACCGCCGACGGCCAACGCTTCCGCAGCCGTGTTTTGGGCCTCAGCTTCTATGACCCCACCACTGGCCAGAGCGTTCTCTTCGCCGAACTCAAGCCCAGCCAGGCCCAACTCACCGCCCCGAACCGCCTTGTCTATCCCGATGCCTTCTCGGACATCCTCGCCGACCTCGCCTACGTCTACCGCCGGTCCGGCCTCTCCCAGGAAGTCGTCGTCCGAGGCAAGTTGCCCAGCCCCGCCGAATTCGGCCTCGATCCCGAGAGCACCTGGCTCGAGGTCGTGACTGAGTTCCTCGAAGCGCCCGTGCCGGCCAGGACCGAACACCGTTTTCGCCCGCACGGCCGCCCAAACCAGCCCCCCGGCCAACTCGAGCCCGAGGCCATCGACGAGCAGCTCGAGTTCGGGGATTATCGCCTGGGCCCAGGGCGGGCGTTCGGGTGGGGCGCCGAAGCGGCGCCGGCGCCCGTATTCAAGCGCTGGCAGGTCATTGACCGGCGCAACATCCTATTCGAACAAGTGCACTGGCCCAGCGTCTCGGCTCTGGCCGAAGGCCTGCCGAAGCAAGCCCGTACCGGCTCCGCTACCGAATCGACCCGGCGCGTCGCTTCCGCCGAACGCCGTCTGCCACCAGGCCGCACCGTCGTGCGTGCCGAGAACATGCCCCTCGACGACCCCACCGTTGACCGGCCCAGTCCGGACTGGCACGAACGCGCTGCGCTGCTGTTGGCCGATTCCAGCCACTCCGATACAGCCCCAGAGGAAGCGCCGGCAACCGCCACGCTCGCCGCCGCGCGTCCCGACGCCGGTCACCCGCCTGGCCTGGTGCTCGATTACGAGTTGGTGACGGGTCAGACCGACTTCACCTTCAAAGGCGACGCGACCTACCTCGTAACCGGCCGGGTCTGGCTCTATGGCCAAACCACCTTCGAGGGCAACGCCGTCATCAAGTTCCGCGTCGACATCCCCTCCGAGCTGCCTTGGCTGGCCCTGGCCTACGGCACGGTGAACTGTCGCACCGGGCCCTACCGGCCGGTGGTCTTCACCGCCAAAGACGACAACAGCGTGGGCGAGGTCATCCCCGGCAGCACGGGCTCGCCGGGCGGCTACTACGCCGAGTACGGCCTCTACCTCTACCAGCCCAGCGCGGCCGTCAGTCTGGCCCACCTCCAGATGCGCTGGCTTAAGCTGGGCGTCCTCTTCAGCGGCGGCAGCGGCCACCTGTTGCGCCACGGCCAATTCGTCGAGTGCAGCGGCGCCCTCTACGCCTCCTACGCGGGCGTCAACGCCGAGAACCTGCTGCTGGACAACACCCACTGGCGCGCCGCCGCGGGTGTCGGCGGCAGCATCCAAGGCGCCCATTGGACGGTCGACCGGGTCGGCTACCTCTCGCAGATGTCCGGCGGCACGCTCACCCTGGTCAACAGCCTGCTGGTCGGGGTGACCAACTGGGGCTACAACTACACCACCAGTTACAGCGCCGCCCCGGCGCCAGCAGGCGTCTTCCGAAGCGTCGGCGGTGGGGCCCACTATCTTTCCACCGGCAGCCCCCACCGAAACACTGGCACGGCAAACATCGCCGCGCCCCTGGCCTCCGACCTCCGGCACAGGACCACCTACGCGCCAATCGAGCTGACTTCCCATTTCACCGCGAACACCACGCTCGGCCCCCAGGCGCAGCGGGACACCGACACGCCCGATCTGGGTTTTCATTACGACCCCCTTGATTACATCTGGAGCGCCCTCAATCTTTGCAACGGTACCCTCGTGCTCACCAATGGCGTCGCCGTGGGCGTAGGCGGCAACAAAGGCGTCATCCTCCAAGCCGGGGCGAAATTCGTGAGTGAGGGTACGCCCACCACCCTCAACCGGTACCTGCGCTATCAGGCTGTCCAGGAACGGCCCTGGGGTTCAGCTCCAGCCTCATTCGTCCTGCTGGACTTGAGCGGTGCGCCCGCCCCACCTCCCGAGGTGTTCCTTCGGCTCACAGAAGTGAGCTTTCTGGCGGACGCCTCCGGTCGGCGACAACTGCTCCAAACGGCAGGCAATGTCTTGAACTCGTTGGCCATCAGTCACTCGCAGGTAACGGGGATGTATTACAGCCAGTATGCTTACCACCCCTCGAGCATGACCATCGCCTGGACCAACAACATCTTCCGCCGCTGCAATCTCACCTGGTACCAGCCGGAAGCCACGCCCGGCTACTATCCCTTCACGCTCCATCTGCAGAACAACCTCTTCAGCAAAGGGGCGGTTTACTTCAGCCACAACGATAGCGGCACAGCCTGGACCGTGCGCGACAACCTTTTCGATTCTGACGTGCTCAGCAACTCGAGCACGTACGCGCTCACCGCTTCGCACAACGGCTATCGTGCCGGCCTGAGCAGCCTCGGGGGCACCGGCAACCAAACCGGCCTGACGATGGACTTTGTCAGCGGCCCGGCGGCCAATTGGTATGGTGTTCTGGGCGAGTATTACTACCCCGCCAGCGGCTCGTCGCCGAGCCTGGCTTGCCTCATTGACGCCGACAACGTGCGGACACCAGCTTCCGTCGGCCTGTACCACTTCACTACGGTGGCTGCGGCCAACAGCAAGGAGACGACGAGCAACCTGGACATCGGCTTTCACTACGTGGGCGTGGGCAACGATCTGGCTCCAAAGGACACTGACGGTGACGGCTGGCCGGACTACTTCGAGGACCGCAACGGCAACGGCGGGAATCCAGACCCAGGCGAAACGAACTGGCAAGTGTCGGAGAATGGCACAACCGGGGTGCCCGGCCTGCAGGTTTACAGTCCGCTGGAATGAACACTAACGAACGAGCGTAACATGAAACATCATCATTCCACCATCCAGAGTCCCAGGTACGATGAGACCATTCTCCAGGAGTGGCAGGCGGCCAGGCCCAGAACCTCGCCCCCTTTCGCCTCTGGTTCAGAGCCCTGTACCGCAAGTCCTACCGCTTTTCTTGGCCTCTTGACCGCCTTGGTCCTTGCCTGTGTTTCGCTTACTAATTCCGCCCAGGCGGCGCCCAAGCAGCGCGTGCCGATTGGCTTCCAATTCGAGGCTGATTTCGAGTTTGGGCCGTCAGGAGGCACGGGATACGCACAAGTCACGGTCGACCGCACTTCCATTCGCATGCAGGTCACCGGCAATCCGCAGCAGTACTTTCCTCTTCAGGAGTCCGATAGCAAAGTCGTCACGCTTGAAGTGGACAAGGCCTACGACTTCATAAGTGAAGGCAAATGGGATTATCAGGGCGGTCTAATCCGCTTTGGAATTCCGAAGTGCTTTACCTTGACTATCTACGATCACGATACCCCGCTCGTGACGCTTGACTATTACAATAACGTCTATCCGCGCTGCCAACATTTCAACTATACGATCAAGGCTCAAACTACGCCGGTGAGCTTCAGCTCCTCCTGCACTTGTGGGACGGAGACCACGGACCCCTCGCTCATCGCCGACGGGACCTCCGAGGCCGGTGCCTGGGTTAACGGCATTTCCACAGCAATGGCGTGGGGCTTCGATGGTCCCGACCTTGGTTGCAAGATTCGTCCAATCGACAATGGCAGCAGGGCAATCGTGACCGCCGGGGAAAAGACAGGGGACGTCGTTGTGGTGGGAACCATGACGACCAGCCCGTACTGTGTGTACAAGGGTGTGCTGTCGTTGGTTCGTTGTGATTCTGGCTGCAGTTCAGCGGACTGTGATACCACCTTCGCGTCGGTCCGCATCGACAACGAGAGCGGCGTAGATTTCCTCGCCGGCATCGGCAAGAACCTCAGCAATCAAACGGCCGGCTCGATTTGTCTGCGGGCCGCTACACCGGGATCAGACCTGGCTTCCCCCGTCGCCCTCCAATTGCTTTACCCCGGTGTCGACACCGAGGCAATATGGAGTTCGGACAGCTCGCTTCGGCAGGTCAAGGTCACCTCCGGCCTCGTGGATTTAGTCGTGATCGATGCGTTTCAGTATGAGCTGAGGTTTTATCGTGCGAGTGCCGTAAGCGCCGTTGTGGACGGATTGTACACTCTTCAAGGCGGTGCCAATCCCGTCGCCACCGTCACGGTTCGAAATCCGAACAGCGGCGGTAACTACAACGAACTCTGGATCATCGAATCGCACGGAGGTCCCGCAAAGACCTACAAATACACCTACGATCATGCCTCTCTCAAGTGGACCCTTGAAGACGACCAGTCTCTGCGTAAACTCCTGGCGTGGAAGGAAATAGTCGGGAGCACGCGCTATGAGCACCGTGAAATCCGCAAAGACACAACGCTCCTCTCTAAAGTGCGGCGCAAGTACGAACCCGTGGATAACCGGCATGTCTTGAAGGAACTGCTCGAAGGCGATGGTTCCACCACGAGGACAACCACTTACACCTTCTACACGAGTTCCGGCAACGGCGACAACGACAACCAACTCCGGCAGATCGATTACCCCGACGGCCGCTGGGAAATCTTCGAGTACGACTCGAACAAACGCGTGATCAAGACCTATTCGGCCTGGCTGGACCAAGCCCCAACTACCACCGCATCCCTTTGCAGGGTAACCGAGTACGCCTACACGCTCACCGAGGCCGGTGACAACGGCACCTACGCCCCGCATTTGCCCCGCCGCACCATCGTCAAAGTGCTCGGTCAAGAGGTCGCGCGAACCTACCACAAGCGCCTCGAAGGCGAGCAGGTGCACAAAACCTGTCCGCAGCCGGGCGCGGCCTGGGGCGACGGCGCCAACCTGGTAACCACCACGACGTACTACAGCACTGGCGACAACAAGGGCCGGGTCAAGGACGTAACGAATCCTGACGGAACCATGGCCTTTTACACCTACACGACCACCACGGACACCTTCACCACCACCGTGTCCCAGGGCGAACCTAACCTCGGCGCCACCGCGATCAAGAATGGCACCCAGACGGTGACCGAGATCGGCCAATACGGCGAACTCAAGTCCCGTGTCGTCAAGAACATCGTCAACGAAGCCACGCCCTCGACCACCCTTTCGAGCGAGACCTACACTTACCTGGACGACCTCAAGCAGTCCTACCAAGTCACCTACCTCGGCGGCCTCACCCGCCAGGTCCAGTACGCCTGCTGCGGAATCGAAAGCGAGACCGACCAAGACGGCCTCACGACCACCTTCGATTACGACTACTGGAAGCGGGAGGTCGCCTCCCGCCAGGTCCAGTTCAACCTCAAGCAGACCAACATCTTGGATGCCGCCGGTCGCACCCTCGAACGGCGCCGCATTGGCAGTGACGGTTCTACGATCATGCTCGAACAGACCCTCTACGACGTCCTGGGCAGGGTGACCGTCCAGACCAACGCCTTGGGGGCCATCACCAGTTATTCCGAGACCCTCGTCAACAATAAGCTGCGCCGGATCATTGCGTATTATCCTGACACCGGCCAGCGCATCGAGGACTACTACCGCGACGGGCGCCTCGAGAAGGTCACCGGTAGTGCCGTCGCCCCTGTCCGCCACGACTACGGGGTTGAGTACGAGACCGATGCCTACCGCGAATTTAGCAAGGAAACCAAGCTTTATGCCAACGGTAACCCCACCCTCGAATGGACCAAGACGTACACGGACGGCGCGCGCCGCGGGTATAGAACCGCCTACGCCGCCGCCTCGACGCCATATCCCTACCGCCGGACCACGTACAACACCAAGGGTCAGCCGATCAAAGAGCGCGACCCCGACGGCGTGAGCCTCTTGTCTCAGTTCAACGCCAAAGGCGAGCTCGAGTTCAGCGCGGTGGATCTCAACCAAGACGGCCTGATCGACTTCAGCGGCAGCGACCGTGTCACCCGGATTACCCGCGACGTCACGACCTACGCCGGCTCGGACGTCCAGCGAACGCAAACTTCGGTCTATACTACCGACAATCAGCCTGCTACTGCCCTTGTGTCAACGGTCCAGACCTCGACTGATGGCCTCAAGAGCTGGCAGACCGCATACCGCGACCCGGCGACGCCGGTGACCACTGCCAGCGTGACCACGTACGGCGGCGGCGGTAGCCGCACGGTCACGGCTACGTACCCCGACAACTCGTCGCAGGTCAGCATCTACTCCTACGGCCGGCTGACCACCGTCACCCGCAGGGACGCCGGCAGTGGGCAAGTAACCCAGACCAGCTATGGCTATGACACTCACGGGCGAGTTCGCACGATGACAGACGCCAGGAACGGGACCACCACCAACAGCTACAACAACGCCGACCTGGTCACGACCGTTATGACGCCTCCTCCCGGTTCAGGGGAACCAGGCCAAGTCACCACAACTTTCTATGACCCCCAGGGCCGGGTGACCGGCTACGAATATGCCGACGGTTCCACCAGCACCAACCTGTTCTACCTTACCCGACTCTTGCGCAAGACCTCCGGATCGAGGACGTACCCGGTCGAGTACACGTACGACGACCAGGGTCGGATGCGCACGATGAAAACCTGGCAGGATTTCGGTGGGAACTCAGGTACTGCCACGACAACTTGGAACTACGACTCGTACCGCGGTTGGTTGACGTCCAAGGACTACCCGAATGCCGGTGACGGCACAGCCGGCACACTTGGGCCGGACTACAGCTACACCGCCGGGGGACGGCTCAAGACCCGCACCTGGGCGCGACCACAGGCCGGCCCGCGAATCGTGACCACCTACTACTACGACTTCGACGATGACGGTTTGCCGGGCGGGAGCAACGTCGACCAACACGGCGACCTCTCGCGCGTGATCTACTCGAATGACCCGGCCTCCACGCCCGAGTCACGCTACGCCTACGACCGGCGCGGACGCCAGCGCCAAACGATACGCAACGGTATCACCACGGACTGGACGTACAACGACGCCAACCAACCCTTGACCGAGACGCACAGCGGAGGGACCTTAAGCGGGTTGTCGATGAACTGGACGTACGACACCGCGTTGCGGCGGTACACGGTCACCGCCAGCAAGGACGGCACGCCCCAACAGGCGGCGACGTACGGCTACGACAGCGCCGGCCGGCTCCTGAGCGTCAGCGACGCCAGCTACTCGGCGACATATGGCTATGACGCCAACTCGTTCCTGATCAACACGTTGACGCTCGCGAAGACCAGCGGCGGCAGCCTGGTAACCACCCGCGCGTACGACAAACTCAATCGCCTCCAGAGCATTTCGTCCGCGCCGTCCGCGGCATCCGCGGTTTCCTTTGCCTACCAGTACAACCAGGCCAATCAGCGCACTCGGGCGACACTCGAAAACGGTTCCTACTGGGTCTATCAGTACGACGGCCTCGGTCAGGTGATCTCCGGCTGCCGGTTCGGGCAGGACGGGACGCCGGTGGCCGGGCATCAGTTCGAGTACCGCTTCGACGACATCGGCAATCGGGACACCACCGGTGGCCGGGCGTCCTCCGTCTCGGATTACACGGCCAACCGGCTCAACCAGTACACGACGCGGACCGTTCCGGCTTACGTGGATGTGACCGGCATCGCCAACCCGACGGCTGGTGTGACGGTGAACGGCAACACCGCCAATCGGAAGGGCGAGTACTTCCATTGGCCGTTGAACGTGCCGAACAGCTCGGCGCAATACCCGACGGTCACGGTCACCTCGCAATACGGGGCTGGCGAGAGCGATAGCGGCAAAGTGTATGTGCCGGCCGCGTCCGAAGCGTTCAGCCATGACGACGACGGCAACCTGACGGCGGACGGCCGGTGGACCTACACCTGGGACGGTGACAATCGGCTCATCGAGATGCGCCGCGACTCGGACTCGCCGGCCGGCGCCAGACAACGACTCCTGTTCGAGTACGATCATCAAGGCCGGCGGATCCGCAAGCAGTTCTACGCCTACAGCGGCGGCTGGCAGTTGCAGATGGACACGATCTGCCTTTACGACGGTTGGAACGTCGTGTGCGAGCTGAGCGGAAGCAAGACGCCCCTTCGGACGTACGTCTGGGGCACGGACCTGTCGGGGAGCCTGACGGGGGCGGGCGGCGTGGGCGGGCTGCTCTGGGTCAACAACGAGCAGACGACATACGGCGGCAAGACCGTGCCCACCGGCGTCCATTTCGTCGCGTACGACGGCAACGGGAACGTCGCGGCCCTGGTCAGCGCTGCCGACGGCACCACGCAAGCCCGCTACGAATACGGCCCCTTCGCCGAGCCCATCCGCACTACCGGCGACCTCGCCGACGCCAACCCGTTCCGGTTTTCGACCAAGTGGACCGACAACGAGTCGGGGCTCCTGTACTACGGGTATCGCTACTATAATCCGGCGACGGGGCGGTGGCCGTCGCGTGATCCGCTCGAAGAGCTTGGCTTCAGGCGAACCTTCCTAAGAAAACGCCTTAAAGCAGGACATCACACATACGCCTTCGTGGGCAACAATCCCGTCAATCGGCATGACGTAGATGGCCTTGGGATTGCATGTGCCGTGAAGTGGGCGTCGCAAGTAGAGTTGGGGCACGCTGGACCAATGAACTGCGCCGGAAGCGCAATCGCCGACGCTTTCCTCTTGTTGAAATCGTCCTACCCCAACTACGACCCGAAAAGCAACGGGCATAACGCCCTTCATTGTTTGGCCAACTGCTTGATGGCGAAATACTGTCAGTTTCCTGGCAAGACCGATGAAGAAATCTATGAGCACATGATGGACGCCAACATTGACTACGAATTCTGCACGATGAAAGAGGAGCTGTGCGGGAAGTGGTGCGGGGACGTGGATGCATACAAACGCGATTACGAATCGGACATCAAGGCCGACATCGTTGGAATCAGGGCTGGGCTTGCCGGAAAAGACTGTGTTTCCGCTTGCGAGCCGGAAACACGGACTCCTGGTCCAAAACAGCCAGATTCCTGCGACTGCAAGGTCGTGAAAGAGTGCGAGGGGAAATACTTCGACAAGGATGGAAATCTAAAGCCGGATACGCGGCCATTCTGAAGCAGTGGGTGATGGTTCATTCGCCTTCCCGAAATGAACGACCAGAATGAGCACAACGGCACGAAGTCCTTGGTCCCGCTTGTTCTCCTTCTTGTGTGCGTCGGTGGCGGCGTTCTCTGGTTTTCCTGCCAACTCTACGAGAAGCTCGGGTTCTCTCTTGGAGTGAACGTTGCGTCAACACTCGCCACGTGGGCGGTAGCAATCCTTTTCTGCGGCGAAGTGGCGGTGAGACTTCGCGGGTGCGAGAGAGCGTTACTCAAAAGCGTTTTGGCCCTGACATTGTTGTTCTCCTCACCCCTGTTGTTCTTCGTCGTCCTATTCACCGTCCTCGGTTATGCGCCGTTCTGACTTTTGCGCTGGCGAAACACCGGAACGCCAGTGTCCCGCCAAACGGCGTAATGGATTATGCACCGCTCAGGCCGCGCCGCCCGGCCCTGGCCGATGGCGACGCGAATGGGAGCCAGTTTCGGCCCCGGTCAAGGCGACTGTGACGGCCATGATCCTGGCGCTGCATTGCCGCACGCCATCTGACCTCGGCATGATGAGCAAATCCCAGGAATCGCCTCTTGCTGAGGTGACAAGGCACGGTTTTTGGGGCGTGATCGTGGACGACGCTCTTGACGAGGTGTCAAGAGTGTGGTTCAGGCGAGCCGCCTGTCTGCCGACAGGCAGGCCCGGTGCTGGGGATGGCCGTGCTGGTCACCGGACTGACGAAGACGACGATCCTTTAGCCGCCGTAGCTGCCGCCGCCTGGTTGACGACGGCGGCGACTTCGGGCGGCAGGTCACGGTGCCGGTCGAGGTAGTAGCGGGGAGCGGCAGGGTCATACTCCCATAACTGGTCCGGGTCCAGGGGCACGATGGGGAGTTTGGCCTTGTTCCAGCCCCAATAGACCAGCTCGCTCTGGGTGAACCACCAACGGAGGGTCTCCCAGGCATTGACCTCATCAAAGAGGCCGACCTCGGCCTCGATCTTGCCGGTGGTCATGGAGCGGAGAAACTGGCGGGGATCGAGGCTGTGGGGGATGTGGTAGAGCTGGCGGCGCTTGTTCCTGGGCTGAGCGCCCTCGCGGGCGAGCTGCCAGGCGTGGATGGCCACGGCCAGCGGGAAGTCGCCGGTCACAGCCGGGTGGGCCTGGAAGTAGGCGTAAGCGGCCTGCTTGTCGGCCAGGGTGAAGGCGCTGGAAGCGAGGGTGCGGGAGCGGACGATGGCTTCCTGCCGCATGAGCGCGAAGCGCATGGCTTTGCGCCAGGCTTTTTGATCGGCCTCGGTGACGACGGCGATGTCCTTGGGGGGATGGGGCGGCGACCAGGGCGGCGGAGCCGCAGCGGTCGCGGGAGCGCTGGCCGGGCGGAGATCGCCATTGCCGTTGACCTTGGTGTTGGCCTGGCCGGGCTGCGCCGGTGCCTTCGGCCTGGGCGCGGGCGGGGCTGAGTCGGCTTTGGGGTCGGCGTCGCCACTCACTCGCTGGCGCTCGTTCGTTCCGCCGCCTCCGGCCCTGGCTCGTCTCTGCCCGACTGGGGCAGGTTCGTCGGTGATGATCCCGGTCAGAGACTCGCCACTGCCTTCGGCAGCGGTCGGCCTGGCAGCCGAGCTAAGAGAGGAGTTGCTTTGAGCATGGGGGTGAGATTGCCTTGAACCGGGGGATGAAGTTGCCTTGAAGGCAGGGGTCGAGTTGCCTTCAAGGCCATCTCTGGGCTGGGCTGCGTCCGAGCCTGCATTCGGTTTTGGACCCTTGACGGACATGGCGTGACCATGCTCCAGGAAATAGTCCCGCAGCTCCTGGAGCCGGGGCACGATGGGCCAGGCGAAGGTCTGGGAACCGCAGGGCTGACCGTCCACCAGGCGGACCCGCTGGACCCTGCCGATGACGCCCAGGTCGTCGGCCAGCCAGGTCAGGGTCAGGCTGATCTCCTTCAAGGTCGTGGGGATGCTCGCGGCCCAGGCTTCGCGGTTGACCTGGTAGAGCGGTCCCCGGAAGAAGACCTGGCCGTCTTTGAGCCGGTGAGCGGAGATGATGTCGCTCAGGAGGTAGAGCGCGACGTGATCGCGCCAGCCGCGCCGCTTGGTTCTGGGCGGCAGGGCCGCGCCCAGCCAGGATGGGATAATCGGCCCCTGGCCCACGATTTTTTTGTAAACTTTGATCGAGTTGGCAGCGGCCAGGGCGCGGGGGTCAAGCATGGCGTTCATGATGGGCAGGGGGGAGGAGCTGGACGGTGGTAAAGGGCCATGCAGACCGGGGCGGCGAGGGGATCGCCGCGCTTACTGTTCCCTATCGTCCAGCCCCAAAGGGTTCGTTGGTCGGTCTGCATGATGTTCCGTTCGACCGGGCCGGTTACCACACCGGCCTGGTCATCGTAACTACGCAGAACGGAATCCGGGGACTACCCCCTCCACGGGCCTGATTGGATGGAAAAAGTAAACGGCGGGGAAGATGGGGAAGTGGTGCCTGGCTGGGGCCACCTCCCGCCGGGGGCGGGCCTGCGCCCGGAGAACCGTGGGTCAGCCCTTGGCCAGTTTGTCGGCCACCAGGCGGTGGCATTCCAGGAGATACTCGGAGACCGAGCGCCCGCAGGCGGTGGCGGCGGCTTTGACGGCCTCCTTCTCCGTGGCGCTGAGCCGGAGCTGGATGGTCTCGGTCTTGGGCAGGGCGGCGCTGACCTCGGCGCGGGTCACTGCTACCGGCTTGGTTGACTTCTTACTCATGACTGTAGCTTGCGTTGCCGATTTAGAATACGCGCTACGGTGGATGGATACCAGCCCCGACCGTTCTTAGTCGGGACGCCCTCCTGCTCCATCTGCCGGGCGATCTGAGCCAGGGACAGCCCGCCCTGGCGCAAAGCGACGATCTTGCGGACGGTCGCCTGCTCGGCGGGGTTCTCGACCAGGGTCTGGCCATCGGGAGCCAGGTCGTAGCCCAGCGGAATCTTGGTCGAAATACGCCGGTTGCTCAGGCGCAGATGGGCCATCGCCAGCCGGGTGCGCTCGGAGAGCTGGTCCTTCTCGAACTCGTTGATCGCGGCCAGGAGCCGGAAGACCATCTTGCCCATCGGGCTGGTCGAGTCGATCCGCTCGGACAACGACACCAGGTCGGCCCCGGCCCG
>Ga0194125_10002596_pt1 | contig 29693 bp, 38 predicted proteins | sample TA2KigC250mmetaG_FD_148626 | JGI IMG/M metagenome (GOLD analysis project Ga0194125, IMG submission 148626) | Freshwater microbial communities from Lake Tanganyika, Tanzania - TA2015034 Kigoma Deep Cast 250m | ecosystem: Environmental > Aquatic > Freshwater > Lake | place: Tanzania: Lake...
TTTCGCTTTCGTTTATGATTTATCCAGTTCATTTATGATGATAATTTTTAGTTGGATTATTTTTATAATTATGTGTAATTTGATAAAGGGGAGGAAAAGCAAATGAAAGGAGAAAGAGATGAGTATTGAGCAAATGAAAAAATATAGATATGACGATGCATATTCCCCTATCGTAGAAGAAATTATGTCTAAAGCAGATAAAATATTAAAGTCATTCTGGGATGAGGAATTACAGAAGAATAAAATTAAAAGTCCTTATGAGTTTGAACTTCATATTTACGAGAGGCTAATAAACGAATTGGTGTTAAGGTTTATTGATTTTATGAAATGGGGAGAAGATTATTTCCTAAAGAATACAATCAAAGATGATGAATATCCTCCTGGTTGTATTTACAGGGCAAATAGAGCACTTGCTTTATGGCAGAGATGGGATTGGAAATATCGAGGGATAATCCCTTCTTATAAGTTTTATAGTTAAAAGCATATGAAAGGTATCTGCCCTAACTGCAATAAAATAGATTATCTTTACAGAGTATATGTCAAAATAGATGATGTTAAGGTTGTTATAGAAAAATGGTGTAAGGCCTGCTTACATAATGAAAAACCCCCTGAGGAGAAAAAATAAAAAACCCTGTTTTTATAGGAAAACAGGGAAACCTTGAAAAGCATCAAATCAATAAGTAAAACATCCACAAGAAAGCAATTGCCCTTGGCATTTAGGACATCGTTCTATATCACAGCCTAAATGATGAAAATTACCTTTGTGATTTACAATACCACAATCGTGGCATCGCTTATTTACATCATAATAGGTTGTATCTCTTTTATATGTTTTACCTTCTTTATCAGCAATATATTCTACGGTGCAAGTAATTGCTTTTTGCATTTCTTTATTGCAATCAAGACAAATAGCCATCTCAAGCCTCCTTTCTTTTTAAAGCATTAAGTTTAAAGATATTAATTTTATGTTTATCACATTTTTCACACCAAGCATCATAATAATATGTATGAAAGGTTTCACTTGCTGGTTTAGTGTAAAAAACTTGTCCACATCCTGAACAGATATATTTATATTTCATTTTTCATTATCCTTTCTTTATAAAACATTTACTTCCTAAGCCATTCCTTTAATAACTCAATAATTTTTTCCTTTAAAGTTTTACCTTCTGAATAAGCTTTACATTTTGCTTCATTGTGTAATTCTTTGTCTATTTCTACAGTTAAGCGTTTTTTCATTTTCTCACCTCCTTATTCTTATTGTTTTTATTATCAATCCTGCCTCGCCTTTTCTCATCAATTCTCCAGCACACTGCGAGCAGAACTTGATTGTGTTCCATAATCCAATTCCACTTCCTGCATCACTATCATAATATTTGCTTCCCTGTGGAATTACACCATTACAATTCCCACAAATCCAACTTCGTTTTTTAGCAAGACGCTTGGTAAGATTATAGTTCATTTTTTCACCTCCTTTAATTTACAATACTATTATAGCACATTATTACATATTGTCAATAGTAAAATAACAAAGTTTCCTTTACATTAACAGCTACCTAAAATAGAGGCTGAAAAAGCTATATAATATTGATATCATATCGGTCTTATATCTCTATTATATCGTTTTTCATTTTTCAAAACTTTAATTTTACTATAACTCTTGATATAACTCTAATAAATTAAATAAGTTATAAGAATAATTACTTAAACTAAAACTTATATCATATCTATAACATAACGATACTTCTTTAATTTAATTTCTTTTAATTTAATTTAATTTAATTTATTACTAATTTCCTTAATATGTGTGGTGTAGAGTTTTTGTTTCGCTACTATATTTTTATATATACAGTTTATAATATTCTTATATATATATAGATATACCTAGAGATATATATATACCTAGGCTAGTATATACCTAGGCTATATATATACCTAGGCTAGGAATGTTCTGTTTGGATTGAAGAATTATAATCCGCAAAATTGGTTAGGTGAAATAGTAAATTTAGTCTGTGGATAAATTGATTGTTTTGGACATAACTTATTATTATGCAATAAATTACACATAAAATATCTTTGTTGATAACTTGTGTATAACTAACTAACTTTATATTAACAAAAACACCTAAATTGTTATATATCAATAACTTATTATATTTCAATAGGTTAGGTGGATAAACAAAAAGGGTTTAGTTAACATAATATTTATTGCAGGACGTAGACTTATACCGCATAATAAATTTTCAGCATTTATATCTTTCACATAAACTTATTACAATGGTTCTGTATTGCGTTTAAATGCGTCAGGTTGAAAGATTATGCCTTTTAGGTAAAATATAATGTTTAAACAAGAAAATGCCTTAAATCGCAAATGTGTGCAAAATAATTATATTTGGACTAACTTTTATTTACCTTAAAAAAGGGGTTGACAATGAAATATTTATAGTGTATATTTATCCACAAGATATTAACAAGATATGAACAATAAATTAAAAAATTATCAATTTCTAAAAAACGAAGATTTCTATGAAATTATACGAAGGCGTAAATTAAAGCTTGATGAAGTCGGATTTGCTATCTATTTACGAGGGAAATATTGTTATAAAGGTAAAAATCCATTTCCTTTAAGCGATAATTATATTCAAGAAGAATTAGGTGTTTCACTTAAAGTATTATCTAAATTAAAAAAACGCCTTCAATTAAAAGGTGTTATAAAATACGATACTTTTCACGGTAGAGGTAAGGCAACTTTTTATACAATGTTAGATACAATTATGACACCTTCAAGAGAAAAACCCTCCCAAATGGATAGGTTTTATGATAACAGAAAACCCCCCCAAATGGAAAATAAAACCCTCCCAAATGGGCATTCCTTATATAAAGATACTAATAAAGAACATATTAATGTGGAATTTTCTCTTGAAAAAGCAAGACAAAACTTCGCTAAAAAACAGGGATGGGTATGAACAATAGTATTCTACCTAAAAAATATATAGCCAAAAAATTAATAGAGAATACACAGGTAGATAATCCACAGAGTATAACAAAAGTAATGAAGGCTGCCGGGCTTATTGAAGTTCCTAAAAAACAGTTAACTAATCATCTTAAATATAATTACCTGCCACAATTGAAAGAAGCGCTTGCTAATAAGAATCTTACCGCTCAGGACATTAAAGAAGAATTGAAAACACGTTATGCTGATATTTATGATATAGCAATGGATTCAAATGTTTCAAAGAGAAATTTAGCCTTAGATATTGCTTTATATGCTCTTCGTGATATTGGGAAAATTTATAATGTTATCAAGGAAGTCAATTTTATGCAGATGCAAAATACCATTGTAGTTGAAAGAGCGGAAAAGAATGAAAATAAAACTGAAACCATTTCAGGATAGTTTTATATATTCAAAGGCTGAGTTCCCAGCGTTTATCTCGGGGTGGGCTGGTGGAAAAACTTTATGCGGCATTCTTCGTGCTATGCTCTATTCTGAGCATATTCCTAATAATTTAGGTATTATCTTTAGAAAAGAATATGTTGATTTAAGAGATAGCACGGTTTTAGACTTTGAAAAATATACAGGCCTAAAAGTTGATAGTCAAAGAAATGTAGAATTTCCTAATAAATCCAAAATAATGTTTAGGCATATTGAAGAACTTAACAATATTCAGAATGTTAATTTAGGATGGTTTTTAATTGAGCAAGTTGATGAATTAGAAAGCAATAATGAGTTTTATATGCTCTGGGGAAGATTGAGAAGAGAGGTTGAACCAGATAGCTATTTTAAAGAAAAAGGACTAACTTTTAGAAGTGGTTTTGTAATAGGAAATGTCGGTCAGCAATGGGTTAAGGAATTATGGAAAGATAACAGGAAAGAAAATTATCATCTTTCGGAGGCTACTACATTTGATAATGAAGATGTATTACCAGAGGATTTTATTAAGAGATGCAAGGAATTAGAAACTGAAAAGCCAGATATTTACCGAAGATATGTCTTAAATGATTGGTCTATTGAAGATGACGCATTTATTGTAATACCGTCAAGATATGTTGAGGAATTAAAAACAGTTAATATTTATGAGGTTATAAAAGGAAGTGTTATATCCTGCGACCCATCTACAGGCGGGGATGAGTGTGTAATTTATATCTTGAAAAATAATCAGATATACGAGGCAAAATATTTATATGAAAGAGATACTATGAAAATAGTAGGTGAGTTGATGTTATTATCCGCAAAGTGGGATATAGATAATTTTAGCATTGATACCATAGGAATAGGTCAGGGAATAGTTGATAGATTAAGAGAATTAAAAAAGAATGTCTGGGCGATAAATTCGGCAGAAAGCGCTCTAAATAAAACTCAATATTACAATAAAAGAAGTGAAATGTGGTTTTATTTATTAAGGTTAATTTTAGATAAACAAGTTCATTATCCAAAAGATGAGGAATTAAGAAGGCAATTATCAAGCGTAAAATATAAGGTTATAAATTCAAATGGTTTAGTTCAGTTAGAACCGAAGCAAGAAACTAAAAAAAGATTAGGTAGAAGTCCGGACCGAGCAGATTCCCTAGTATATGGTATATGGGCTAATCAGTTTATGTGCGGTGATGAGGTAGCATTAAAGCCATACCGATGTCCAATAGGGGTTTCCATAACCTAAAATAAGGAGGGAATAATGGCAAAGATTGAGTTATTAGGCAATAGAATTTTACTTAAAAGATTTAGAATGCCAGAAAAGACAGATGGCGGAATATATCTTCCAGATGATGCAAGACTAAAAACTGAATTAGCAGAGGTTATTGAAATATCTCCAATTATTACAAAAATAGCAATAGGTGATATAGTTTTAGTTGGTAGATATACAGGCGTAGAGGTTGAAATAGAAAAGCAGGATTATACCATAGTTTGTGAAGAGGATATTATCGGAAAGGTAAAACAAAATGGATAATAACGGAAATAAAAATAAAGAGTTAACTCCAGAATTTATAGAGATATTAAAAATCTCTATGGATAAAAATACTGGCAGTTATCTTATTGAACCAAAGATAAATCATATTGGTATGTTATATGCTGGTTTAGAGATGGCAAGGTTAAGAATTGACAGTATGGCTATTGAGGCTAATACGCCTAAGGTTATAAAGCCGAAGGGGAGTTTTTTTAGTGGATTGGATAGTTTTCTAAAAAATAAAAAGAGGTTTTAAATATGGCAGATGAATTAAATGAAGGTTTAATACCAGAGGGTCTTCAGAATATACCGCCAGTTCAAGAAGAACCCCAGAAGCCATCTATGACTGAAGAGGAATTTATCAGGAAAATTAAGGAGAAGAATAAGCGTGTTTTGCTTAAACTCTCCGATGAGGAAAAAGAACGTATTGTAAAAATGGTTATAGATGATTGGTATAATGAAGATTTATCTTATCATCAAGAGGTCTGCGATGCAGTTGATAAGTGGGACGAGCAATGGAGGATGACACGCAAAAAGGTATTAGGAACAGACGAGAATACCCCCGATTATAGACAGGCGCTTTCAACAGTAGTTCTTGAGGTTATTCACGCCAATATAATGAATACATATTTTGCACAGGAAGATATAGTTAATGTTATTCCTACCGAAGAAAATGACGTCAAAAAAATCCAGAAAATAAATATATTTATGAATTGGTCTGCAAAGAATGAGTTAAAATTATTTGACAGAGTAGATAGATTATTCCATAGCACAGGGAAAATAGGTGGATGTCCATATAAGATGTATTGGGATAAGCAGTATGGAATAGTTACAAAGACAAGACCAGTTATAAATCCCTTTACAGGCCAGTCTGCTATTGACCCAGAAACCAGCCAGCCCTTAACAGAAGAATACGAAGAGCCGAAACTTTTATATGATGGGCCTGTTCTTGAGATATTTTCAAGGAAAGATTACATCATTCCAAGAGGCTCATCCTTAGATAAAAAGCCACATCACGAGATACATAGATTAAGACTATTTAAAGATGATATTATCAAGCGAGAGAAGGAAGGTAGATATTATGAAGGTGTGTCTGAAAAGATAACCGATACAGAAGGCGGAGAAACAAGCAGGGTAGATAAGGATGGAATTGCAATTGCCTTAGCAAAAAATGAAAAGACTATCTTAGAGGCTTATGGCTCGATGATTTTAAAGGAAGAGGACGAAGAAGACAAGGACGAGAAATTGATTACTGAAGAGGAGTATATATTCCTTGTGTGCTTAGAGGATAAGGTATTATTATTAGCAAAGAGGAATAAATTCCCTCTTAAATTAAGACCTATAAATATGGCAAGATTTATCCCTGATGATGAGGGTGGAGTTGAAGGGATAGGTGTTATGGAGTTTATGGAAAGTGTTCAGAAGGAATATGATAGTTTTCATAATCAGACCGCCAAGGGAACTGTATTATCAAATGAGCCTATTGTGTTCTTTACGCCATTGGGCAATATGCGTCAGGAAAAGGTTAAACTTGAGGCAGGATTTGCCTATCCTACTACAGACCCAAGTAGCGTTAAAATATTCCAATTCCCAGCGCCTAATCAGCAGATATTTGAAATGATGAAAATTGTAATATATTGGACAGAGAGGTTGTTCTCAATAGGCGATTACCAAGTGGGGCAGACCTCTGAAATTGACCCGAGCGCCCCTGGAATAAAAGTTGCTAAATTAATTGAATCGGGCAATGTCCGCCTTAATCTTATTATAAATAGATTTAATCAGACTATGAAGGATATATTTTTGAGGCATTTTCTGCTTTATTCAGAAAATATGCCAGAAAATAAATTTATGAGGATAGCGGGGGAAAGCGGGAAATATGATTTTCAGAAGGTAAGTTTAGAGGATTTTGCACTTAAGAGCTTGCCTGATTTTGAACTTACTGGAAATGTTTTATCAGCCAATAAGACATTAGAAGCACAGAAGGCAACAGTGGTTTATAGTTATATGAGCAAGAATGTATTATTTATGCCAAATAGCCCACAGGGTTTACAGGCATATTATCAACTCACGAAATGGTGGCTTGATAAAATGAATGTTTTAGGTGTAAGTAAGTTCCTGCCAAAAGTCCCTGGGGAGATGATACATACACCAGAGGAAGAGAATGCGAGATTTTTACAGGGCGAACAAGTGCAACCCTTAGAGAACGAAGACCATATAACGCATATAAAATCTCATAATAGTATGCTTCTTGAACCTAATACACCACAGGAAATAAAACAAAATATCGTAGCGCATAATAAAATACATACTCAGATGATGCAGGCAATGTTGATGCGTGAGGTTATGTTTGGTAAACAGGCAATGAAAGGAGAAGAATATGGCGGGCTACCTGCAGGCGAAACAGGAGGAGCTGAACCATCTCCAGCTTTTAGGGGAGCTTATTAATTCAGAATTATGGAACGCTCTTAAAAGAGAAATAGGCATATTTTATAATAATGCAGACAATGTATTACACGCTATAACTAATTCGAACAGAGAATATTATGCAGGAAAATGCAGAGGATATAAGGATATACTTGAGCTCGAGGAAACGATAGATAATCAAATTAAGATATTAGAAAACGAGCTTAAAACATTAGAAAAAGGGAATGAAATTTAAAAGGAGGGTTTATTAAATGCCTTGGTCTGCTGGGGATGCTAAAAAGCATAAAAAAGGTTTAACCTCTGCTCAGGCAAAAAAGTGGGCGGAGATTGCAAACTCCGTCTATCGTGATTGTATGTCCACAAAGGATAATGATAAATTTTGCTCAGGCAAGGCAATAAGGCTGGCAAATTATCTTTCTACGCAAGAAACTAAACGAAAATATTAACTTTTGAAAATAAATATATTACTGAAAAAATTAATCAAGTTATATGCAAGTATAATAAAATGGCTTGAGAAAAAAATTGAATGATAAGTTTAAGCTATGCTCTTTTTATTAAAAATATAGGATTTTTTCATTTAGGTAGATTTATTGATTTATTGCAATTCGATATTATAACAATTTTATTAGCATATATTTTATATTATGAGATTAAACGTTGGAAGAGATTACAGAAAATGGATAAGGGCGAATGAAGTGGAAAGAGGCATTGTTAAGAGAATGTTATCAGGCATATATACGAGGCGGAGAGATTACAATTATATTTATTAGGAGAGCTGATAAGGTTATACCGATAATTAAAAGATATATTGATAATCAAATAAAATGCGATGAGGAAACAATACCGCAAGAAGATTAAGTAAGTAAAACGCTTCGGAAGAAAACTAAGAGGCGCTTAAATCAGCAATATCGTTTTTGCTGACGTAAGCGCCTTTTTTATTTAATGCAATGAATTGGTATTTAAAACAAATTGAGGATGAACTGATTAACCTGCAATCAGGCAAATATACGGGCAGGATAAATTTTGAGTTTAATTTGTTTTTAGGCGGGATAAGCAATATGAATATAACTAAATCAGAAAGTAAGAAAGAGCCAAAAGATAATTTATGTCAGGCAGGATAAAAAATTTTGTAAAGGAGGTGTTTATGGTAGTTAAAAAAGAGGTAGAGAAAGAAAAACCTAAAGTCTTGCGTTCTGTTAGAAAAGATAGGATTGCAGAATATGAGCAGAAGGGCTGGAGGGTTGTAAAGGAAACAGGTAGAAAAAGATTTAGAGAACTTCAGGGCGATTTAGTCCTGATGGAAAAATAAAGGAGATATAAAATGCCAGAGGAAATTATCGAAAAGGAAGAAGAAACTCCTACGGAAGAAGTTATCGTAGAACAGAAGCCTACGGAAGAGGTAATTCAAGAGCCAGAGGAAGTCTTACCAGAGGCAATAGATAGGGAAGCTATTGATAAAAAACAAGAAGTGATAGCTGAGAAAGAAAAAGAAATAGAAACTAAAGAAAAGGAAAAAAAATTAGCTCCTTCAGATGAAAGAAAAGCAAAAATTCAAAAGGAAATAGACAGACTTATCTGGCAAAAAAAGACACTTGCTGAAGAAATTGTTAATCTGGAAGAAAGAAAAAGAGAATTAGAGACAAAATCAAAAGAAACACCTGCAATTGCCGAGACAGGTGAATTTATAGAGGCAGGTGGTAAGAGATGGTATACAAACGTTATGCTTAAAAAGATGCTTGGGGAAGGTGTTGACCCTCAAGGAAATCCCCTAACACAGGATATGATTGATGAGTATAGGGAAGCAAGAAATATAGCAATAGCAACAGATAGAGCCAGAAAAGAAATAAGAGAAGAAAAAGAAAAAATGTCTGTTGAAGAAGCTCAAAAAGAGGAATTGCGTATTCGTCAAGAGGATGCAGAATTTGTTAAAACAACTTACGACGACTGGATAAATGATAAGGAAGACCCAAGATATAAGGAAATGTCAAGAATATGGATAGATGAAAATTATAACAGGATTCCTCGTGGTTTATCCAAGGCGGCTAAAGAGGCGGAAGAAAATTATCAGAAAAACTTAATTAAACCTGACCGAAATAGACGGTCTGAAGAATTGAGCGTGGAATCGCCGACAGGCTCACCTCCTAAATTAAAAATTCCAGCGCTTACGGAATATGAAAAGGAATCAGCGCATAATATGTTCCCGCATTTAACACAAGCCGAAGCGGAAAAAAAATATGCTTTAGCAAAATCAAAAAGAGGAGGCAAATAAAATGGCGGAAGATAAAATTACTGAACAAAAAATAATTCTGGAAACGAAACAGCAAGCTATCGATGAATGGCCCGATATATCTGTAATCAAGGATTGGACAGTCAATGACCCGCTTAGATTATCAGCAAAAGACCCAGAATTTGAGTATAGATGGTTAAGGGATGACCATAAGAACATAAGTATTAAAACCTCAAATTACATTGGTGGTTTGTGGAGAATAGTTCCAAAGGAACATATAGACGCCTTAGAAAAGCGGTTTAATATAAAACTTTACCGTGCACCTGATGGTTTAATTCGTTATGGTGATTTAATTTTGGGTTATATACCTAAAAAAATCTATGAACAGAAACAAAAAATAAAAGCAGAAAGAACAAGAAAACCCATAGAAGATGTAGATAAAACATTAAAAGAAGGTATTGACCTAAAAGAACTTCAGGGCATACATCCAACTTTAAAAGGTATTCAAACAAAAGAACAACTTGGTATGAAATAAACAAGGAGGTAATTGATGCCAAATAGGGATAATGTTGCTGGATTTAGACCTTACGCTTTAAGTCCAGCAAAAATAGTTGTCCGAAGATTCCCTGTAGATAGTGCAAATGCAACTGCCATATTCCTCGGTGATTTAATCAAGGCTGAGTCAGATGGCAACGTAGCGCCAGCGGCAGCAGGAGATGCTACAGTGGTCTTGGGTGCTTGTGTAGGTATTTATGATAGCAATGGAGTTGCTGCAGGAAGCGAAAGAAGCTCCGTTTCTCAAAATTATTTACCTGCCTCTACTGCTGGTTATGTAGATGTGGCGCTTGCACTTTCTGGGCAATGGTTCGTAGTTCAGGCAAGCACAGGAACAGCAGTAAATGAAACAGATAGATTTGCAACAGCAGACCACATAGCAGGTGCAGGGGATACTACTTTAGGGAAATCAGGACACGAATTAAACTCAGGAGGTTTAGGCACAGCAACAGCCCAGTGCAAGATTATAGATAAACTTGAAGACCCAGATAATGCTTGGGGCGAACACGTTGATTTAATTGTGCAGATAATTGAGAATTTCTTCTCAGGCACAGTTGCAGGCGTGTAAAACATAAGGAGTATACAAAATGGCTATAACACGTTCACAGATAGTGGATACTCTTGATGTTGGCCTAAACGAAATCTGGTTAGATGGTTTAAAAGGCTGGGATGAAGAGTATGCCAAAATCTTCGTAGTTGGTTCAAGTAAGAAACAGTTAGAAAAGGATAGTTATTTATCAGGATTTGGGAATTTTCCAGAAAAGACGGAAGGTTCACCAGCTCAATATGATAGCCTCTATCCAGGAATAAGCACAAACTTCGTGCCGAAGACTTATGCGTTAGGTTACGAAATCACCGAAGAGGCAGTAGAGGATAATCAATATGAGCCAGAAACTTTTAATAAATTCCCAGAGGCATTAAAGAGAAGTGCTATCTCTACGGTTGAGGTAGTCTCTGCCAATGTATTTAACAATGGATTCTCAACTAATGGTTTTGATGGAGTTCCGCTTTTCAGTGTAAACCATCTTTTGTTAGGTGGTAGCACTCAAGCCAATACACCTGCAACACAAGCAGATTTGTCTGTATCATCTTTGCAGGCTGGATTGCAAGCACTTGAAGACCAAGTGGATGAAAGAGGAAAAAAAATAGCATCTTCTCAGGCAGTGCTTTTGGTTGTTCCGACAGGTAATATGTGGACATCTGAGGAATTGTTAAAAAGCACACAAAAACCTTACGTTGCTAATAATGAGATAAATGCCATTCGTATGAAAGATTTAACTTATATGGTTTGGCATTATCTTACTGATAGCGATAGTTGGTTTTTGCTTGCCTCTAAAGATGTTTTAAAAATCAAATTTTTCTGGAGAATTAAGTTAGGGGATTTAAGGAGAGGAACTGACTTTGATTCCACTAATCTTAAACATCTTGGAAGAATGAGATTTGCAGTAGGATATTCGCATTATCAAGGAACATATGGTTCTTCTGGTGCATAAAAAGAGAGGTTTAACTATGAGAAAATTATGTATTTTCAGCATTGTATTCACAATCGTAGTTTCGCTTATGGTTACTTTCTCTTTTGCTCAAACTTCAAGGGAGGGGACATCATCTGAAGGTAAAACTACATTTACCAATATAGCTGTGGTTGGTTTAAATAAAGATGGAACAGACGACTCAATCACTACTGGCGTCCCTGGTTATATTGAAATGGTAAGTAGCACTGGTAGCAAGTTTTATCTTTGGATAGGTGCTGATAGTAAATTACATATAGCATCTCAGACAGAAGTTGGGTATCTGGCAAGTCCTGCTACTGTAGGTTGGAGTGATGCATCAGGGCCAATAGTTGGCGGATTGTAACCAATAGTAACCATAAGTAAATAAAAAGGAGAGGGTTTAAAGACCCTCTCCTTAAAATAAAATGCGAATACTTATAATATTAGCGATTATATTAATTCCTTTTGCGGGATTATTTAATTTAGGTTTTGAATCTATCTGGTTTCCGCAATATTTAGCCTTCCTTTTATTTTTAGGTTTATGCGCCTCATTTCAGATATGGAGATTTAATAAATACATAAGTTTATTTACGATTTTATGTCTTTTTTCAACTGTATTTATTACTCAATTTAACCCAAGAGCATTTGTTTTATTATCTACATTTTATGCTTGCATATTCTGTTCAATAAAAATAAGCACATTAGATGATAAGACCAAAAAATTAATAATCAATTCAATAATTGCTCTTATGATTTTACAGGGGATATGGACTTTTGTTCAATGGTTGAACATATGTCCGCAATTTAAAATTGGAAATACCTTATGGGCGCCGTTTTTCAAGGCACATCCAAGAATGTCTCAAGAGGGTTTTAACACTTATCCTGTGGGATTTTCTGGTTCATATAATCAATTAGGCGCTTTCTCTGCGATAACTTTTCCTATTGCTTTAGGCAATTCATTTTTAATTTTAACAAATATATTTTGTCTTTTAGTTGCACATTCAACCTTTGGGATATTAGCAACGATTGGCAGTATTTTGTTTTATTCTTATTTTAAAGGCGGGAAATTCTTTTTTAAATCCCTGCTTATTATATGTAGTTTCTTATTAATTTTTATGTTTACAGTAGATAAATTTAAGAAGGCAGATTTTATAAGGTTATATGTATGGAAGCACGCTATTAAATCAACTATAACAGGAAAAATAGAATTAGCAAATACTACAATAAAAAGTATTCCTCTTATGGGCTTTGGTTTTGGCTCTTTTATGCTTAATTTTCCTTATATACCACAAGAAAAAGTTGACAATAAATTTAATTATTCAACTGAAAAATTTGCTCACGCCCATAATGATTACATAGAGGCATTTTATGAATTAGGTATTTTGGCTTGGGTAATAATTATGTTATTTTTAAGAGATTTATTTATAAGAATAAAAAAGATTAAAAATAAATCAGAAAATTTAATCAAATATGGTGCTTGTTTTTTTGCATATATAATAAATGCTTTTGGAAATTTCACTTCACAAATAGCGTTAAATGGTTTAGTGATAGTTATTATATATGGACTATTGGAAGGAGAGATAAAAAATGGGTGATTTGCCAGAATATGCACAAGGGCGTATGCGAACCTGCCATATCTGTGGGTATTGGTGGCCAGAGCGCTCTGGAAAGATAATTAAAATTGAGGGGCAGTGGCGATGCGTTGAAACTTGTATTGATGAAATGGAACAGGAAGATTTTACAAACCAAAGGAGGAGTAGATGAAAAAAATATTATTTGTTTTATTGCTTATAGGAATTTTTATTTTCACAACAGGGCTTAAACCAACGCAAGAGTATAAAACAATAACAAAACGAAGTTCTATAACTTCGCAGGTAACAGATAACGATATTTGGGTGCCTGAAAAAGGTAAAAGTATTGTTCTTATGGGAATTGTAATATCAGGAAACTCTTCAGGTCAGGTATCATTTGATGCAAGCAAAGCAATAGTTGCTCCATTTATGACTGCATCTCAGCCAGCCGTAATAGGCAATGGCACTCCGATATATCAAGGAACAGAAAATGAGGTTATCAGATTTTCAAATGTGGTGGGAGAGAGAGGAACAGGCCCAATATCAAATATTACATTATGGGGATGGGAGGAATAAAAATGGAAAGCGTAGAGAACGGACTAACACCAATATCAAAAAAAAAGAAACCGAGATTAAGTCTTACTGATAAAGATGTAAATTTGGGCAGAATAACAGTTGGGGATAAATATGTTTTTTTAATATCTGCAACTGTTAGATTAGTTTCTCAAAATATGGATAGTAGTAAAGAAATAAATTCTGAATTAATTCCAAGAAAGTTTGATTATGAATTTGAAATAGAGGAGATTGAAGTTGAGTCTGGCAAAAAGAAAATAGGGAATAGAGAAGTAATGGATGGCAGATTAATTAAATAAAACCGAGGTAAATTATGTCTGAAACATTTCTGGATATTATAACTGATGTGGCAACTCTTGCGCAACGAAGTAATGATAGTGATTATCTCACCAAGATAAAGGTGTGGGTAAATATATCCCAGAGAATACTCGCCTCTATTTATGATTATTGGAATGCCTTAAAAGATATTTACAATTTTACCACAGTTGCCTCGCAGGAAAGATATAACCTGCTAAGAGGTTTTGACAAACCTTTAAGGGTATTTGATATAACAAATAAAAATACTTTGGATATATTGACAGAGGAAGAATATATCGAAGGGAATTTAGGAGGGTTAACTACCACAGGCAAGCCCAATATAGCAAGAATATATGGGGAGGAAAGCGTAGATACGCAACTCTCAAGTGCTGGCACTTTATCGGTGGTAAGTTCTTCTACCTCTGATGGAAGTGCCTTTACCGTTTTAATAAGAGGTATTGTAAATGGTGTAGATGATTATGAGGAATTTACCTTAAATGGCACTACTGCTGTTAGTGGCTCAAAGTCATTTTCATCTGTTACGCATATCTCTAAATCAGGAACTACCACAGGCAGAATAACCATTACAAGTGGAGGCACTACCATAGCTACAATGGAGCCTGATGAGAATGTAGTAAGGAGAAAAAGGTTATATTTAGGGCAGAATATTCCCGCTGATGCTTATTCTATGAGAATGCTTTATAAGAAAAAGGTTAAAAAGATGATAAGAGATTATGATTTTCCATTTGTGGACTGCTCTAATTTTCTTATTTATGATGCTTATGGGCAAACATTACAGCAGGATGGAAAAGATGTGTCTGCAAGTTTTCAATTTAAAAGAGCAGAGCAGGAAATGTTAAGGCTTATAAATAATGAGGGTGGTTCTTTGGGGCCTGATTATACTCATAAATTTGTATCTAACTTTTGGCGTGCGCATAGAAAATAAATGAAGAGATTAATCTTTCTTTTTAGTTTAATATTTATTTTCTCTCTTAATTCTTTTGCTCAAACTAATTTAGTTGCTGTTCGCATTGATAGATTTGAGGGCGGACAGAATAGTTATGATTTAGAAACTACGCTTGAAACTAATGAAAGCTCAGTTTTAGTCAATACGCTTATCCACAGAAAAGGCGAAATATCCAAGAGAACTGGGCTTGCACTTTTTGCACAGGATTTAGGAACAACCGCCTTTAGAGGCATAGGTAGATATGCCTCAAGTCCTGATTTTGATTATATGATTGTAGCCTCAGGGACTTATCTTTTAAGGTCTACTTATTCAGGAGCTTCTTGGGAAGTAATTACCTCCTCGTTGACCGCAGATGCAGATACAGAGTTCATTTTAGCTAATCAATTCTTTTTCGTTTTAAATGGGAAAGAGTCGCTTACTTATTGGGATGGTTTAAACCCGATAGATATTAACGCCTCACCGCCAATAATATCAAGCGTAGGATGTTGGTTAAAAAATTATCTCTTTTTAAGAGATGATAGGCATAAAGATTGGGTAAGATTTTCTCATAATTTAGAGCCGACATTATTTGATGAAACTGATGTATTCAGAGTTAATACAGGCGATGGACAGGCAATACAAAGATTAATTCCTTTTAAGTTAGATGAATTAATAATCTATAAGGAAAAAAGTTTATGGCTTAAAGATTTATCAGGCACAAGCGTTTTAACGAGTTCATTACAGGTTATATCTCCCGATATAGGCACTGTAGCACCAAGGTCTGTTGCCTCTACAGGAAATGACCAATGGTTTTTATCTAATGAACCTTATGCTGTAAGAAGCCTTGTTAGAACTGATTTTGACAAAATAACAACCAACATAGTATCAAGAGATATACAGGATATTTTTGATGGCTCGGGCGATACAGTTTTAAATAAAACATATGCCTCTAAGGCTTGTGCTATATTTTATGATAATAAATATTTTCTTGCAATACCAACAGGCACATCTTCTGTAAATGATTTAGTATTAGTTTATGATTTTCTAAGTGGTGGATGGTATCAAATAACAGGATGGTATCCAGCAGAGTGGGTTGAGTTTAATAATAATTTATATTTTATAGACGCTTTAGATGGAAGCGTTGTTCAGGCGTTAAATAGCACTTATTATAGCGATTATGCTTCAGGCCCACGTGTTACTTCTGCAACACCTTCTACTGCTATAACTTTTCAATATGAAACCAGACGCATTGATTATGGTTATCCGAGCAATTATAAAATGCCAGATGCCCTTGAATTAGAATGTGCTGCAACAGGAAATTATAACATTAACGTATATCTTGAAATTGATGAGGGTGGTTATCAATCCGTAGGTTCTATGGGTTTAAGAGGCAATTCGGCATTTTTGCCTGTAAGTTTGCCATTTACATTGGGAAGCAATGCAAAAGCAAGAAAAACATTTCATCTTCAGAAATTCGGAGAGTTTAAAACTATAAGATTAAAATTTACTCAATCAGGAGCAGACGAACAATGTAAACTTCATAGTGCGACATTGTGGTCATCCATAAAACCTTGGAGGCGGGAATGATAAAAAGAATTTTTTATTTTTTATTGATATTTCACTTATCTATAAATAATGCTTATGCGGATACAGTTTCAGCCTATTTTACTTATGGAACTAATTCAGAGGTAACGTCAACTAATCTTAATGGCAATCTCTCTAATATTAGAGATGTAGTAAATGGCAAGTTAGATAATGATAATGCGAAAACCACGTCTGGTTTTAGGTTCTATGAGGTTTTATCTTCAACCCCAGCGGCAGGGACACAAGGCAGGCTCGTATATGATAAGTCAGATGATATACCTACATTTGATAATGGAAGTTCATTTGTGGATATGGTTACAGTTTCGGCAACACAAACGCTTACGAATAAAACCTTAACTACACCCACAATAGCAAGTTTTACTAATGCGACACATAATCATTCAAATGCTGCTGGTGGCGGACAAATATCTGCCTCTGCTATCCCAACTGCCTCAAGTGAGATTGTAGTTGGAAACTCCTCAGGAGTGGGCGCAGCAGTTTCGCCAAGCGGAGATATTAAAATTGATAGTGATGGGATTGTAACAATTCAACCCAGTTCTGTAAATCTTACGACAGACGTAGTAGGTAGTCTGCCCGTAGGCAATCTTAATGGTGGTTCTGGAGCAAGTTCATCAACATACTGGAGAGGAGATGGAACTTGGGCGACAGTTTCTGCTGTTGCTCATCAATCCTCAAGATATTTAAGAGAGTTAACTGATTATACAACTACTTCTACAACTTTTGTGGATGTAGATGCGACAAATATGTCCATTACTCTTACTACTGGGGCTAATAGATGCCTTATAGGATTGGTTGGTGCGGCAGCAAATTCTACTGGTGGAAATCTTGTTGCTTTTGATATTACTGTTGATGGCACTCGTCAAGGCGATGCGACTTGGGGATTGCTTTCATTAAATGCTCCAAGTGCTGATTATGATATGAATGCCTCATTTGTATATATGACAGATATATTAACGGCAGGAAACCATACATTCAATTTGCAATGGAGAGTAAATGCAGCCACAGGAACATTAAGAGGTGGCGGAGATTGTTCTGTTGAATATTGGATATTAGAAATTAAATAATTGGAGGTTCTTATGAAATATTTAACTTTACTTTTAATTTTCAATTTAATTCAAATATGCTATGCAGAAGAATTTACAATTGATAAAGAATTTAATGCAGACCAACTTGCACAAGAGATAGAAACACAGACAGGATTGGATATATATAAAAATATACCTTCTGAACCTGAACCCATTGGAATAATAGAAACTAAAAAAAATATAATAACAATTAAACTCAAAAACAGAGATTTAGCTGCTGATGAAAAAGCAAAAATAGAAGATTGTATTAAGAAACATAAACCGATAGATAAAAAAGCTGTAGAAAAAGAGAAAAAGAATAAAGCAAAAGCAGAACTTAAAGCGTTAGGTTTAAAAGATGAAACAATAGAAGAAATTATTAAATAATTCAGGAGGTTTTATATGGGAATATTATCAACGCCGAAATTAAATACTTTTAATTATACTCCGACAGAGGAATTATTTCAAGGTGCTTTAAATCTTAGTCAACAGATGTTTCCTTATTCTCTTATGGCAAGAGAAAAAGGGGCAAGATATTTAACTGAAACACCTTTTGAAAAAACAGGAATAACTACAATTCCAGCGGTAGATTATTCTAAGTTTATGCCAACTGATTTTGAAAAAGCATTGGCTACAAAAGAATTTGAAAATATCTGGCCTGAAACTGAAAAAACCATTAAGCACGCCTTATCTTTATCTGGTATGGCTTATTCACCTTTACTTGCTGAAACATTAGGAAGAGAAAGAAGTAAATTAGGAGTAGATATTGGAAAATATCTTACAGAATTAGGCGAACAAAGGGCGACAAGAGAACAGTCAAGGCTTATCAGTGAGGCAGGACTTCAGGAAACAGGCAGGGAATTTGATATATCGCAGGCGATGAGAACATCGCCTTGGGAATTTTTAGAACCATATGTAAGCACTCAACGAGGGATAGAAAGCGCTCAGGCAGGCACAGAATTACAAAATTATTTAAGCAAACTTCAACAGCAACAAGGAACAATACAGACTATTGGTGATTTATTGGGAACAGGTGTTAGTCTTATAACTACTAAAATGTTATTAGATAAGGCATTAAAATCAGGCAATGTAGAGTTAGCATCGCAACTTGAAAAGATTATTAAGGACGCAGAAGGTGGAGGTGGCGGTGGGGGGGCAGGTGCAGTAGGAGCAGCTGGTGCAGGGGTAGGTGGGGCAGGCGCAATAAAAACTTTATTACCTCTTGCGCCAGTAGCAGAGGCAGCAGGTGGAGCTTATGGACTAATAGGTATAAGTGATATTGCATCAGCACCAGTAGGTGCTGCAAGTGCTATTACAGCAGAAGGCTTACCAGCAGGATATACTTTATTACCTGCAGGATTTTTAGAAGGTGGTGGGGTAGGTGGGGCAGTAGGTGCAACCCAAGCCATAGCAGGTTTAACTGCTGCAGAACAAGCAGAAGTAGCAGCAATTATCAATGCAATAGAGGATATGGTAGCAAGTGGTGCAACTACCCAAGCAGCTGCCACACAGGCAACGGCAGCAAATGCAGCTATGGCAAGTGGTTCACCATTATTAGCGATAACTCTAATGGCAATACCCTTAACTCTCGCAGGAATAGCGGCATTCAAACATTCACAAAGATTAAGAGTAGGTAAAGAAGATTATCTAAAAGAACAAATAGCAAAAGGTAGGTTTTCACCAAGTCTTTATAATGAAGTAAAAGATATTGCAGCAAAATCTGGCGCAGACCCTGTAGCATTGGCACAGCCAATGTTAGATATGAGTTTGCCTGAACAAAAAGAATACGTAAGCGAAATGTATAAAGCTGATTTTAACCGAACTCTTTTTGAAGCAAGACTTAAATTGAAAAGAGGAGCTACGCTTGATTCATTAAGTTATAATGAACAAAAATTAATAGAAGTGTATGGGAGATAAACAATAAAGGAGAGTTTTTATGGCAGGCGAATTGATGAATATATTAAATATAGCAAGTAAAGGTTTAAGAGGTTTTGCAGAACCTTATCTTGCTATGAAGATGGATAAATATAAACGAATGAGGGATTTACAGGATAGAATGGAATTGGCAAAAATACAAAGAAGTCCTGAAGGATGGAAACCAAGAAGTATGGAAGAAGCATTGACTTTTGAGAGAGAAAAGTGGGGAATGAAACCTACTACTAAAACCAGATTACAATTATTAAATGAGGAATTATACGATATTCAAAAAGCAAAAGGTAATATTAGCGCACTTTTTGGTGATACTGATGAGAGAGTAACAAATTATTATAATTTAAGAGAAAAACAAATATTAGATGAAATAGAAAAAGAGATTGGCGGAAAAATAGAAGGAGAACTTCCGCCAGCACCAGCTCCAATTTCACCTCGCCCAAATATTCCTATCACTCCATTAATAAGTGAAACTATGAGAACAATTCAGCCTTTTGGTAGCATAATGAGAATGAGAGATATATTAACAAGACCAAGATTAACCAAAACAAGACCAACTTTAGATGATATGGTTACCATAGAAGATGCAAAGGGTGAGCGAAGAACTATGAAACGAAGTGAGGCAGTTAGAAGAGGATACTTAAAATAATGCCTGAGGTTATAAAAATAGATAGACCATTTGAAGATACTGTTTCTACCATAAAGTTAAATAGAACTTTTGAGGAGATTGAGAAACCTAAAATTCCTATTAGTTCTTTAGTAAGAGAAGCAGAACCAATTGTAAAATTGGCATTATCTCCTTTGCCTCAGCAGATGGAAGCAATACAAAAAATAGAAAATATACAAGAAAAATTATATCGTCCTATTGGCAAAGTTATAAGCAAGGGATTAGAAACATCTATTGGTAGAAGAATATCATCTGAGATTTCAAAAGAAGTTTTCCCCTTAAGTGGATTAGCACCAGAGAAAATACAAGAAAAAGCAGGTAAATTTTTATTAGAACAGACTGCCGAACAATTACCATATATTGCTATTAGTTCATTAGCACCTAAAATTTCAACAATTTTTGCAAGGGAAATACAGAAAATACCATTAGTTCAGAGAAGAATTTTATCTAAATTATCAATAAAAGATAAATTGAGATGGTTAAGCGAAAGGAATTTATTAGGTAAATATACAAGGGAATTTCCAGAATTAAAAGAATTTGCTATTAAGCAAAGAATAATCCCAGAAACTCAAATAATTACTCCAAAACCTATATCACCTACTCAACAATTAGCACCGTTAGAATTAGTTAAGCCTTCTCCATTAGAAAAAATAAAAACTATTCCCATTATTACACCAGAAGTTAAACCTACTTCACCTGTTATCAAAATAGATAAAACTTTTGGAGAAATTGAACCTCCTAAACTTACAATTTCTCCTGAACTTCAACCTCTTGCAGAAGAAGCTAAAAAATTATCGCTATCTCAATTTTTAAATAAAATCAGACAAGACCTTGATTTATATGCTAATTTTGAAAAAATAACAGGTTTAACTATCAAAGATTTTTGGCAACAAGCACAAACTGAGAAAATAATACCTACTATTACAAAACCAGAAATTCCCGCACCTGAATTTCCTCATCATATTTCCTATCTAGATACTCTTTCCCAAACTAAATTAGGCAAGTCTTTTAAAGAATTAAAAGATACTGAAGCAAGAAAAATATTTTTATCTAACGATATAAAAACCTCTGAAATTCCCGAAGATAAAATATTAAAAATTTCTACTAAATATGAGCCTGATAATGAATGGGTAGATATGAGTAGAGAATCACTGATTACCGATAAAAGCGGAGAATTTATTTCAGATGGTAGATATTTGATAATTGATAAAAATATTGCTGAGGCAGTAAGAAATGAATTTTGGGAAAAGCAATTAAAATCAGAGATAAAAGCTATACAAAGATATAATCCTGATAAGCCATATAAAGAAATTGAAGAAGAGATGAGAAAATCTATAAAGGAAAATAGAGAAAGAATTAAAAATGAAGCTGAGCCTCCAGATTATAAGTCTGTCATTCCAAAAGAAAAAGGTAACGAAGCAAGTTATAAGGGAATAGCTACTAATAGTCTTGATAAAACAATAAATATGATTTATTCAGACGGAAAGATAGATGTTTATCTGGATGCTGGTTATGTAAAGATGCTAAAGAAATATTTCCCAGATGCAAAGATGACAATAACTGCTCCTGATAAGGCTGTTCAATTCTGGGTGAAAAATGAGCTAAAGGCAATTTTACTTCCAAGAAGACCGCCTGAAATAGAAATCCCCAAAGAACCAGATGTAGAAGAGATTAACCAGAAATTAGATGTAGAAACTGACAGAATAGAGGAAAAATATGCTGATATTGTAAAAGATGGAGAACTACCCGAACCTGTTGAGGATATAGATGTAGGTAAAGAAATGCCCAAATTGGAGGAAAGGGAAAGATATATCCAAATAATACTTGCTGAAAAGATTACTCCTGCTTTTGCAAGAGATATGATTGTAGATTTAGCAAGAGAAATGGGGCTTGAGCTTAGGGATATAATTATAGGAGAGCGTGCAGTCGGAAGGGAGGCTTTTGGTTATTATAATGCAGATACTAAAAAAGTTGGCATAAATGTAATGGATAATATAAGAACTTTAATCCACGAGATAATCGGGCATATGATTGACGATGCTATGGGAAATTTACATTATCCAGATAAATTTACGCCCACAGGCAAGAAAGTCCGTAAAAAATTAATTGATAAGGTATATGATACAGCAGGCTGGACGAAGAAAAAAATTAATGAAATAGAAAAAGTATTTAGAAGAGAATTATTAGATGTTTTAAAATATGTCCGCCCTGATTATAAGACGCAAATAGATGCAGAACTTTTCGCTAATTATAAAGTTTTATTAATTTTAGATTATGGTAAGGCAAAACAGGTAGCTCCTACCTTTACAGATGCCTATATTACGAAACTTAAACAATTTCCACAAATTTTTAATATTCTTAAAAAATTCTTTATAGATGATATTCGCCAAAATCCTTTATATACAGTTACCCTGCCCTCCAATCTTGCAGGAAAGATAGGAGAGAACTTTGCTAAAGTATGGAAGAATATGTTAGCTGATTTGGGAAGATTACCAAAAGAGGAATTAAAGGACATATGGATTGATATAGAAACTACCCCAGAAATAATAGCAAAAGGTTTTACTGCGAAAGTTCAATATCTATTTCAAGTTCCCCTATCTAAAGCGATGTGGAATAAGAAATTTGCCAATATATATAGGGCATTTCAGGATATAGGATATTATGATTATAATAGGATTAATTCCGAAATTAAAAAAGTATTGGATGAGAAATTCTTACTTACTCTCCCTGAGAAATCTAAAAAATTAGTTACGGAATTGATATATCAAGGTAATTTTCTTAAAACTTATCACAATATAAATGTAGATATTGATGCGGCGGATTTAAAGAATGGAGAAACATTTAGAAATTTAAAAGAGATTGGCGAACCTATATACGTAATTACTGATGTTTTACCTAATGGAAGTTTTAAGGCAATAAAAAAAGAGTTATTGGATACTTATGGGCCGATTGTGGCAAGTCAAAGTGAGGAGATATTTACAATAGATAATGGTGAGTTGACTACAAGATACTTTGCCACACCAGAGGAGATAAGGGCTTATAAGAAAATAATCAGGGCGATTAATCACGCCAGAAATTACCTTATAGAATTTTTCAAGGAAAAAAGGGGTTATTATACTGTTTTAGATGCGGCCTTAAAAAAACAATTAGAAGTAGAAATTGTAGATTTTATAGATAAGTTCGCAGGTTATTTTCCAATAGATAGATATGGAGATAAAGTGCTGTTTGGTTTAGCTCCTGATGGTGAAACAATGTGGTATGAGATGGATTATGATATAACGAAACTTGAGGAACACGCCAAGTTTTTACAAAAAATAGGCTATAAAGATATTCATATAACTGATGTTAAAGAACCTTCCCCTGAAATCTGGAATTACAGGACAAAGCTTTCTTGGTGGCAACTTGATAATCTGGTAGAGGCCGCTGGTCTGGATAGTTCAAATGAGACTGTGCAAAAACTTAAAAAATTCCTCGCACAGGGCACAACTCTTAAAAATTTACTTAAAAGGAGGTTTGAGCCTGGATATGCAAGGACATTTGATAATATCTTGAAATCCGTTGAAACATTTGGAAATAATATTGCAAGGAAATATACCAAAAATAAATCTGCCAGAATAGCGGAAGGTTTTTTAAAAAATATAAATCCTTATAAAGAAAAAATATTATATACCTATGCCTCAAAATATATAAAAAATTATCTTACCACAACTCCAACCGAATGGCGAAATCTTAACTTTTTCATATATAGTTATTACTTGGCTGGTAAACCACAATTTCCAATACTAAACTCCCTGCAATTTTGGATGACTACATACGCCAATGTGGCAAATTATGTAAAAGGATTTAAGACAGAAAAGATAGCGGGTGAAACCCATAGATTAGTTTTTGAATATCTTAAAAAAAGATTGAATATGCCTCATAATTTTCCAGAGGAGTTTAGTAAATTAGTAAATAGACTGATGGATGAGGGGGTAATTAACCCGCAATTAACAGAGGAGATATTAAGTTTAAAAACTCCCACGACAACTAAATTTAAAAAAATAGTTGGCTTTTATGGTTCGGCAAGTGAAAAATTCAATAGGATGCGTTCAGCGATAGCAGGTTATCTTACAGGAAAAGAATTAAAATTATATGGAGAAGCTTTATATAGATTTGCGAGAGAGATGGTAGAAAAATCTGATTTCCCCTTCAATAAAGGCGCATTACCATTGGTTATTACTGATGCGGGTGGATTAAGACCTCTTTTAAAAAGTATGTATATATTTCAGGGCTATCAATATCATTATCTCAATATGCTCCTTTATAATACCTTTAAGGGAAAGGCTGGGTCTAAGGCAAGAATGTGGGCAGTCTTACTTGCAGTAGCAGGTATAAATGGGATAATTGGTTTTTCCTTATATGATTGGATAATGAAAAAATTTGGCATTGATACTAATTTAGAGATTAGAAAGATGACAAAAAATCCTGTTATTGCAAATTTAGTTTTAAAAGGTCTGCCAACTTTAATAGGAATAGATTTATCAAGGTCTGCTGGTTTTGGAGAATTGATAAATCCTGTGGAGAATTTTGCTGAGCAGGTTTTTGGTGCCCCTTATTCTACTTTAAAAAGAATAGCAAAGGGATTTTTGATGATTACCAAAGAAAAAGAGCCTATGAGAGGGTTAGCAGTAATGATGCCCTCTGCCATAGGATATGGTATATCTGCTCTTACTGGAATGAGGGAAGGTTTAAGAACCTCTCGCTTGACACCGTTAGTTCAACTTACTGGTTATGAGGCATTTTTAAGAGGAATGGGCTTTATGCCAACAGGATTGTCAGAGGCATATGAGAGAAGGGGTGCGGAGAAATTTATCATTCAAAGACCAAAGGAAATTAAATCTTCATACTTAAAGCAACTTGCTATGGCAAAGATAAGAAAAGATGATGAGGCTTATAACAGAGTGCTTAATGAGGTAAAAAAATATAACCAAACTGCAAGACCTGACCAGAAAATTTCAATTACTTATAAAGAAATAACAGATAAAATAAAAGAATTATCTTTTGATACTTATGAGTTTATGAGAATAAAGAGAGTTCCTAAAAAAGCAAGGCAGGAGATAAGAAGAATAAGAGAGTTATATACAAAATAAATTTCATTTATGGCACGATTTAATAAAGATATTTTAATATCGCAAACTACTGTAGGTGGAACGATAAGTTGGGAAACTCCCAGATTATTTTCGGGAGTAATAAGACAGGTTCTTGTCAAGGCGAACACAAATTCTACTACATTTAATTTTGATATTACTGATGAAAATAATAATATAATTTATAGTCCCTCAGCGCTTGCTGTAGGAACATTAAGAGAAGAAATGGCAATTCCAGCAATAGGTATATTGACTTTACGAATATATAATGCTTCTGCTGATGAGTTATTTACTGGTCGTATAGCTTTTCAAGAAGAATAAAAATTTGAAGAAAAGATGATAAAAAAATTTTTAATTATTTCATTTATATTATTTTATTCAATAATTCATAATTTTAATATCTATGCCGAACAGGTGATAGATATAAAATATGCTATCACTCCTGTTATATATAATGTTACTTTAACTAATGCAAATACTGAATATTCTCAAGCTCTCCCAGCTAATACTACTAAAATTACTATTCAATGCAGAACTTATTATGATATAAAACTTGCTTTTACTTCAGGCGAGAGTGGAACAAAATATATCACCATAAAAGCAGGAGATACTTATTGGGAGGATAATATTAAAGGGACAGGAAGAACTTTATATATGCAATCTGCTCAGGCAGGTGTAATAACAGAAATAATAGTATGGACACAATAAAAAAACTAATATTATTTTTACTTTTACTTTTAATACCTACGCAATGTAGCACAAAATCGGATTTATGTTTTGGAGCAATGAAAGGAAAGGCGGATGCTCCTACTGATGCTGATTATCTGGTTGGCACATCTAATGGGATGTTGACTAATGAAATTGTAGTTGGAACATCTCCTGGCGGAGTTTTAGGTGGCACTTGGGCATCTCCTACCATAGATGCAGATGCTATTAATGATACTCATATAGATTGGGGAACTGGTGCTAATCAGGTTAATCCTGCTGACTTTGTTGACCAAGATATAGGCGATATTACCATAACGACTGGTTCTTGGGCAGTTGAGGATGATAGCCACGCACATACAACTGCTACTATATCGGGAATAGATATTTCAGCAGATACCAATTTAGCAGGCACAGCAAACGAAATTACCCTTACTGATGATACGCTTTCTTTACACTCTGCAATTACAAGAGATACCGAATGGGATACAGAAGGCGAAGTTCAAACTGTTTGGGGTTCGGTAAATATTCTATTAGAAACAGAAATAGATGCATCAAGTGAACTTGCTTCAATTATGGATGACGAAACTGGCTCTGGGGCATTAGTCTTTGGAACTTCACCAACTTTTACCACTCAAATTACCTGCCCTTTAATTATTGGAACGAATATAAAACCATCGGCTGACTCAACTACCGCCATCCAACTACAAAATGCGGCAGGAACTTCTGTCTTAAACATTGATACTACTAATAGTCGTGTCGGCATCGGGACGACGGGGCCAAGCTTTGCTGGATATGATACTAAGCTCCATATCAAAGGTAGTGGAACAGGAGTATCTGGTAGAACAGCCTTTGTTGTCCAAAATACAAGTGCTGATAGTGCTAGTGATTTTTTTCTAGTAAATTCTGCTGATAAATATCTTGGTGCTCAAATATCTGGACCTAGTTATACCGCAGGAGAAGCAGCTAATTTTTTTACTGTAGGTGGTGTTAGTTTGGGTTTTCTAACAGATGGCGGTGTTCAAAATACTGGAACAAGCCCAATAATATTCTTAACAGGGGGATATGCCTCTACTCAGGAAACTATGCGAATAACGGCAAAAGGGTCAGCGGGAAGCGGCAACGTCGGCATCGGGACGACTTCACCTGAAAGCCTTTTAGAAGTTCAAGGTGCAGAAGCAACGGACTCAGTTCTGACTTTAGATGCTGACGATGGCGACGACAACGCAGATACTTGGATTTTAGAAAGTGAGGCGGCAACAAATAATCTTACCTTTAACAATCACACAACTGAGGTAGCGACTCTATCCAGTGCAGGTAATTTACAGATTGATGGGGATTTAGATATAGACGACGACTTAAACATAGATGGTGGTGCAATTACCTTGTCAGTAGATACGAATGTAACTTTAACTGGCGGAGTTAATGGCATAAGTTTTGATACTAACGTATTAAGTATAGATGCGACCAATGATAGAGTCGGCATCGGGACGACGGAACCGGGGTATAAATTAGATATTACACACAATCAGAATGCTTTATCGGCAATAAGGCTAACAAATACCGACAGTGGCAATGCGGCACGAACAGGGTTCTATTTTACTGATGGTTCTTATTCAAGTCTCTTACAATATATTGGGGTTGGTTATACAGAATCTGGAGTATTCAAACAACAGTCCACACTGCTTAGTGGGTCGGGTGGCGGCGGGGTTGCTCTAGTCAGCACCCATGCAAGTGGCAATTTAAGATTTTATACAGGGGGTCTAGCGGACGCAAACGAACGAGTCAGAATAGATAGCAGCGGCAACGTCGGCATCGGGACGACTTCACCTGAAAACCTTTTAGAAGTTCAAGCTATTGAAGCTACTGATGCTATTCTGACTTTAGACTGTGACGATGGAGATGATAACGCTGATACTTGGTTTATTGCTTCAGAAGCGGCAACTAATAACCTAACTTTTGATAATCATACGACAGAAGTGGCTACATTATCAAGCGGAGGAAATCTACAATTAGATGGCACATTAACCGCAAATGGTGACCAAGTAATATGCGATGGCGACCTTACCTTAGACCCTGCGGGAAATGATGTGATATTGGATAATGCTAATTTACAGATACAAAGCACTTATGCCATCAAGCACACAGGAACATCAGACCATTTCACAGAATTATATGGGAATGATACAGACACTGGGATTTATTGGGACAATACAAATAAGAGATGGACTTTAAGATATGATAATACTGGATATTACCAGTTTTATCCAACGGATTGTGAAATAACTCCAGTGGTATTAGGTTATGCTGGTTTTCATGTAGGAACATATGGAACTAATTATAGAATAGATGATGCTTCAAATGGTTCTGGAAGTGCGACATTGTATATAGGCAATAAGACAATAGATACTTCTGCTGTTTCTGATAAGAAGGTTAAAAGAGATATAGTTGATACAAAATTTGGTTTATCTGATTTATTAAAGATTAAAGTGAGAGATTTTAGATATAAAAAAGAATATGCAGATGATGAAGCATTACATACAGGTATGATAGCGCAGGAATTACAACCTATATTTGCCGATGCTGTTTTTGAAAGAAAAATAGGCGGAGAGAAAGCGATAGAAGTTAATCCAAGGGAAGCAAAGATAGATGGACGATTAAAGAAGGGATATAAATTTATCAATAACAAATTTTATAAAATAGAAATTCTGCCAGAAGAAACTGTATTAAGTATCAATTATGATAAATTAGTCCCCTTAACCATAGAGTCAATTCAAGAATTAAATAACAAAATAGAAGAATTAGAAGCTAAAATTAAAAAGTTAGAGGGAAGATAGTGTTTATGAAAAAAGATAAAAAATAAGGAGGGATAGTATGAGGATTTTAGCATTAGCATTGCTGATTAGTTTCTATGATTTAGTATTTGCAGGCGAGGTTTATGATAAGATTTCCGATACCGAGATGCGCATAACTGAAACCAAGCAGGTGGAAACGGTAGAGGTTGTGTCGCTATCAGACCTGAAGAGGAAAAGAAATGAGTGGATTAAAAACAAGGAAGAATTTATCACTACCGCAGATGCCAAGATAACCGACTTGAATAATAAGATAGAGGAAGCGGAGAAGTTGGGCTTAAAAGAAACAGTAACCGAAATAATAAACGAGTAATGAAATGGAAGTAGGTATAAAGTTAGAGGGAAAAATATGAAAATTTTTAAAGAAATCGGTCTGATATTTTTAGGCGCTTTAGCAATGTTTACCATTATTACTGCGATAAATTTGAATATAAGACTTACAAATCTTGAAAAAGCATATAATAATTTAGTAAGAGCATTAAGCCAGCCAAGACAACCGAATATACAAGGAGAAAGTAAAAATGTTCAATAAATACTCAGGTGTAATTGCTTTTATTCTGTCAGGCATAATCATATGGGTAATAACTTCTATCTCGGCAGATGTTAAAGATTTACGAACTGACGTAAAAAAGATATGTTCAGAGGTTGTCTATAAATGCGATTATCTGGAGAACACAAAAATATTAACGAATATTCTTCAAAAGTTAGATGACAGAATAAGA
>Ga0194125_10002598_pt1 | contig 29674 bp, 30 predicted proteins | sample TA2KigC250mmetaG_FD_148626 | JGI IMG/M metagenome (GOLD analysis project Ga0194125, IMG submission 148626) | Freshwater microbial communities from Lake Tanganyika, Tanzania - TA2015034 Kigoma Deep Cast 250m | ecosystem: Environmental > Aquatic > Freshwater > Lake | place: Tanzania: Lake...
CCCATTCTTATCTTTGGCAACGACCATTATATGATAATCTCCGTAATCACTTGGCGACTGCCAGGTAACAGTGGAGCCTTCACCCAGTATATTGCCACCGGTGCATGACCAACTGAGCTGTACCGCACTGCTATCAGGGTCCGAAACAATACATTTGATTTGAGAAGTTCCCAGAGGATACACGTTCATATACTCAGCCTCAAGGCTTGAAATTACCGACGACGTGTTACCTGCTGATTGGGGCGGGGCAAGACAAGCATTACTCATCACTGCTAACATTACCAAGACTAACCCCAAGCTCACTTTACCTATACGCGATGTCACTAACAGCTCCTTTCGCAAAAAGCTGACAAAAGTATATACAGGCGCAGCAATTTTAGCAAGAAATCAATCATCACGCCTAATTAGTTGCGACTCTTTAGGGTCGCTTTTCCGTAGCGAGGCTATCCCGCAAAGCGGGACGCACTACAAGTGAACTGGCATTGCCTGGTAATCTTTCACCTATGATTGTTGACCTTACTCTGGCAGGGTGGTATCATTCTCTAAATCTTTCGGAGATGCAGATTGTCCGCTAGTCCCAAACAAGACACCGAAATCGCTCGATTTCTGGAACTTGAAGCTAGACGGCAGAAAGAGACCATAAACCTTATTGCCGCCGAAAATTATGCCAGCAAGGCCGTGCTCCAGGCCCAAGGCTCGATGCTAACTAATAAGTACGCTGAAGGCTACCCACAGCACCGCTACTACGCTGGCTGCTCTAACATAGACGCCATCGAAAACTTGGCAATCGAGCGAGCCGAGAAGCTCTTTAATGCCGAGCACGCCAATGTCCAGCCCCACAGTGGTAGCCAAGCTAATATGGCAGCCTATTTCGCCCTCCTCAAGCCCGGTGACACCGTTATGGGAATGAGCTTGAGCCATGGTGGTCACCTAACTCATGGAGCTCCAGCCAATTTCTCAGGGAAATGGTACACCTTCATCCCCTATGGAGTTGACCGAGAAACCGAAAGACTTGATTACAGCGAGATAGAAAAACTAGCCCTGAAGCACAAGCCGAAGCTGATTATATCCGGAGCCAGTGCCTACCCGCGCGTTATTGACTTCAGCCGCTTCCGTAGCATCGCCGACATGGCAGGTGCCCTGCTTGTAGCGGACATGGCTCACCTAGCCGGATTGGTGGCAACCAATTTACACCCTTCACCAGTCCCTCACGCCCCAATAGTCACCTCATCTACCCATAAGACCTTACGCGGTCCTCGTAGTGGTTTTATTTTATGTAAACAAGAGCTGGCTTCAAAAATTGATGCTGCTGTTTTCCCCGCGATGCAAGGTGGACCACTGATGCACGCCATCGCTGCTAAAGCCGTAGCTTTCTATGAAGCTATGCAGCCCGAGTTCACCACCTACCAAAAAGCAGTCTTAGAAAACACTCAAGTCCTTGCCACTGAGCTTCAGCAGAACGGCTTACGCCTCATCTCCGGTGGCACTGATAACCATCTTATCCTCATTGACCTCACCTCAACAGGAATAACCGGCAAAGCTGCCCAGGAGGCTCTTGAAGCCGCTGGAATCTTGGTAAACAGGAATACCATCCCCTTTGACTCCAGACCTCCACAAATCAGCAGCGGTATCAGGCTGGGCACACCTGCCACCACCACCAGAGGGTTCGGGCCACAGGAAATGAAGACTATCGCCTCCTTCATTCTTAAGGTGCTCTCTCACCCTGAGGACAAGAAAATTCAACAGGAGATAGCCGAACAGGTAGTCTCTATATGCCACCGCTTCCCCACACCGGGGATAGGCTAGCCCTTGCCATAAGAAACTTCCTCCTCAGAAGGAGAGGGATAAAGGGTGAGAGACTTGACAAATAATCCCACAAAATTCGCCATTGAAACCACGAATTTAACCAAGAAATACGGCGACCTCGTTGCTGTTGACAAACTAAGCCTTACAATAGACTACGGCGAGGTATTCGGCCTGCTCGGCCCAAACGGTGCCGGCAAAACAACAATCATCTCTATGCTGTGTACCATAACCAACCCAACCTCAGGTACTGCTACCGTAAATGGCTTCAATATATTAAAACAGCCAGCCAATGTTAGACGCAGCATTGGCATCGTTTTTCAGGACCCAAGCATTGACGACCGCCTCACCGGCAGAGAAAACCTACAGCTTCACGCCTGCCTTTACGATATACCGACAGAGCTAACCAAAAGACGTGTAGCAGAAGTCCTGAATCTGGTAGGGCTGGAAGATAGAGCTAATGACCCCATGAAAACCTATTCAGGCGGGATGAGAAGACGCCTAGAACTAGCCAGAGGGTTGCTTCACAGCCCCAAGGTGCTTTTTCTTGACGAACCTACTCTGGGTCTCGACCCTCAAACTAGAGAACACCTCTGGACTTATATTGAAAACTTATCTCGGTCCTCCGAAATCACCATTATCCTCACCACCCATTATATGGAAGAAGCCGACCGGCTTTGCAGCCGGGTAGCCATCATTGACTACGGCAAAATCAAGGTTGTTGACACTCCTGCCAATTTGAAAGCTGCCCTGAAAGGCGATGTCATAACCGTTACCACAGCCCAACCGGAAAAACTTGCCACCCGCTTAACCGAACTCAAGCTAACCACATACATAGACGCTTCAAAGGACACCCTGAGATTGACTGTCTCAAATGCCGAAAAGCTTATACCCAGACTGATTAAAATCACCGCCGAAATTGGTGTTGAGGTCAGCTCGGTATCCGTTCACCACCCAACATTAAATGACGTATTCCTTTACTATACAGGGCACGAAATAAGAACCGAAGAGGCCGAATCACTTTTCAGAAAATATATGATGATAGGGAGACCAACCAGATGAGCGAGTTTAAGAAAATCTATGGATTGTGGCGACGGGAGGTTACCAGATACTGGCGCGAAAAATCGCGAATTATTTCCTCCCTGATAATGCCTGTGCTCTGGCTGTTAGTTTTCGGCGGTGGTATGCGCGGCATGGAACTGTCCGGCACACAGAGCTACCAGACTTTTATATTTCCGGGAATAGTCGCTATGACTCTGCTATTTACATCCGTCTGGTCTGGCATCTCTGTAATATGGGATAGAGAATTCGGTTTCTGGAAAGAGATAATGGTGGCACCCGTCTCACGAACCTCCATCGTCATCGGTAAAGCCCTTGGCAGCGGCACCAGTGCCCTCATCCAGGGTTCCATCATGCTACCGCTTGCTTTCCTGGTGGGCGTCCACCTATCCCCTTTGTCTTTCATAATATTAATCCCTACTATGATTCTCATCTCAATAGGGCTGGTATGTATCGGCCTGTTGATTGCCTCAATTATAAACAGCATGGAAGCATTTAACTTCATCATGAGTCTGGTAATTATGCCTATGTTCTTCACCAGCGGAGCTCTCTTCCCACTAACTTCAGCTCCAGGCTGGCTAAAAAGCTTCAGCCATGTAAACCCACTAACCTACGGAGTGGATGCCTTGCGCTGGGCCACATTCAGCCAAGCCAGTTCACCATTACCAATTCAAGTCGAATTTCTGATACTCGTGCTATTCGCCGCCGCCATGATTGTAGCTTGTTCCTACGCCTTCAGCCTCAAAAAATAATGCCCGATTCTTCGGATGCTTTTTAGAAATAGATTAGTAAACCGCACCGTTATCCTCTAACCTCTTTATCTTGCCTGAAGTATGACTTCGTCATGCTGACAATCCACTGCCAGTGTATTACAAGATGCAGAGCAAAGACGACTAGCAGAGCTACCGCTACCCACTTATGTATATCAATCCAGGTGTGCCGCTCAAACAAAAAGGTAGAGCGTGCCTCATCCAACCCCCAACCTCCCCTGTATCTATAGCCTCCACCAGGCAAAATAAACCAGAGTATAAAGCCGGTAATGCCCTGAAATAGCAGTATCGAGCCGAAGACAGCATCCAAGATGTAGTTCCTTGTTGTCCTCCTCATAGAGCAGCCTCCTATTGATATGCTAGATAGCTATTATAAAGGATTCTTGCCCAAAATTTGTACCAAGCCACATAAAAGTGGGCAATCTACAGATTGACACTGCTAATAAGCTCCTCGCAGCCGGCACACAATCCCCGCAACACGCATTGCTCACAGCCAGGTCTCTGAGCTTTGCATACCCGTCTGCCATGCTCTATCATCAAAACATGAAACTGATAGACATCGTCAGGTGGTACAAATTCCTCAAGTAGCTTATGGGCTTTTTCCACCGAGACCTTGGGGCCAACCAGTTCCAATCTTCTAGCAACTCGGAAAATATGTGTATCTACCGGCAATGCCGGCATCCCCAAGGCAAAAAGCAATACACAGCTAGCCGTCTTCATACCCACTCCTGGTAGTTGCCTCAGCCAATCCCTGGCTTCATCCACAGACATCCGCCTCAAAAAGCCAAGCTCAAAATCGCCTTGTTTTTGCCGTATCTCCTCAAGAACCCGCTTGATATACCCTGCTTTGACTTCTCCTAGGCCACCGGCCCTGATAGAATCGGCAATCTCGCCAACACCGGCATCAGCTATGTCATCCCAACCATCAAAAGAAGCCAGAAGCGACTCAAAGGCTCGGCCGGAGTTTCTATCCGATGTATTCTGGGAGAGAATCGTTCGAACCAGCACCGAAATCGGACTCTGCCGCGGCTGCCATTCACGCTTACCATACTCCGCACTCAGTAGCTTGAGAATTTGTCCAACGCTCAGTCTAACCATCTCACAATTATTATAACAAGCTTAGCCTCATTCCCTCTCCCTCGACGGAAGAGGGCTAGGGTGAGGGTGGGACACAATAACCCATTTGGTGCTATAATTATCTCACTAAACCATGATGGGGTGACTAATGGATGAACTGAAAGTTTTCACCGGCAACGCTCACCCAGTTCTAGCCCAGGCTATATGTGAATATCTGAGCATACCTCTGGGTAAAGCTGAGGTCTTCGAATTCCGCAACGAGAATATCTTCGTCCGCATCCTGGAAAACGTCCGTGAACGAGACGTCTTTGTTGTTCAGCCATTATCCTCGCCGGTCAACAAGAACTTAGTAGAACTCCTTATAATGATTGATGCCTTTAAGCGGGCCTCTGCCGGTAGAATCACCGCCGTCATCCCCTACTACGCCTACGGCCGCACCGACAAAAAAGACCAGCCCCGAGTGCCTATCACTGCCAGGCTAATAGCTGACCTACTTACCACCGCTGGCGCCAACCGCCTGCTAACCATAGACCTCCACGCTGCCCAAATTCAGGGCTTTTTCAACATACCGGTTGATGAACTCACCGCTCTGTTTATCCTTAGCGATTACTGGAAACAGAAAGCACTGGATAACCTGGTAGTCGTCGCCACCGACATCGGCATATCAGCGCACGCCCGTGACATGGCAGCCAAGCTTAACGCCCCGCTGGCTATCATCGAAAAGAGGCGAGTAGGTAATGTTGACACCACTGAAACCCTCGACATTATCGGTCAGGTGGAAGGTATGCGTGCCTTAACCATAGACGATGAAATTGATACCGCCGGCTCTCTGGTCGGCGCTGTGAACACTCTATTAGAGCACGGCGCTACCGAAGTCTACGCCTCCTGCACCCATCCTGTGTTCTCAGGTCCAGCTAAAGAACGAATAGATAAGTCACAAGTTAAAGAAGTAGTCGTCACCGATAGCCTCCCCGTTGGCAAAGACAAGATGCTGGACAAAATCACCGTCCTGCCCATAGCTCCGCTCCTCGGCGAAGCCATACACCGCATCCACACCGGCCTATCTATAGGCGCCATGTTCGAGTAGAAAAATTATGCTTAAGTGGCTCGGTAGCCTTGTTGATTCCAACGAAAAAGAACTGAAACGTCTTGAGCCTATTGTAGACGAGATAAACTCGCTTGAGCCTAATTTCCAGAAACTCAGCGACGCTGAACTCCGCGCTAAGACCGATGAGTTCAAAGCCCGTCTAAAAAATGGCGAGACGCTGGATGATATACTGCCTGAAGCCTTCGCCGCCGTCAGAGAAGCCGCCAGACGTACTATAGGTGAACGCCACTTCGATGTCCAGCTTATGGGTGGCATCGTCCTCCACCAGGGAAAAATCGCCGAGATGAAAACCGGCGAAGGTAAAACCCTGGTTGCCACCCTACCTCTATATCTAAATACCCTCAGCGGCGACGGTTGCCACCTCGTCACCGTCAACGATTACCTGGCACGGCGAGATGCCTACTGGATGGGACCCATATACCATGCCCTCGGCCTTACGGTCGCCAGCATCTATCCCCCACAGAGCCCCGCCGAGCACCTGCCAGCTCGCCTTTATGACCCCGACTACACCGATGAAAAGGACACACGCTGGCCCCACTTTCGACCCATCACCCGCCGCCAGGCCTACGAAGCCGATATAACCTACGGCACCAACAACGAATTCGGCTTCGATTACCTCAGAGACAACATGGCCATAGACCTGTCTCAATATGTCCAGCGTCCGCTTAACTACGCCATCGTAGACGAGGTGGATAACATACTTATTGATGAAGCCCGTACGCCGCTAATAATCAGCGGTGCTGCCGAAGAAGCCACTGAAAAATACAACATCTTTGCTCGACTGGTCCCCCAGCTCAAACAAGACGAAGACTACACCATTGAAGAAAAGGAACGCCAGACCTACCTAACCGAATCAGGCATGACCAAGCTGGAAAGATGGCTGCGCCGCGATGGCTTGCTCAAAGCCCCAAGTCTCTATGACCCGGCCAACTACGGTCTCAATCAGTACATGGAAAATGCCTTGAAAGCCCATGCTCTGTTCAAAAGAGACCGTGACTACGTAGTCAAGGACGGGCAGGTTATCATTGTTGATGAGTTCACCGGCCGGTTGATGTTCGGTCGGAGATACTCAGAAGGGCTACATCAGGCCATTGAAGCCAAAGAAAGGGTCAAAATTCAGCGTGAAAGCATAACTCTAGCCACCATCACCTTCCAGAATTACTTCCGACTCTACAAGAAACTGGCTGGCATGACCGGCACCGCCGCCACCGAAGCCGAGGAGTTCCACAAGATTTACAAGCTTGAAGTTGTCGTTATACCCACAAACAAACCGATGATTCGCATTGACAACCCCGACCAGATTTACAAGGACGAAGAGACCAAATTCAAAGCTGTCGCCAGGGAGATTGAAAACCTCCACCAGCAGGGCACGCCGGTGCTCATCGGCACCGTCTCCATCGAGAAATCCGAGCTTTTAAGCGATATCCTAAAAAGGAGAGGCATACCTCACGAGGTGCTCAACGCTAAAAACCATGAGAAGGAAGCCGGCATTATCGCCCAGGCTGGCCGCGTAGGCGCTGTCACCGTGGCTACCAACATGGCCGGGCGTGGTGTCGACATTATACTTGGAGGTAAAAAGCCTGAAAAACCAAAACGCGAGGATTTCCAGGACGAAGAAGAATGGCAGAAGGAACTCAAAAAATGGCAAAGGGAAGAACGGGAATGGCAGGAGGAGCATGACAGGATAATTCAGCTCGGCGGTCTTCACGTCGTCGGCACTGAGCGCCACGAAGCCAGACGCATTGATAACCAACTCCGCGGCCGCTCTGGAAGGCAAGGCGACCCCGGCAGCTCCCGTTTCTACGTCTCGCTGGAAGACGATGTTGTCCGTCGCTTTGGCGGCGACCGCATCAAAGGCTTCATGGACTGGGCTGGCTTCGATGAAAACACGCCTATCGAGCATTCCATGGTCAGCAAAAGCATAGAAAACGCTCAGGTGAAGGTCGAAGGCTACCACTTCGATATCCGCAAACACCTGGTTGAATATGACGACGTGGTCAATAAGCACCGCGAGGTAATCTATGCCGAGCGCAGGAAAATCCTTGAGGGCGCTGACCTCAAGGCGAACATACTGTCTATGGTTCGGGGGGAAATCGAAAAAACGGTAGCCGCTCACTGCGGCAGCGAGTTAATGGAGCCAGATTCTGCCGGCTTAATCGAAGACCTTGCCACCATTTTCCCACCAACACCTGAACTCAACCCCAACACCCTATCTCAGATGAAGCCAAAACAAATCACTGATAAGTTGATTGACTATGCCGGGCAATTGTATGAGCAGCGAGAAAAAGAGATAGGCACTGAAAACATGCGGCTGCTGGAAAGACTGGTGATGCTCCGAGCCATTGACAGCTTATGGAAAGACCACCTCACTGCCATGGACCACCTTCGTCAGCAGGCTGGCCTTTTTGCCATGCGGCAGATTGAGCCCATAGTCGTCTACAAAAAAGAAGGCCACGCATTCTTCGAGAGCCTCATCGCCGGCATCAATTATGAGGTCGTCCACACCATTTACAAGGTCAACATCACCGTCAAAGAAGCCCCCGCTCGGAGGCAACCCCAGAGAGCCGCCGTCCCCGCCGGCAGAAAAGTCGGCCGCAACGAACCCTGCCCCTGCGGCTCAGGCAAAAAATACAAACACTGCTGCGGCAGATAAATACCAATATCAAAACTGTATTGATATTTCTCCAATATTATGATATACTATTTTTATTATAAAATATATATTAAGAGGGCTTAAAATGAAAACACTAATTGATATACAAGATGACTTGATGAATGAGCTACTAAAGGAAACGGAGGTCAAAACGAAGAAGGAAGCTGTTATCACTGCCATAAAAACCTATCTCAGCTTAAAAAAGAGGCAGAGGCTGGCATCGCTCATCGGCAATTATGAATTCGGATACACGGCGCAGGATTTAGAAAGAATGAGGACTGATGGATAAAGTAATAGTTGACACCTCAGCCTGGATAGAATCTTTTCGTCCCTCAGGTGAAGCCAAGCTAAAAGAAATTCTCAAAGAGTTAATATCCGATGGGGAAATATTCCTACCCGGCATCATAAAAACAGAATTACTACGAGGAACAAAGTCAAAGAAAGAATTCCAGATGCTCAATGAGCTCTTAGACAGCCTGACTTACCTCTCTGTAGAAGACGATTTCTGGGGTCGATTAGCCAAATTCTCCTTTAACCTCCTTCGAGAAGGCATCACCGCCCCTCTAACAGACACCTACATTGCCCTTCTAGCGATCGAAAAAAATGCGCCGCTCCTCCATCGTGACACCCATTTTGATTTGATAGCCCAGAAAACCGGGCTTAAAATATTGGAAGTTAAATAAAAACGAACCCTGCCCCTGCGGCTCAGGCAAAAAATACAAACACTGCTGCGGCAGATAAAACCTACAGTCTTCAACTTGATTGATATTTCTCCCTACTTCTGACATACTAATTCTAATAAACGTGATGGACTTGGAGAGATTGAGCAATTGACATCTCAACTCCAAGCTGCGGTAGAAAGGAACAGACACAAGGAGGAGACATGAGCCAAATCAAAGAACCAGCAAAGGTTGAAATTAAAGTAGGACTTTCTATCAAAGATTTGATTACCGCTCTCCGAGGATTAAATGACGAGGACAGAGAGTTCTTTATTGAAAACCTCCTAGCTGCAACCAATCCTGAATACTTGGAAAGCATTAGAGAAGCAAGAGAGGAATACAAAGAAGGAAGAACCGTTCCCTTTGAAAAGGCGTTCAAGGGATAGGTCAAATCTGAATGAAGTGATATACTAATCTCAAGTAACCCAAGAGGTAATTGAAATGAAGAATTATCGTTTCTCAATAATCGTAGAAAAGGATGAAGATGGCTATTTCGTCTATTGTCCAGACCTTCAGGGCTGTTACACACAAGGCGACACTTTCGAAGAGGCTATGGCGAATATAAAGGACGCTATCAAGCTTCACATAGAAGACCGCTTGGCAAGTAACGAGCCTATCACCACCTCGGAGATTGTCAGCCTCTCCAGCTTAGAGGTAACGGCTTGAGACAGATATTACTGGCGAATAAATTATTGAACTGGAAGATATTCAGTTTAGGCTTCATCGTGATTAAGAGCAAGAGATTGAGATAGCATGATATCCGGGCTTTGGCAATTCGATTTTGGAGAGTGGTATGAGCTATCACATCCTGCTTACTAAACTCGTTAATTTCAAGGTATGTTTAGAAAGAGGAACCTACGGGGGAATCTATTCAACCGGTTCTCCAAAGTCTGAACAAATGAACGCCGAGGTCATAGCAGGATTTGCCGGGATCAAAGCAGGCGATTTTGTGTTGTTTTATGTCAAAAATGAGGGGATTTATGGGCTATGGAAAATCACAAGCGATCCTTTTTATGATGACGAACCACTCTGGAATGACCCGGACCAAACCTTTCCCTATAGAATTTGTTTTGAACCAGTCGTGCGAGAATTTAGCCGTCCGATTGCTCTGAGTGACATACTGGATCTCAGGGACAAAGGCAAGATTTGGACATTTGATTTAACGACGTTTACTAAGAAAAGCCACTATCCTATTACCACTGAGGAAGGCAAGGAACTAATTCGATTATTGCTCAGGAATAATCCGATTTACGCTCCCCCTAGGCCAATACCGAATCCTTACCTACCAGTGACAACAAGGCCTTTGCCGATACAATTAGATTATGACAAAAAGGGACGTTTGATTTACGAAGGCTATCTTAACGCTTGGTTTATGCAAGCTTTCGCCAAGGGTAGACTAAAAGGACTTATTGGCGACTACAGCGATTTCATAAATCACGTCCCAACCTCGTTCAATAAAGTAATGGACATTTTTCTGACCCATGTGACAAATATTGATGGAGTTGACATTCTTCATAAATTCACCTGTATTGAACTAAAAACGGGTACTGTAACAGAAGAAGATTTGAATCAGATCGTAATGTATGAGAATTGGCTGATAAGGAAACTTGCACAGGGTGATTCAGAAATGGTCCAAAGCATACTCGTTGGTTTTGAGTTCGACGAAAAGGTTCTGAACTATCGGGAGAAAAGAAGAATAATTGAAGAAAAGACAGTAAGATTACTGAAATACACAGTGGATAGGGAAAGGCGCCAAATTACTCTCAATGAAGAATAGGAGGTAGTATGGGAAAATATAAGTGTTCAATTTGCGGCTATAGTGGAAGCGAGTTGATATTTGAGCTTAACGATTACACCTATTGTCTGGCTTCAAACGAAGAGGATCCTGAATTCATCGATAATTGTCCAACTTGGGTAAATGATAATGGACCTGGAGATTCAGAAATTGGCGAACCAGTTGGATGTCCTAAATGTCATGCATGGGGCGTAGATAAGTTCGAGGCTACTGAGTAAGATAGACATGGCTTGGAAGAGCACGACCATTGACGTATGTAAAGAAGAAGGTCGACAAACCATTGGATACGATATAGCCCCGGCACATCCTGAAGTTATACAGAACGATGCTCGGCGTATACCACTTCATGACGACTCTGTGGATATGGTATTCATAGATTCACCCTATTCCGACAACATAAATTACTCCGACCACCCAGACTGCATCGGCAAGATTTCGTGTGAGGACGAACGTTTCTTCGAAGAGCTTGACAAAGTTGCGGCTGAGATACACAGGATTCTTAAGCCTGGCAAAGTAATGGCTTGGCTAATTGGTGACCAATGGGTTAAGAAAAAATTTACAGCCGTAGGCTTCAAATTATATGAGCGCCTGTGTAAATACTTCGAAACTGTAGATGTTATTTCCATAGTCAGAAGAGGGCAAACTTCAAATACAGGGCTTTGGCACAATAGAGCAAGAAGGTTTAACTTTTATCTCCGCGGCTTCAAATACCTCTTTATAATGCGCAAGCCCATAATCGAAACTGAGAAAGACGAGCAAAACCGCTCGGTAAAATGGGCTAGATACGAGAGAGGCGAAACGAAGAAAAGAAGTAAAACCAAAAGTGCTTCTTCAATCACGGCAACCCCGACTGGGAGTGGATAAAGGAACGGATTGAGCATTATAATAAAGTGAGCGAAGCATAGATAATTCGGAGAGAATAGAGTTCATGAAACAACCAAAAAGCGAATTCATAACTGACGCCAACGGCAAGAAGAAGGCGGTGATTCTAGATATAAGCCTTTATCAGGAAATTCTGGAAGACTTGGAAGACCTTCGCCTTTTGGCCGAAAGAAAAGACGAAGCCACAATTCCCCTCAGTGAAGTGGAAAAGAGGCTAAAGGCACGTGGCCTCCTATGAAGTCAGAATAACCCACTCAGCAGAGGAAGAGCTTCTTAAGCTTGATAAATCTGTAGTCCCCGCTGTCTGGCAAAAAATAAAGGCGTTGGCAGAACAACCAAGGCCAAGACAATGCAGAAAGTTGAGAGGGACAGAGAAATCATACCGTCTTAGAGTAAGGGGCTATCGCATTGTCTATACTATCGACGACAAGCAAAGACTAGTTACAATCGTAGCCATCCGACATAGAAGGGAAGTATATCGTGGGTGAGGAGGCCAATGAAAAACACCGCTATTGCTAAAGTATTCCAGGATATGGCTGATTTGCTGGAGCTTAAGGGGGAGAACCCGTTTAAGATTCGAGCCTACCAGCGGGCTGCTCGCACCATCGAGCACCTGCCTAAAGAGATAGAAATAATGCTCGAAGAAGGCGAGGACTTGCAAACTATACCCGGCGTCGGCGAGGCAATAGCCAAGAAAAGCACCGAACTGGTAAGAACCGGGAAGCTTCGTGTCTACGAAGAGCTTAAGGCTGAGTTCCCTGAAGGCATAACTACACTGCTCGAAATCCCCGGCATCGGACCCAAGACAGCAAAGCGGCTCTCTACCGAGCTGGGAATTAAGTCCGTGGATGACCTGGAGCAGGCTATTAAAGACGGACGAGTCGCCAGTCTGTTCCGCCTCGGCGATAAGACAGCCGATAATATACTGCAGCAAATCCAAGCCCTGCGCCGTAAAGACCAGCGTATACCCATAGGCGAAGCCCTGCCCGTGGTGGACGAGGTCCTAAACGCCCTTCGACCCATGCTGGGCGTAAAGAACCTGACCGCTGCTGGCAGCCTGCGCCGCTTCCGAGAGACTGTGGGCGATATAGACCTCATGGGCACCGCCGATAATCCCGAGGATGTTATCAATGCCTTCGTCAAACTGCCCCAGGTAAGGGAAGTACTGGCTAAAGGTCCCACTAAAGCCAGCATCATCCTCCCCGGCGGACTTCAAGCTGACTTGAGAATGGTGGAGCACAACTCCTTCGGCTCGCTGCTCCAGTATTTCACGGGTAGCAAGCAGCACAACATCGCCCTCAGGACCAGGGAACAGAAAAAGGGGCTCAAGCTGAGCGAATACGGCATAACTGACACTAAGACCAACAAGCTGGAGAAATTCGCCACTGAAGAAGCCTTCTACCGCCGACTGGGACTTCAGTACATTCCACCAGAGCTGAGAGAAGACATGGGGGAAATAGACCTTGCCGAGCAAGGCAAAATCCCCAAGCTGGTGGAACTGCCAGACATAAAGGGAGACATCCACGTTCACACCGACTGGAGCGATGGCCATGACTCCATCGAAGCCATGGCTCAGGCAGCCAAAGCCCTCGGTTATCAGTACGTGGCAATCACTGACCATTCAGCAGGACGAGGCGTCGCACACGGACTTAATGAGGAACGGCTGCGACAGCAGATGGACGAAATCAAAAGGCTAAACCAGCAGCTCAAAGGATTTCGTATCCTCACAGGTACTGAGGTAGACATCCGCGCCGATGGCAGCATAGACCTGCCTGATGGACTTTTAGCTGGCTTAGACATCGTGATTGCTGCTATCCACTCAGCCATGACTCAAAGCGAAGCGCAGATAACCAGGCGCATCCTCGGCGCTATTGAAAACCCGCATATTGATGTTATTGCCCACCCTACTTGCCGCCTTTTGGGTGAGCGAGAGCCGGTAGCCGTTGACATGGAAGCTGTTTTCCAAGCTGCCGCCAAATACGATAAGGCCCTGGAAATAAACGCCATGCCCAGCCGGCTCGACTTGAAAGATATTCATGTCTACCGGGCTAGGGAGCTGGGAATAAAGCTAATCATGGGCACAGATGCCCACAGCACTGCCCAGCTAGGTTTTATGCGTTATGGCATCGGTGTTGCCCGTCGCGGCTGGTGCCAGCCCAAACATATACTCAACACCTGGGCCATAGAGAAAATACTGGCTTTTCTTAAAAGACAATAATGTAATGCGACACTTCAAGGCCGCCTTCCTATAGCGAGTGTAGCCTCGACCCTTTAGGGTCGAGTTCACGAGGTTAAAGCCTCGCAGTTAAATTACTACCAAATTGAGAGAACCTCAAAAATGCCACCAAAAGAGCTCAAAGACATCTCGAATACACAGACCGAAGCTGATGCCAGAGCAATCGAGCACCTTAAACAAGCTGTAGCTAAGGGCAAGCACTGGTATCTGGCTTTGCTCGAGACTATCGGATTGTGGAAAAGCTCTGAAGAAAATTACCGAGGGCGCCACTACCGCTACTTAATTGCTGGTGAGGCTTTTGATTGGCTGGTACTGGCTGAGCGCTTGTGTGACGAAATCAGCGAGTCCATACCGGAAAAGGAGAGAATCGACCTCCTTTTCTTTGACCGGCCACCACTAGAGCTTACTCGTGAGGAATTCAAGAAGCTTATTGGGCCAGCCAAATATAAGGCTTATCTCAACTACCTTTACGGCATTCTGGCTGAGGAGGCTCTGATTTCGGCTGTAGTTGATGAGATTCGTAAGGAGCGTCGGGCTCTAGGCTCGAATAGACATGAGGACATTGTGGACAAAGCGTATCATCGGATTTATGGTGAAAATCAGCAAACCCTGCTCGACAGCTTCAGAAGAGAAAAGCAGTATCCCAAACGCAAATCCATGACCCTGACTGAATTTAAGGAATTCGCCTACTGGCTATTCAACTATCGAGTTGAAAGATGTGACAAGTCACGAGTTGCCAGCGATACCAAGAAAGCCCTGACGAAGATACAAAGCGACCTTGCAGCCAAAAAGCTACACCTCTAAACAACACGATTCAATACCCACCCCCAAATTCCAAACCCTAAGCATCAAATTTCAAACAATATCAAAATTCTAACAACCAAATTGTTGCAGCCATTGATTAGCTTCAAATCCATTCCAAATCGGTTTTGGTTAGCTCACCACCAGCATCACCAGTATTTGGAGTACCTGCTGGCTCAATAAGCAATACTTTGCATTCTTGTTTAGCATATGGTTTGTGCTCGACTCCCTTTGGAATAACAACCATATCGCCTGCTTTTAAATGTAAGGGTCTATCCCTTAAATCAATCTGAAAATTGCCGTCAATTACAATAAATGCCTCATCCGTTTCAGGGTGTCGGTGCCAGATAAAATCGCCAAAGGACCTAACTAATTTAAAATGATAATCATTCATTTGGGCAATAATCTTAGGTGAAAACCGTTCACTGAACTTAGAAAATTTCTCTTCAAAATTTATTACTTTAATTTCCATTGTTTAACCCCTAAGATTTTTAGTCATTAGAATTTGTTTGATATTTGTGTTTTGGGATTAGGAACTTCTAGATGTGCGCTACATCTAGCTGAGCTGTGCCAGTTCCTGTTCCAATCTCAGCAGCTTGTCTTTGTAGCTTTGAAGTTTGCCTCGCTCTTTATCCACAACTGCTGCCGGTGCTTTGGACACAAAAGCAGCGTCTTTCAGCCGTTGCTCCAGACGCTCAATTTCCCTTCGAAGTATATTGGTTTCATCCTCCAAACGTCGTCTTTCAGCTTTAAGGTCAACCATACCAGCCCAGGGCAAAACCACCTCCGCTTCCTTCAGAACCAGCGCCAGTGCTTTTTCCTCTTTCGCTTTTCGCTGTTCGCGACTCAAAACAGCTAGCGGTCGAGCCTTGGCCAGAGTCTCAATAACCTCAGACTTCGAAGCTATAGCTGATTGAAGCTTATCAGTATAAATGCGAGCTTCAATCCAACTGGCCACCGCCACTTTGTATTCCGCCCGCGCATTGCGTATGGAGCGGATAATTTCAATCACTGATTCCATCACTCGCTCAGCCTCGGGGTCAAAAGCTCTCCCATTGACAACCGGGGATGGTGCAACCATGATGGAATCTGAAGCAAGGCTCCCATTGGGCAAACGCTGTTTCAAATTCTGCCACAGCTCTTCAGTGATGAACGGCATAAAAGGGTGGAGAAGGCGAAGTGTCGTCTCCAGAACAAGAGATAAAACGGGCAGCGGAGAGGAATTTGACTGGGGCAAGCGGATTTTAGCTATCTCAATGTACCAGTCACAAAACTCACCCCAGAAAAAATCGTGGATTTGCCGCTCAGCTTCACCGAACTGGAAATTGGACATCAACTCAGTTACATTCGACACAAGGCGATTAAGCCGACTCAAAATCCAGCGGTCTTCTATCGGCTCACCTTGCGCTGCTACCAGCTTCGCCAGTGCCTGCCACAAGTCTACCCCCTTCAATCTTGCCAACACCGCAACCTCAGTTAGTGCCTGACCCTTTTTCGGTTCGACATCGAGGCTCTGACACACAAATCTGGCAGCGTTCCACAGTTTATTGGCAAAGTTGCGCCCGGCTTCCAACCTATGCTGACCGAGATTGATATCGTTTCCCGGAGAAGTACCGGTAGTTACAGCGAAACGAAGGGCATCAGTGCCATATTCCTCTATGGCATCGGTGGGACTTAAAACATTCCCCCGCACCTTGCTCATCTTCTCACCTTTTTCGTCCCGAATCAGTCCATGCAGATAGACCGTGTGGAAAGGAATATCACCAGTGTCCTCCAGCCCCATCATAATCATCCTGGCAACCCAGAAAAATAGTATGTCATACCCTGTTTCCATAACCGAGGTGGGGTAAAAATAAGCTAGGTCGTCGGTAGCTTCAGGCCAGCCCAAAGTCGAGTGCGTCCACAATGCTGAGCTGAACCAGGTATCGAGCACATCGGGGTCTTGAACGATATCATTAGAGCCACAATGGCTACAGCTTGAAGGTTCATCAACAGATACTGTCAGCTCGCCACACTTGCGACAATACCACACCGGGATTCGATGCCCCCACCATAACTGCCGACTGATGCACCAATCGCGAATATTCTCCATCCAGTTGAGGTAGACCCTGGTAAAGCGCTCCGGTACTATAACAATTCGCCCATCGGTAACCGCTTCTATTGCTGCATCAGCCAACGGCGCTACCTTGACAAACCACTGTTTGCTAACCTGAGGTTCAATCATCGTCTGGCAACGGTCGCAGTGCCCCACCGAATGGGAATGTGGCCCAATCTTTTCCAGCAGCCCAGCCTTCTCAAAGTCGGTTAATACCTGTTGGCGGCAAACAAAACGGTCAAGTCCAGCATAAGGGCCAGCTTCGTCATTCATGGTAGCATCTGGATTCAATATGTTTACTATCGCCAGGCCCTGTCGTTCTGACATCTCAAAGTCCACCGGGTCATGCCCTGGAGTAATCTTGACCGCGCCGGTGCCAAACGAAGGGTCAACTGCACTGTCGGTGATTATAGGAATCACCCTGCCGATGACCGGAAGGACAACCTTCTTACCGACTAGCCCTTCAAAACGCTTATCCTCTGGATTCACCGCTACCGCAGTATCGCCAAGGTAGGTCTCAGGTCTGGTAGTCGCTACGGTGACATAGCCATCACCGTCGGCGAAAGGATAGCGGAGGTAATACAGATTACCTGTTATGTCTTTGTGCTGTACTTCCAAATCAGAGAGAGCAGTCTGGCAGCGAGGACACCAGTTTATAATCCGCTCGCCCCGATAAATGAGCCCCTTGTTGTATAAGCGGGCGAAGGCAGTTCGCACCGCCCGACATGGTCCATCGTCAAGAGTAAAACGCTCCCGAGTCCAATCACAGGAAGCCCCTAATCTCTGATGCTGATAGGTAATCGAATGCCGTGCCTTTTTCACCCATTCCCAGACACGCTCAATGAACTTTTCTCTGCCCAACTTATGTCGGTCTAGCCCTTCCTCAGCCAGTTTCTGCTCCACCACCACCTGAGTAGCAATGCCAGCATGGTCAACCCCAGGCAGCCACAGAGTAGGCTCACCCCTCATCCGATGCCACCTGACCATAATGTCCTCCAGCGTAGCCGTCAGTGCATGCCCCAGATGTAGCTCTCCGGTGACATTAGGCGGCGGCATAATGATGACGAACGGTTTCCTCTTGTGGTCTATCTTCGGGATGAAATAACCTTGCTCCATCCAGAAGCTGTACCACTTCTGCTCAACTTGACCTGGCTCATAAGCCTTTGGAATTTCAGTCATATCTCAAACCCCAGCTATAAAGCTTTTTAAATGCAATACGACCCTTTGGGTCGTCTGTCCACAGCTGCTTGTATCTTTACCAACTAACTCGTCGATCAACTATAAGTAGGGACAGACCTTCAGGTCTGTCCATTTCGGACAGGTCTAAAGACCTGTCCCTACATTTTCTGCAAGGTCTCTATTAGCTTCAATAATCAATTGTGTAGCTTCCTTCAGGTTTTCTCTTACTTCCTTCAAAGTCCGTCCCTGAGTATTTACCCCTGGAAGCTCCTCCACATAGCCAATATACCAGTCTCCCCTTTTCTCAATAACTCCGGTAAACTCTCGTGACATTTCTTCTCCCTACGCTTTCCTGAGGCGATACTTCTTCAGTGGTTCAACAACCTCAAAGATAACTCCGTCACCAGACTTAAGCTCAGGATGCGCTTCGTACCACTTACCTAAACCTTTGCGCAGTTCAAGAGCACGATGGGTGCCACTCTTACAGAGACCCGCAGTAGTTTCAATTTCGCCTATGTCGGTTAACAGTGTTAATGACCTCTTGAACTCAGGAAATAGCCCCCTCTCAGCTACTGGAATGTGAATAAAATGACTATTTATATACGAAGGTTTCAATATGATCTCGAATCTCTTGCTCGCCTTGTCCAATAGCTCCACAACCCTATCCAGAATCCTATCCGCCACCTGCCTTTTGGGCAAAAGAGGTAACTCCTCAACTTTACCTTTACGGTCTATTATCACCACCTGGTTGGTATCAGCACCTATGCCACTACCCTTGGCAGTAATGTCGTTGGCAACGATAAGGTCAAGCTGCTTCCTCTGTAGCTTCTCTTTGGCATTTGCTACCATGTTCTCACTTTCCGCAGCAAAGCCAATACGGAGGAATTTCCCCTTCACCTCTCCAAGAATATCAGGCGTCCTCTCCAGTTCCAGCGTCAGGCTAGCAACCTGTTGTCGCTTAATCTTGCTCTCAGCGACCTTTTTGGTTCGGTAGTCAGCTACTGCCGCTGCCATAATCAAGGCATCGGCCTTATCTACAGCCTTTTTCACCGCTTCGTACATTTCCTGGGCAGTGCCAACATTAACCACATCTACACAAACCGGCTTAGGGAGAGCACTGGGCGCACTTACCAACACCACCTGGGCACCCCTATCTCTAGCTGCCTCTGCCAGAGCATAACCCATCTTACCCGAGGAGCGATTAGTCAAGCATCGGACTGGGTCAACAGGTTCTTGAGTACCGCCAGCAGTTACCACTATCTTTTTACCAACTAAATCACCACTTCTGCCCAACACCTGGCATATAGTACCCAAAATCTCACCTACGTCAACCAGACGTCCCAGTCCCGTTCCGCCTGAGGCAAGTCGACCGTAAGCCGGGCCAACGATAGTAAAACCGCGCGCCTGCAGCTTAGCCAGATTATCCTGAGTTATCTGGTTTTCATACATAGCCGCATGCATCGCCGGTGCTATGACAATCGGTGCCTTGGTCGCCAGCACCGTACAGCACAACATATCATCAGCAATTCCAGCAGCTAACCTGGCTATCGTGTTGGCCGTAGCTGGAGCTATAACCACCACATCAGCAGCTTCAGCCAAAGCCACGTGTTCCACACTGAACTCGGAATTTAACTCAAACATCTTGGTAACTACAGGCCTGCCGGTGATGTTACGGAAGGTGAGCGGGGTTATGAATTCAGTGGCTGCTTCAGTCATAATGACCTCAACCTTAGCTCCCGCTTGTGTTAACTGGCTGGCCAAGTCAGCAGCTTTATAAACGGCAATACTGCCTGTTACCCCGAAAACTACAGTCTTTCCTTCTAACCCCATTTCCTTAGTCCTTAGCCTTGTTCATTTCGTAAATCAAACGCAAGCCCTCAAGCGTCAAGTCGAGGTTTACCACCTCGATTACCGGTGTTTCCCGGGCCAGGAGTTCAGCATAGCCCCCAGTGGCCACTACTTTCACCTCACCTCCGAGTTCCTGTTTAATCCGCCCCACTATGCCTTCAATCAACCCAGCATAACCGAAAACTATACCGGACTGCATAGCGGCCACAGTACTTCTGCCGATAGCCCGTTTGGGGTGAGTCAATTCCACTCGAGGCAGTACTGCAGTGCGGGCAAACAAAGCTTCAGTGGCAATAGCAATCCCTGGAGCAATAGCCCCGCCAAGGTAATCACCTTCTTTGGATACAGCATCAAAAGTGGTGGCAGTACCCAGGTCAATGACAATCACCGGACCACCGTACAGATGATGAGCCGCTACAGCGTTCACTATTCGGTCAGCGCCAACCTCCCTCGGGTTATCCATACTGATTCGCACTCCTGTTTTCACACCTGATTCTACCACTAAAAGCAAAACTTTCAGATAGCGTCGGCAGGTTTCCTCAAAAACGCTTACCAGCGGAGGAACAACACTGCACAATATCGCATCTGTAATCTGGGAAGCAGCAATACCCTGGCGCTCGAAAAGATTGAGCATCAAGCTGGCATACTCATCCGGCATACGATGAACCCCGGTAGCTATCCGCCAGGTAGCCTTCAACTTGCTATCATCAAAGACGCCGATAGTGATATTAGTATTGCCGACATCAACTGTTAATAACATAACACCCCATCAAAACTACGATTCTGGCTGTTTGAGTCCCATTATCACCTTAGGTATCACCGGCAAAAGGTCACTAGCTAACATGCCGGCATCACCCAACTCTTGTCTGACCACCTCTCCAGCCTGGCCATGAAGATAGACACCACAAGCTGCAGCATCAAAAAGAGATAACCCCTGGGCCACCAAACCAGCAACTGCACCAGCAAGGACATCGCCAGTCCCCGCCGAGGCTAATCCCGGGTTAGCAATCTGGCTAATTTTAGCTCGCCCATCAGATGCCGCCACAATAGTATAAGCCCCTTTAAGCACAATCACCTTCCGCCACTCCATAGCCGCTTTCCGAACGACCTCTAAACGCTGCCGCTGTACTTCCTCCACTGAAATTCCAGCTAGCCGCGCCATCTCACCAGGATGTGGCGTAAGTATAGCATCCTGATTCAGCTTCTGCCACCAATTCGGTATTTGCGCTAACGTATTTAAAGCATCAGCATCAAGAACTAAAGCCGAAGAGGAACTTTTTGATAGGTCAAACAGAGTGGACTTGATAAATTCCACAACTTGCGCCTTCTGTCCCAGACCACAACCTACAAGCAAAACTTCATAGTCAGACAACCACTGCTTTAGGACAGACCTTGCCTCAGCAGCGATTAGTCCAGCTTCAGCCTCCGGTAGAGGGGCATAAGTCACTTCGGTCAGTTTTGCTGCCAGAATCGGCTGAAGGCTCGAAGCAGTGGACAACGTTACCAGACCAGCCCCCACCCTGGCTGCTCCCATGCAGGCAAGATAAGCGGCCCCGATGTAGTTAACTGAGCCGGCCACTACCAGCACCCTGCCAAAGCTCCCCTTATTGGCATGAAGAGGACGCTTAGGCAACACTGAACTGGCCCAAGCTTCGGTGATTAATTCGGTGGCTATATTTTCAGCCAGACTCGGTGGTATGCCGATGTCAGCTACAATAACTTTGCCAGCTCTTTCAGAACCGGGAAAGTTGAATAACCCGGGCTTGGGATAACCGAGGGTGACAGTAGCATCAGCATAAGGACAGCTCGGGTCGACAGCCCCGATATCGGAATCAATCCCAGAAGGCACATCAACAGCAACAACAAAAAGCATGGGATTCTTTTGTTTAGCGGCTGCTACTCTGGTCAGCACTTGCTTAAATACACCTTCAACAGCCCGACTTCTACCTGTACCAAAGACAGCATCAATCACTACTTCGGAAAGGACCAAAAGCCTGTCCAAGTTAGTCCAACCTTTATCCTGGTCAGCTTGAATAACAGATATACCACGCTCTTTAGCTAATGCCAGGTTCTTATCATCCGCCGAACGCTGACTACACAGGTAAAGAGTAACCTCAGCACCCCAATCCTCAAGGTAACGCCCCGCCACCAAACCATCACCACCATTATTGCCCGGGCCAACCATAACCAGGATATGCTTGCCCATAACATTGCCGATGAGTTTCCTTGTCTCCTCGGCTACAGCTCGCCCGGCATTCTCCATCAACGTCTCGGTAGTCAACCCAATGCTAGCAGCATTGCGGTCAATCTCCCGCATTTGCTCCGAAGTAACAACCTTCATAATCCCAAACCGCCTTTCACAATCTATCCAATAATCCCGCCTGTCATTCTGAGGGAGCGAAGCGACCAAAGAATCTAGAGACGCTTCGCTGCCACTCAGGGTGACAGCTAACATTCACTATTTATTACTTCTGCGCTGCGAACATCTCCAGTTCCCGGCTCATTGCCTCCCAGTGTGTCCCTTGCCAGTAGATGCGATGGCAGGACCGGCATTCCATAAACTTGCTCCGGGTCTTGAAGACATAAGGTGGCACCAAATCTCGCACCTCGTCCTTATCCTTCTCCACTAAGACCTCATTACATTCGAGACAGATAGAAAACGGCCTGAAGCAGTCCAGTTTTAAGACGTCAACAACCTGCCGCAATTGTGCCTTGTGGTCACTATTCTCAATAAGGATGGCTTTAAGTCTACCACTTGTTATCACCCGTCGCCTCATAATCTGTGTGTCCTTAGTCAAAATCACCCTATTCTGCGCCAAAGCGGTTTTGACCATCTTGCCATCGTCCTCCCCAGTAAAAAGCACAGCATCGTATCCCATTATCCTTAGCCACTTCGCCAGTTTACCAACATTATGGTCAACAATAAACTTGATTTCCACAGCCTGTCCCATTCCAGCCATTACCTAACACTAAGAGGATTAAAATCGACTCCGTAATCGTAGACATCAATGCCTTCTTTCCGCTTCAAATAACCTACAACAACATACGTCAACGGGGTAGCTATAATCTCATAGACAGACTTCACCAACCAGTGGCCCAGAATCATAACACCCAACACAGAAAGTGGCAGCACCCCCACAAAAGCAATGGTTAGAACGACCACAGTATCTACACCCTGTCCTACCAAAGTGGAGCCGATAGTTCTCGTCCACAGCCACCGGCCCTTGGTCATTATCTTCATCTTAGCCAGGATGAAGGAATTGCTAAACTCGCCCGCAAGATAAGCTAGAAAAGAAGCTAACAGGAAACGAGGGGTACTACCCAAAATACGTTCATAAGCACCCTGTGCCTCAAAGACCGGCGCTGGAGGCAATATTTTGGCTATCCAGATAGCCACCACTGTCACCAAATTACACAAAAAACCAAGCCAGATTACACGCCGTGCCTGCTGATAACCATAAACCTCAGTGAGAATATCGCCGATAATGTAGCTCAAAGGGAAAATTATTATCGCTGCTGGTAGAATTATGCTGCCGATACTTACCTGCTTCGCAATTATGATATTAGACGTAATCAAGCAGGTGACAAAAAGAGCTGTCACTACAACAAATCTATGAGAAAAAGTCATGGTGAAAGCCTTTGCACCCAAGTCAACCCTAGATCCAATGCCTGCGACGGAAGAACCAGAGCATAGCCACAGCAATGCCTAGCATGATGAGAAGTATTATCACCAAAGGCCATAAGTTGGGAACTTGTTCTTCCCCGCCAGGTAAACGGATATTCATACCATAGATGCTGGCAAGTAGAGTTGCTGGCGCCATAATCGCCATGACTATAGTCAGTATCCGCATTACCTCCTGAATTCGATGCGAGGTTAGCCAGTTGCTGGTATCTGCTAACCCATCCACCACCTCCTTACAGTCTTCCAGACCATCCCAAATCTTGCGGATATGGTCAGCAATATCGCCAAAATATATGTCCTGGTCTTCTTTCAAAAAGGGATATTCTTCCTTCTCCAACATCTCAACTACACTGACCTGTGGGTGAATAACGCGACGGAAAGAGATAAGGTCCCGTCGAATCATCATGATTTCATGTACCGTTTCTGGAACCGGCCTAGCAAAAATAAGGTCTTCCAACTTCTCAGCGTTATCTACCACCTTGTCAAGAATCGGGAAACAGTAATTAACCAATCTATCCAGTATATGATAAAGCAAAAAGCCTGAACTACGACTCATATATGCGCTACATATACCTTCATCAACATGGCACTCATTAAAAAATTTAGCCAGCGGCTTCAAATCACCTGACTTGTGAATAGTGACCACATAAGTTTCACCGATGAATATATCGACCTCACTGGGTGTGGTTACCCGATTCTCTTTGTTAAACACAGGAAAATGCAGCACGATAAAAAGGTGGTCGGGGTACTCATCGATTTTAGGACGTTGCACTCGGCTCAAGACATCGTCTAGATTGAGAAGGTGGAAGTTAAAGCGCTGAGCCAAATACTCCACATCCTGCATGGTTGGCTTTTCTATATAGACCCAGTTCAGTTTACCACACTCAATCAAGCTCACATTTGACGTTTTCTCTTCATTAACCAATGGCATTGACATGTCTCAATCACCAAAGAGATAAAATCTTGCCTTATTTTACCACAATTTGAAGGCTAAGAAGCGGTCAATATATCAGGCAAGTCTTAAATAGGGGATAAATCGTAACCCTGAAACTGACTCCGCTTTTTATAAAGGGAACTACAAAGTCTAAACTTTCCGCCCAGATTCTAACTGAAATCCGCAGTTGTTTATTATCAGCCTGCCGTCCATAAAAAGGGCAGCTACCCGGCTTCCTAAAACGTGCAAATCCTCAAGTGGGTCACCGTCAACTATCGCCAGGTCAGCCGTTTTGCCAGTTTCAATAGAGCCAAATTCCTTTTCCAACCCCATTGCGTAGGCACTATTGATTGTGGCAATCCGCACCGCATCAGCACCACTAAACCGTATATCATCAGGCTCTTTATTCATAATAAGGTCGAACATGTTTATTTCATGTCCTATCATCGCCGGCGTACACATAGGAATACCCCCGTCATTTCCGCATGCTATAAGAGCGCCTTGCTCAAAAAGCATCCTGAAATTTTCCACACCATCAGAAATCATACTCGAATAGTATTTATACATTACAGATGTATCAATAATACCCATAGCTTTCAATTTGCCAGTGCTGATTTGGCGAAACGCTTTCATCACACTATCTCTTAATTCAGGTATCCAGTATTCATTCGCAAGAGCCGCCCAAGTCTTGTCCCTGAACTCCGTTACCCTATCCATATCCGGATGGTCATTGTAGGGATTTCCTCTGACCTTCCAGCAAAGGTCGTAAGCCACCGAGAGCGTAGGTTCAACAATGCAACCCGCTGACTTGAAAGCCTCTACATCCGCCTGAGTAAGGCGGGCATTGGCGGGGATATGTGCGAGTGATGAAACACCGCTTTTCACTCCACGTCGAAAGGACTCTACAGAAGTATGATGCATGGTAGCCTTAACATTCCTACGCCATGCTTGGTCTGTCAGGGCTTCCATCTGTTCCAGTGTCATTATTGTCGCATCAGGCTTGAAATTACTCAAATTCTCACGCTGTTCCCCAATTTTAATAAGGTCAGCACCTCGTTCGTCAATGGCTCTATCCACCGCGTCTCTGACCTGCCTTTCATTCGCATCCATCGGAAAAACCACAACACCAGAATAATCTTTTTCATGGTCAACAATCGGCATACCCAAGGCATAATATAGCAAACGCACCATCGGAGTAACCTTCGGTGACATATAGCCACCTGGCTGGGTCACCACTACCGCTTGTAAAATGCGTGGGCCCCATATTTCTTTTCTAAAAATTCTATCCCTCAGCGCCCTGCTAGGACGCAAATCATCTCCCCATGCGTCCCTAATGTTTGTGATGCCGTGGGCAAGGCATTCAGCCATGCTTTTTGCCATTTGCTTCTCGCGATATTTTCTACTGAGCTTCGAAGCATGCATGTCAAACAACAACGAAGGCGTTGTTAGAATTGCATGACAGTGAGTATTGAAGAGTCCCGGAAGCACGGTTTTGCCCTTCAGGTCTACTATGAAGTCGGGGGTTATATTTCGGGGCTCACCCGGCAGGCCGGGCATAGCTTTAATCTTTTTCCCCTGGACGATGACTCCTACCTGAGGAAGAAAATAGCAACCATTTACAACGTCGAGGAATCGGCAGTTTTTTAGCTCTACACAGGCATCATCCCCAGGCTCATATTCTTCGACAAAATGAACCTCAGGATAATCTCTCTTATCAGCCATTTAATAGCCCCAACTTCAGCTACTACTCTGTCTAGCAGTCTCAAAAAGTTGGCAAAAATGAGGGGCTTCTCTATTATCCAGTTCTGAGCCTTAGCTCAATAAACCCGCTCATCAACTATCAGTTTATGAAGTTCAGGTATTACCCCTTTGGCTACAAATTCAACCCGGTCAACCTTGATTCGCACCGCGTCACTCACAACCTTATTTAACTCCTGAGCCAGTTTCTCCTTATCAACCCCCTCCTCACCCTTGAGTTCCACTTTAAGCGTTAACTCGTCTCGATGACCAGGCCTGGTCACTACCGCCTGATACTGGGCAACCTGTGGAAATTTAACCATCGCTGGCTCAAGCTGCCGAGGATGGATAAACATGCCTCTGGTTCTAACAGCATCACCTACTCTACCCAAAAGGCGTGTAATCCGTAGAGCACTCCTGCCACAAGGACAAGGTTCTTCAATCCAGCCAGCAAGGTCTCCAGTGGCGAATCGTATTAATGGATAAATCTCATCAATCGGAGTCACTACCACTTCGCCAACTTCGCCAGGGCCTACCGGCTTTCCAGTTTCATAACTAATTATCTCTACTATAACTTCCTCGGCTATATGCATACCATTTCTCTCACTGCACTCATAAGCCATAAAGCCAACATCAGCCGTCCCGTAGGCATCTCTGGTAGCAATGCCATACTTCTCCTCAACCAATTTCCTGATTTGACCACCACCCATCTCACCGCCAATGCAGGCTAACTTGAGGTTGAAATCTTTGCGAACATCAAAGCCCATCTCCTCGGCTTTATTGATGATATTCATGAAAAAGCCCGTAGTTCCGAAAAATCCGGTAACTTTAAGCTGGTGCATAACTTGAACCTGAAGTTCAGTGTTGCCCACCCCCATAGGTATAACCGTAATTCCGGCTCGTCTCATTGCTTCATCAACCATGTGCCCCGCAGGCACCAGATGATAAGACCAGGTATTGATAACAACGTCACCCTTGCCAAAACCAAGAGACTTTACTAGGGAGACAAGCCGCTGCCAGAAACCTTCACTTTGATGATGTGGGTCATAGATGGGACCAGGAGAAACGTATACCCTCTCCAAATCTCCTATAGGGACAGTCACTAATCCGCCAAGAGGCGGATTATTTTTGTACAAATCCACCAGTTCGTCCTTCCTCAGGAGAGGCAAATTCTCCAAATCCTTGATGCCCGACACTGCAGATGGTTTAATGCCTGCTTTATCAAATCTCGCCCTGGTTGCCGGAGCCTTTTCATAAGCATAAGCAACTAACCACTTCAGACGTTCATCCAGATACTTCCGCCTCTCTTCCCGAGACATCTTCTCCAATACTTCAAATGAAGATGCAGCTTTTTTGGTTCTCATTACTTCCCCCTTCGTTTATTCTTAGTTCAAGTAACTTGTAATGTAGCTAATACTTTCGCTCATCAACAATGCGTTTGGCGCCTTCAGCAATAATGCCTTTGGCAACAAACTCCACGCGATCGAATCTTACTTTGCACACATCTCTGAAATCCTTATCTAGTGCAGTCTTCAGTTTCTCCTTATCAACAGTCTCGTCGACAAGCTCAACTTTGAGAACCATCTCATCTCTGTGTTGAGGGCGCACCACCACCAGCTGATACCGCGAAATCTCAGGAAATCTAGAAATGACTTCGTCTGATTGCTTAGGGTGGACAAACATCCCCCTCACCCTGACAGCCTCCCCACTCCTTCCCATAATCTTCGGTACCCTCGGTGTTGTCCTTCCGCAACCGCATGGCTCTTCAACAAAGCAGGCCAGGTCACCAGTACCAAAGCGAATCAGCGGATAAACTTCATCAAACGGGGTCACTACCACCTCGCCAACCTCACCAGGGGTGAGTTGCTTCCCTGTTGCTGGGTCCACTATCTCAACTATGGCATCACAACTAACATGCATACCTGCCTGTTTCTCGCACCCTGTAGCTATTGTCCCTATGTCAGCCGTGGCATAATTATCTCCACCCATACAGAAAATTCCATACTTCTCCTGGAACAGTTTCCTCAGCGGTTCTCCCCCCATTTCTCCACCAACCATAGCCCATTTCAGATTGAAATCTTTTTTAAAATCATACCCCATCTCCTCAGCTTTATCTATGATAATTTTAAGAAAGCTGGGAGTGCCGACAAAACCATGCACCTTGAGGTCGTGCATAATCTGTACCTGTAGCTCGGTATTTCCGGTGCCTGTGGGGACAACGGTAAACCCTAAATTCCTGAGTGTTTGGTCAACTCCCAAGCCCGCAGGTGTTATGTGATATGACCATGTATTCATTACAATCTGCCCTTTGCCAAAGTCGGATGACATGCCAGCTCCCATACCGAAACCTCTCTTGCGTTGCGGGTCGTAAATAGGGCCTGGCGACTGATATATCCGCTCCAGACTATCCATAGGCACAGCTAGATACCCACCAAATGGAGGATTCGCCTTTTGGAGAGCAATCAAATCATCCTTCCTCAACAGCGGAATTTTTTCCAAATCCTTCACAGTACGAATATCGCTAGGCTTTACCCCAGCCTTGTCGAACCGCTCCTTTACCGCAGGTGCCCTCTCATAAGCATAAGTGATTATCTCACTCATTCTCCCCTCTAGGTATTTCTGCCTCTTCTCGGGAGCCATCCTCTCCAACTCCTGGGGTGACGGCCCAGATGCTTTCTTTTCCATGTTTCCCTCCCTCTTGACGATTTGATGAAATAAATTATGCCTGATTTAGCACATCTGCACAAGACCTATAACAAGAGAGTCTTGGAATTTTTTTGAAAACGAGTTGCGACCCCACAGGGTCGCATAATCTATGCATGACAAAACTAAAGTTTGGCCACTAAAGCCTACTAAAACTCTTTTCTATGCCAGCCATCTCTTCCGCCTCCGATAGTGTTTCACCTCTCGATAACTCTTCCTCTCACCAACCTGGCTAAGCCCAAGATAAAACTCTTTTATGTCTTCATTATCCCGCAACTTTTCTGCCGGTCCATCCAGAACTACCCTACCATTCTCCATAACATAACCATACACAGCAATCGATAACGCAGCTTTTACATTCTGCTCCACTAACAACATCGCCGTCTTCTCTTCAGTATTTATCCTTTGGACAATCTCAAAAATCTCGTGGACTAATTTAGGACTAAGACCTAATGATGGCTCGTCAAGGAGCACAACCTTAGGATGTATCATCAACGAACTGCCGATAACCAGCATCTGCTGCTCACCGCCGGAAAGATAGCCGGCTACATTATGGCGAAGGTCTTTCAGCCTCGGAAAATACTCGTAAACCA
>Ga0194125_10002599_pt1 | contig 29664 bp, 24 predicted proteins | sample TA2KigC250mmetaG_FD_148626 | JGI IMG/M metagenome (GOLD analysis project Ga0194125, IMG submission 148626) | Freshwater microbial communities from Lake Tanganyika, Tanzania - TA2015034 Kigoma Deep Cast 250m | ecosystem: Environmental > Aquatic > Freshwater > Lake | place: Tanzania: Lake...
AGGGCCTGTCGGACGGGCTGATCGCTGACCGTCGGGCCGGGCGCATCCCCACCGAGAGGGGCGCGGAGCTATGCCAACTGCTGCGGGCGATCCAGTTGCCTGGCGTGGAGACCTTCGTCGAGCCGGTCAGAGATTACCGCTTCGTGCTGGTGCTGAGAGGGGAGGGCCTGTCGGGCGGGCTGAGCGAAACCGACCCGCAGCAGTTGGGAGTGCCTCCTCGCCAGGTCGAGGCGCTGATCCCCGAAGCGCAGCCCACCGCCGAGCTGCTCAACCAGTGGATCGCTCAGGCCCGAGAGATACTGGCTGACCAACACCCGGCCAACATGGTTCTGTTGCGAGGTCCGGACAAGACCCCCCTGCTGCCCAGCATGGCCGAAGTCTACGGGCTTAAGGCCGCGGCCATCGCCAGTTATCCCATGTATCGCGGCGTGGCCAGACTGGTGGGCATGGATGTCCTGGAGACGGGGGAAACGGTGGAAGAGGAAGTGGAAACACTCAAGACCCACTGGGCAGAGTACGACTTCTTTTTCCTGCACGTCAAGAAGACCGACTCGGCCGGCGAGGACGGCGACTTCGCCCGCAAGGTCTCGGCCATCGAGCACGTGGATCAAGCGGTGGTACCGGCTATCACTTCTCTGGAGCCGGACGTTTTTATTGTCACTGGTGACCACTCCACGCCGGCCTTGCTCAAAAGCCACAGTTGGCATCCAGTGCCCACCCTGCTCCGCAGCAGGTACTGCCGCCCCGACCAGGTTCGCACCTTCGGCGAGCGGGCCTGCATGGGCGGGGGACTGGGCGTCTTCCCGGCCACCGACCTGATGCCTCTGGCTATGGCCAACGCCCTGCGCCTGACCAAGTTTGGGGCGTAGGTCTCCGACTTGCGATGGGCGAAAAGAGTTTCGAGTTTTGGGTTTCGAGTTGAATGAACGCGAAACTCCGAACCCGAAACTCCAAACTCATTACCTTGCTGCTCTGCGACTTGTCAGCCTGTTGCTCAGTAACGCTATCCCGCCCAAGGCCACTGCTTCTCCGAGGGTCAGCAATCCCCAGAGACTGGCCGCATCGAACCAGAAACGGGTGGGGAAAAGGCGGATCAAAGTATCCGACAGGTCGAAGATCCAGGAGTCACCCTCGAAGAAAACCAGGTGGAAGTGGGTGAAGAACCAGTTGAAGTTGAAGTAGACCAGGGCTACTACGGCGATCAGCAGGACGATGGTCAATAGAGAGCCCTGGAGTAGAGAGGCGGATATCTGGGTTCGGGTGTCTCTTATTACCAACAAGACCCCCAGCGAAAAGGCGATAACCAGTCCCAAGAGGCCGTGAACCAGGAAAGCACGCCCGGTCACCACCTTGACATCCACCATGTGAGCCAGCTCTTTCTCTCTGAATAAAGGTCCCTCCTCTCCCTCCAAATCCCCCAGTATCTCGATGCCCACGTCCGAACGCAAGTAGGTGACGGCCTTCTTGGCCACCATGAGCCTTTCCTCATCAGTGAATCCAGGCGAGGGCGGGAAATCGGCCCTCCCGTACTCGTAGCGCAAGAAGGCCGGGGACATGAAGATGTAGAGGTTCGTCAGCAGCAGGAAGACGGGGATGGACAGAACCAGCAATGTCCTGGCAATGGTGAGAATGCTTTTTCTGAGCATGGTTTGAGCCTTTCCTGTGTTGGTGGTAGGCCTATTATACTTCGTTTACCAGGTTCTGGCAAGCGCTCGCATTCCTGGGCTTGCGCAGCGAATCCCGCTCTCTATTACCAAACCCCACTTTCGATGTCCCGCAGTTGTACTGCGGCTTTCGATGTCCCACAGTTGTACTGCGGGACCGGCCCACCCACTACGGAGCAACTCGCGGTGTCCAACTCCGCGAGATCAGGGCGGGCTCCCCACTACCAGCGAATCGCTGCGCAACCCCAGGACGAGTTGACTGGCGAAGTCTTTCGTGGTATAGTCTTAGCTGTTGACCAAACCGGCTTAAGGAGTCATTCATGGCAGGGGTGACCAGCTTGGAGCGCGTTGAGGCGTTAACGGTGTTTCTCGATAAGCTAGTACTGGCGCTGGCGAAACACTGGCTGCTCCTGGTCAATCTGGTGATAGCCATCTATGCTGGCCTGCCTTTCCTGGCTCCAACTTTGATGGCCTTAGGATACACCTGGCCAGCCAAAGTCATATACACGGTCTATGAACCGCTCTGCCACCAGTTGCCCCAGCGCTCCTTTTTCCTCTTTGGTCCCCGCCTGGCCTATCCCTTCGAGACCTTGCAGGAACTGGTGGGGCCAGAGACGCTGGCCGACGATTCCCTGGCCCGTGCGTTCATCGGCAACCCAACCCTCGGCTACAAGATGGCCTATTGCCAACGCGATACCGCCATGTACGGCTCGATGTTGTTGGCCGGGATGATTTTTGGCCTGGTGCGCCGCCGCCTCAGGCCCCTCCCCTTGGCCATCTGTCTCATCCTCCTCGTCCCCTGGGCGGTTGATGGCCTTGCCCAACTCGTCGGGTTTTACGAGAGCACCTGGCAACTGCGCACTATCACCGGCAGCCTCTTCGGCCTGGCCACTGTCTGGTTTGCCTACCCGTATCTGGAGGCAGGCATGGGCGAGCTCCGACGCACCGTCGGCACAAAGTGATAGAAACCAGGTTTTTCGCTCAAAAATGCTTGCCGGCGCCGGGTCCATACAAAAGTCAAGAGGGCCAGGAATGGTTACCCCTGGCCCTCAATCAAAAGGAGGAGAAGAAATTGATGGACGGCACGGCCCATGCTCAGCATGTGCACCTATGCACAGATGCTCATCGCCTTTGATGAGCCATGCCTGATTATATAATACCATCTTTTGACTTTTTTTGCTAGACGTTTGTCCTACGATTGCCCTACGGAATGCCTACAATTGCCTTCTTCCCGCCAGGAAGGCCTGGTGGTTCAGCTCTACGTACTTTTCAGGCACTCGCTCGGCGATGACCTCCAGCCATATATCCAGATCAACATCGAGGCACTGGGAAAGAGCGCCCAGCGTGACGACGTTACTGGCCCGCGCGTTGCCCAGTTCCCTGGCCAGCTCGACGCCAGGCAAAAATCGGACATCGCCGGCAACTTCGCTTAGCACGCGCCGTACCCTCTGGTCATCGGGATACTCATCACCGCCAGAGCTCACGGAAACGGGGGGGATGCGGTGATCGTTGACGATGACCGTGCCCCCCGGCCTGAGCACCTCGATGTAGCGCAGGGCCTCCAATTTCTCGAGGGCCAGGAGGTAATCCACCTCCCCCCGACCAATGAGGGGCGAAAGCACCTTCTCGGCCCAGCGCACGTGGCTCACCACGCTCCCCCCTCGCTGGGCCATGCCGTGCACCTCCGCTTTCTTGGCATCGTAGCCGGCCTTGAGGCCCACCTCGGCCAGGATGTCGCTGGCCAGGAGAACCCCCTGCCCCCCGACGCCGACCAGTAGAAAATCGAACTTGGTCATGCTTACCTCCACTGATTATTTTTTTCTTCATCCGCCATTCCCCGCCAACTGGGCCCGAAAGAGGATAGCCTCCCTCGCACAAACCTGGGCGCAGATCTCGCAGCCGGTGCAGAGGAGGGGATCAATCCAGGCCTTGGGTCGCCCGGTCTTCTCGTCCAGCCTCTGGCTCTTGACCAGGGCGGGGCAGCCCACCTGGAAGCACAATGCGCAGCCGTTACAGCGCTCCTCGTTCACCTTGAGGGGCAGCCACTGCCGCCGCACCTCAGGCAACAGGGCGCACTCGCGGCGGGCAACGATCACCGCAGGCCCATCCTGGGCCAGGCAGGCTCGCAGGGCCTCCTCCACCCCTTTGAGATCGTAGGAGTCAACGGTGTGCACTTCCTCTATGCCCATCGCCCTGGCCAGGTGCTCAAATTTCACGGCTACCGTCTCCTCTCCCTGGAGGGTGCGGCCTGTGCCGGGATGATGCTGGTGGCCGGTCATGGCCGTGGTGCGGTTATCGAGGACGATGGTGATGGTGTGGCCCTGGTTATAGACGGTGTTGAGCAGGGCGGGCATTCCCGTGTGGAAAAAGGTGGAGTCGCCGATAACAGCCGCGTTGCGTTCTTTGATCCTGGCTTTGGCTACGCCGTGAGCGACCCCGATGCTGGCCCCCATGCAGCCACAGGTGTGGAGGGCGGCCTGAGGAGGCAGGAAGCCCAGGGTGTAGCAGCCGATGTCGCCGTTGACCACCAGCTTCAATTTGTTGGTGACGTGAAAGACGCCACGGTGAGGACAGCCAGGGCAGAGGATGGGTGGCCTGGGCGGCAGAGGACCCTTTTCTGGCTCCTTTACCTCCACCCGGGCCGACCCCGGCAGGAGCCCGGCCTCGATGGCCCTGTCGCGCACCACCTGGGGGTTGAACTCGCCGCAGATGGGGAAGATGATCTTGCCCTCCACCTGGATGCCCAGCAAGCGAATCTCTTCCTCGATGAAGGGATCCAGCTCCTCGAGGACGATCAGCCTGTCCACCTGGGCCGCGAAATCCTGAATCATCGCCTTGGGCAGAGGATAGGTCATCCCCAGTTTGAGGATCGAGGCCTCCGGAAAAACCTCTTTGGCGTACTGATAGGCCACCCCGTTGGTGACGATCCCCAGCGACCTGTCGTTCATCTCCACCTGATTGTAGGGAAACGTCTCGGCAAACCGGGCCAATTTGGCCATGCGTTCTTCGATGACGGGATGACGCCGCCTGGCGTTGCCGGGCACCATCACGTACTTCCCGGTGTCTATACGGTAGGAGGGGGGCTCTGGCCTGTCCTCGACCTCTGGCTCTCCCAACTCCACCAGGGTGTAGGAGTGAGCGATGCGGGTGGTGGTGCGCAGCATCACCGGCGTGTCGAATTCTTCGCTGATCGAAAAAGCCGCGCCCACCAGATCCTTGGCCTCCTGGCTATCGCTGGGCTCCAGGCAGGGGACGCGCGCGAACCTGGCGTAGCGGCGATTATCCTGTTCGTTCTGCGAGCTGTGCATGTCTGGATCATCGGCGGAGACGATCACCAGTCCGGCTTCCGTCCCCGTCATCGAGGCGTAGAAGAAGGCATCGGCGGCCACGTTCAGTCCCACGTGCTTCATCACGGCCATGGCTCGTGCTCCGGCGTAGGCCGCCCCGATAGCCACGTCCAGGGCCACCTTCTCGTTGGGGCACCACTCGGCGTAGACGCCGGGCATGGGGGCAAAGGTCTCCAGAATTTCCGTCGAGGGTGTGCCAGGGTAGGCTGCTGCTATTCGCACTCCGCTCTCCCAGGCCCCGCGAGCGATGGCTTCGTTACCCGATAACAGTTTCTTCACTTATGCACCTCCAGTTGACTTGTTGCTCGTCGCCCCGTTACTCAAGGTCGGGCTAAATTATATCCCGGATTTGACGATTGGCAAAATGACCGATTGCCTATAGTGGCAAAGAGTGATAGAATAGGGCTCAGTTTGTTGGGGAGGAAACATTGGTGAAAAAGATGGTGGAAATCTTCCTCTGGGTTGCTCTGCTCGTTGCCCTGGTGAGCGGAAAGCCAACGGTGACGACCCGGGCGGAGGCCGTGCGCTTCAGGCCCGGCGGGATTTTGGTGAAGTTCGAGGAAGGGGCTCCAGCGGCTGTTGTGCACGCGGTGCTCTCTCGGCAGGAGCTGTCCATTGAGCGCGAGATCCATCACCTGGGCATCAAAAGCCTGGCCGTGCCCCCTGGCCGGGAATTGGCGATAGTCGAAGCCCTGAGGCGTGATCCCTCTATTAAGTACGCCGAGCTCGATTATCTTGCCTCCGTGGCCATAGTTCCCAGCGATCCCCACTGGGGCAATCAATGGGCGCCGGCCAAGATCGGAGCCCCGGCCGCCTGGGAGATCACTACGGGTAGCAGCGAGATCATCATCGCTGTGCTGGACACCGGGGTTAAGCTGGACCACCCTGACCTGGCGGCCAAAATCTGGACTAATCCTGGGGAGATACCCGCCAACGGCCTGGACGATGACCTGAACGGGAAGGTTGACGACGTTCATGGTTGGCATTTCTATCACCGCTGTTCTGGTTCTGTCTGTCTTCCCTTTGAGGATAATGACCTGCGGGACGACAGCGGCCACGGCACCCACGTGGCCGGCATCGCGGCCGCGGAAACGGATAACGAACTTGGCATCGCGGGCATATCTTGGGGAGCTCAACTTATGCCCGTGAAAGTGCTGGACGAATATGGCGACGGCTGGTACTCCGACGTCGTGGCGGGCATCGTCTATGCTACTGACAACGGGGCCGACATCATCAACCTGAGTCTGGGGGGAAAGGAAAGTTCGCGGGCTCTGCAGGATGCGGTGGACTATAGCCATGCCGAGGGAGTGCTGCTGATAGCGGCGACGGGTAACAGCGGTGGGGCGGTGCTCTACCCGGCTGCTTGTGATCACGTGTTGGCGGTGGGGGCCACCGATGTGAATGATCTCCGTCCCGGGTTCTCCAACCATGGGCCAGGAATAGACGTTGCTGCGCCTGGCGTTTCAATCTACAGCACCTGGCCTTGGCTGGATGGTTATTGGCGCAAGTCCGGCACTTCTATGGCTGCTCCCCACGTGGCTGGCCTGGCCGCTCTGATCTGGTCGGTCAGGCCGGATCTGACCAACGATGAGGTGGCCCAGGCCATCTCCCAGACGGCCATTGATTTGGGTACAGCGGGCTGGGATGAATTCCACGGCTGGGGTCGGATAGATGCTCATCGAGCCCTTCTCAGCGTGTTTCGTTTCAAGCTTTACGTGCCTTGTCTCTCCCCGCTCTATTGATCCGGCACTGGCGAATCTGGCCAGCTTGTGCTATAATATGCGCCGTCGTGGTTCGTTTCAGGCCGCATATCCCCGAAGAAGGTGGAGATCTAGATGCAGCAGATTGGACAAGGCATATACGCAGAGACCGGTTATCGAGGGGGCAATGTGGGCTTCGTGGTCACCGGCGAGGGTGTGATCCTGATCAATACCCCCCTGCTACCTCTGGAAGCTCGCCAGTGGCGGGAAAAGATAGCCGAGGTGACGAATCAAAAGGTGATCTACATAGTTAACACCGATTACCACCCCGAATGTGTCATGAGCAACCATGTTTTTGGGGCCCCGGTGGTAGCCCACGAGTTGACCTGGCGGAAGATGAAGAGCTACGGCGATCCTTTTCGCCAGCGCTTCGTTGACACCTTCAAGAGTGAACCAGAGGCGGCCGCCAGCTTAAAAAGCCTCAGTATCGTTACCCCTGAGATTACCCTCACCGATAAGATGACCTTGCACAAGGGCAGCAAAGTATTCAGGCTGGTCCACGTCGGAGGTCACACGCCAGCGAGTATCATCGTCCATATCCCTGAGGATGGTGTCCTCTTCGCAGGCGATGTCGTGGTCAACGGTGTGCACCCTTTGATGGAGGAGGCCGACTCCAAGGAGTGGTTGGATGCCCTGACCTACATCCGCAGGCCGTGGGTGAAAGCGGAGATCATCGTGCCCGGCGAGGGGGGGATATGCGACAAGGAGACCACCAGGAAGCTGTCCCAGTACATCCGCCGATTGCGCGCCAGGGTGCGGGGGTCGTATTCGGCGGGCCACAGCAGGGCCGAAGCTGTGGCTTCAGTAGCGGAGATGCTCGATTTCTTTCCCGTGGCCCACAAGGAAAGAGAAGAGGCTATGCAGCGGTTAAAGGCCAACGCGGAGCGAATCTACGAGGAGATGAAGGCCACTGAGGAACGATAAACGCTTCGAGGCATTGGCGACCGGATCAGTGTTTTGCCAGGGACATTGATTCGTAGTATAATCCAATGAGACCAGAACCGGGGATGAAAAAGCAACTTCCAAATGTCACGTTTCACGAATCGAGGAGGGTTGATATGGCTGTAGGTAAAGGAATCGAGGAGATAAAAGCGATTAAGGATCGGCACGAGGAGGACCTTCTTCAGAAAAAGAACGTCGTGGGACTGGGGATCGGGTACAAGGAGGTCGAGGGCCAGGACATCGGGTTGCTGAGCCTGGTGGTGATGGTGAAAAAGAAAGAAGCGCCCTCCCAACTCGACGTCGTGGATCTGATTCCATCTGATATAGAAGGAGTGCCCGTTGACGTGAAAGAGGTGGGGGAGATCGTTGCCCTGTGAATCTTATAGAGTCTGGCCAAGTTTTTCCGGCGCTGAGAATTCAAAGGAGGTGGAGAAGTGAACTTACAGCCAGTTATCCAGGTCAAGAGGGAACACCGCGACTATCTGTTGAGCAGGAAGAACGTAGTTGCCTGCGGGGTCGGCTTCAAAGAGAGCGAGGGCAGGATAACCGATGAGCCCTGCGTGGTGGTCTCGGTGATCAAGAAGATGCCCGAAGCGCAACTCTCGCCCGCCGACGTCGTGCCCAAGAAGCTGGGCGAGGTGAGGACCGACGTTCAGGAGACAGGGGTGATCAGAGCCCTGCAGGGCCACACCGATCGCTGGCGCCCCGCGCCAGGGGGCGTCTCCATCGGGCACGTTGACATCACGGCGGGGACGCTGGGCTGCCTGGTAACCAGGGATGACCAGCTCTTCATCCTCAGCAACAATCACGTGCTCGCCAACAGCAACTCGGCCGAGAAGGGCGATCCTATCGTCCAACCCGGTCGCTATGATGGGGGCACCGCCGATGATCAGATTGCCACGCTGGAGGATTTCGTTCCCATCAACTTCGGCACCAGTCCGCCCACCTGCCTCATTGCCACAGGCACGGAGAGCTTTCTCAACTGGGTTGCTAGACTGCTGGGCTCGAGCCACAGGGTGATGGCCTTCCAGGAAGTTCCCGCCCGAAATCTGGTGGATGCTGCTATTGCCCGCCCTCTCTCCGACGATCTCGTAGAGAAGAGGATCTTTGAGATTGGCGTGCTCAAGGGATCGAGGGATGCCACTCTGGGCACCCGTGTCAAGAAGAGCGGGCGCACCACCGGCTTCACCAGCGGCGTGATCACCCAGATTGATGTCACGTCCCAGGTAAACTACGGGGAGGGGCGAATTGCCATCTTTGAGGATCAGTTGATGGCCGGGGCTATGAGCCGGGGGGGAGACTCAGGGTCGGCCGTGCTGGACGAGGAGGATTTCGTCGTCGGTTTGCTATTCGCGGGCTCCGACACCACTACGATCATTAACCCCATCCAGTTCGTGCTCGATGCTTTGCAGGTGGAGATTGCCGTGCTCTTATCGAAGTAGGCGACAAGTGCTACAACTGAGGTGCAAGTAACTTGATCACAAGAAAAGAAAGGAGAACCAGAAAATGGCATCGCTGTTGGAAAAAGTTAAAACGCTGATCTCGGCCAATCTGCACGCTATCGTGGACGCCGCGCTCAAGTCCAACTCCATCGCCGTCGTTGATCAGTACATCCGCCAGATAGAGGACAGCCTGGAGGATCTGGAGGATGCGACGGCTACGGTCGGGGGGCAGGTCAAGACGCTGCGCCGCAAGCTGGACGAGTATCGCCGCAAGGCGGATGAGCTGGATCGCAACATTGACCTCTTCCTGAAGGACGGAAAGGAAGAGGTGGCTGCGGCGGCTCAGAGCAAGCTCAACTCCACGCAACGACTGGTGGTGAACTACGAGGAGCAGCTCACCCGCCAGGAGAAGGAGTTCGAGGCATTGCAGGATGCCCGCCTGAAGCTGGAGGCCAAGCTGACCAACATCCGTCAGGAGCGGGAGGAGCTGCAGGCACTGTTGGACCTGGCTCGCTCCAAGGAACTCACCGCCAAGGCCATCGGCTCCCTCGATGACCTGGCGGGGTCGGGTGATATGGACGTGGCCCGCATCGCCGAATCCATTCGCGCCCGCCTGGACAAGGCTACTGCCCGCACCGAGATGATGGCCACCAGCCTGGACGCCCAGATGGACGAGATCCTGGAGCGGCACGCCATTGATCAGCAGCTCGCCGAGCGCAAGAAGCGGTTGGGGCTCGAGTAGCAAGGGAGCAGGGGAGCAGGGGAGCAGAGGAGATAGCACCTCTGCACCCCTGCACCCTAGCACCTCTGCACAGAATTATGGGCCTTAAAGAACGACTCGTGAACCAAGCATCACCACGTATCTCGGTAGTTATCCCGGCCCACAATGCCTCGAAGAACCTCAGTGCCTGTCTAGATGCCCTGAGACAGCAGACCATGCCCCGACAGGAGTACGAGATCATCGTGGTAAATGACGGGCCTGTGGATGCTACAGTCAAGACCATAGCTAATCATCATGAGGTGCCCCTTTTCTTCCAACCACAGAGGGGCGCGGCGGCAGCCAGAAACCTGGGCGCCAAGCAAGCTCAAGGCGAAATCCTGCTTTTCACCGATGCCGATTGTGTCCCGGAGTCCAACTGGATCGAGTCCATGATCGCACCCTTCGCCGACCAGGAGGTGGTAGGGGTTTGCGGGGTAGTTCGCACTCGTCAGACCGGCCTTGTTCCACGATTCATCCAACTGGAGTACGACTATCGCTATCGAAACATCGCCAGGCATAGCCAGATAGATTTCGTCAACACGGGAACGGCAGGCTACAGAAGACAGGTCTTTATGGACAGCGGGGGGTTTCTGGAGGATCTGTTGGGGGCTGAGGATGCAGAACTGTCTTTCCGACTGGCGAACGCAGGCCACAAGATGGTCTTCGTCCCGCAGGCAATCGTCTACCATTCGCATCCAGCATCCCTTTGGGAATATGCCCGCAGAAAATGTCACTACAGCTATTGGAGGATGATAGTCTACCGAGGGTATCCCCGCAAGGCTGTGGCCGACTCGCGCACCCCACAAACCCAGAAGATCCAAATCGGTTTGTTTTTTCTCCTGGCGGTTGCTCTTATCGGGAGTGTCCTCTGGATGGGATTCGTATGGCTGGCCGGGGGCCTCGCTCTGCTGTTTCTCTCGATCTCCCTGCCCTTCTGGTGGTGGGTGCTTCGCAAAGACTCAGGGGTTGGCCTGCTTATCCCTTTGTTTCTCCTGGTGGCCACTGCTTCGGTAGGGGCGGGGGTGATAGCTGGCCTGACCTACCATTCGGTACTGAAGTTAAAACGGAGCGAGCTGACAGACGGACGCTGTTGATGTTGAGAATAGTATAACTGATAGGAGACACTGATTAGCTCATCAGGTAATCCAAGAATGTCATTACCCCAATTGCCTCTCCAAATATCTGAAAGAAAAGCCCTTTTGGTTTTCATGGACCTCTTGCTGGTCAATGCAGCCATTTTGCTCGCCCTATTGATGTGGACACTAGAGGACCCTTGGCGCACTCTCTCCCGAGGCTTCGTTCTCTCCCAAATCCACTGGTTTCTCTTCCTGCCTCTCCTCTGGCTGCTGTTAGCCTCAGTGAACGATTTCTATGATCTGAAAGTCGCTGACAATTTCCTATCCAGTGCCTTCACCCTCCTCAGGATCACGGCCTTTATGCTCCTGGTCTATCTCCTGATCTATTTCTTTTCCCCCCGCGAGTCCCTGCCCCGACTATTCATTCTCTTCTATGCCGTTCTCTCTTTTATCCTTTTGGCCCTCTGGCGCTCAGGCTACGCTCTCTTATTTAGCCGTTTGCCCTTCCAGCGCCGGGCCATCATCGTCGGGGCCGGCGCAGCAGGCCAAACTATCGCCCAGACTATCAGAGAAAACCTGGGGCCGGACTACGAACTGGTGGGCTACATTGACGACGACCCCGCTAAGCAGGACCAGGTCATCGCAGGTCTACCCGTCGTGGGGACCCGCCGGCATCTGGTCTCCCTGGTGAAGACCCAAAATGTCTCCGAAGTCATCCTGGCTGTTACCTACAACGTGCACCCTGAGCTCTTCCGCGCCCTCATTGATTGCCAGGAGCAAGGGGTTCAGATCACTCCTATGCCCCTGCTCTACGAGGAGTTAACGGGCAAGGTGCCAGTGGAGCACATCGGCGACAACTGGCCCGTGGCCCTGCCCCTGGATCACCCCTCCACTCGTGGCTTCTTCCCCCTGTTCAAACGGATTATGGATCTCTCTATCACTGCTATCGGATTGACCGTCTTCGTCATTCTGCTGCCTCTGGTGGCCCTGGCTCTGTACATTGACTCACCCGGCCCTATATTCTACACCCAGGAGCGGGTGGGCAAGGGCAGGAAGACTTTCCGCCTGATTAAGTTTCGCTCCATGATCCCCAACGCTGAAAAGGCCGGGGAAGCTGTCTGGGCCAAGAAGGGCGATACCCGCATAACCCACGTGGGACGATTCTTGCGCCTTACCAGGCTGGATGAGCTACCCCAGTTCATCAACGTGCTCAAGGGGGAGATGAGCATCGTCGGACCTCGGCCGGAGAGACCTGAGTTCGTGGCCGAGCTGGAGGAGCGGATCCCCTTCTACAGGGTCCGTCACTCCGTGAAGCCGGGAATGGCCGGCTGGGGCCTGGTCAGGTATGGCTACGCTGATTCTATTGAAGATGCCCTGGAAAAGGTCCAGTACGATCTCTACTACATCAAACGCCAATCCATTTACCTGGACCTGCTCATCCTGGCCAAGACCATAGGGGCGATGATAACTTTCAAGGGCAGGTAAGACCGGGGAAATCCAAAGCTCAAAGTTCAAAGCTCAAAATCCAAATCAATGACCAATGACCAAGGACCAAGGACCAGGGACCACAAAGGTCTTTTCTGGGATAATATCATCGAGGCCGGGTGGCTGACAGCGGCTATCGTCACCCCACTGTTCTTCAGTTGGTACAGCAACCGCGTGTTCGAAGCCAGCAAGGTGGCCTTGCTTCGCTCCATTACCCTGGTGATGCTGGCCGCCTGGCTGAGCAAGGTCCTGGAAGCTGGAAACTGGAAGCTGGAGGTTGGAAGCTGGAGGTTGGAGGTTAGAGGTTGGAGAAACCCGCTGCTGCTTCCGATCCTGCTTTTGGTTGCTACCTACATCCTGACCACCATCACCTCCATCGCCCCCCGAATCAGTTTCTGGGGCTCTTATCAGCGACAGCAGGGCCTCTACGTCGTCCTTTGTTACGTGGTTATCTTCTTCTTGATGCTGGAGGGCCTGCGCACCCGCCAGCAGTTGGAGCGTCTGATCACCGTCATTCTGCTCACCAGCCTGCCCGTCTCCCTCTACGGGATCATGCAGCGTTATGAGGTAGATCCCCTGGTTTGGACCAGGGGAGGCGCCGAGCGCGTCGAATCCACCCTGGGCAACCCCATTTTGATTGGCGCCTATCTGATCATGGTCGTTCCCCTGACCGTAGGGCAGCTCATCCGCTCTTTCTCCCCGCCCCCCTTCCCCCCCACCCTTCGACTGGGCTCAGGGCAGGCGTTGGGGGGATTGAGGGGGGAGGAAAAGAAAATCGGGCCTTCTCTGGTCCCGTTCGGATGTTATCTACTGCTTTTAACCCTGCAGTTGATCTGTCTGGTGTTCACCCAGAGCCGCGGGCCTGCGATGGGCTTTATGGCCGGCGCCTTGTTCTTCTTTCTACTGCTGGCCGTCTTAAGAGGGCGGAGGGGATTGGCGCTGGCGGCTGTTGGCATATCCATCGCTTTGCTCGCTATCCTGGCTATCTTGAACCTGCCTGACAGCCCCTTGACGCCTCCCAAAGGGGTACCCTTCGTCGAGCGACTGGGCGAGATCTCCAGGGACATCACGTACGATAGAAGCCTGATCTGGCAAGGGGCAGTCAATATGCTCACCGTTGACCAAGTACGGGTCATCATTGGCTACGGGCCGGAGACGATGGGCCTCATATTCTATCGTTATATGCTTCCCGACTGGGCTGCCAGTAAAGGCTACGAACAAGTCGCCGATCGCTGTCACAACGAGACCCTCGATGCCTGGGTAACCGGCGGCCTCATCGGCCTGGCAGCCTATCTCGTCCTCTTCGGCAGTATATTCTATTACGGCCTCAGGTGGCTGGGATTGATAGCCAATTCCCGGCAGCGCACTTTCCTGGTAGTTACGTTACTGGTGGGAGGGCTCTCAGGTGCGCTGATCCCCTGGCTCGTGGAGGGGTCGTTAAGATGGGCCGGGGTGGGGATACCTGCCGGCATGTTGCTGGCTTTAGTCGTGTACTTGATGACAGTACTCTTCCATCAAAATCCAAAGTCCAAAGTCCAAAGTCCAAAACTTAACTTCCAGCTTCCAGCTTCCAGCTTCCAGATCCTGTTGATCGCCTTGCTCTCGGCCCTGATAGCTCACTTCGTGGAAATCCAGTTCGGCATCGCCATCACCGCCACCCGCGCTTACTTCTGGCTCTACGCCGCGTTGCTGACCATCATCGGCCATCAATGGCAGAAGGAGCCTGTAACTGAAGAAGCAGGGACCCCGCCTCCCGACAGTTCGCGCCGACGGCGGAGAAGACCTGGCAAAGCACCAAGCGCAAAGCTCAAAGCTCAAAGTCCTGAGCTTCTGGCTCACTCGCTCTTAGTGGGGCTGATCCTGGCCACCACCAGCTTCGATCTAATCACTCATCGGTTCGAACTGAGAGCCCATGGCCCCGTCATCTTCGGCCTCCTGTTTGCGACCTGGCTGTTCGGCGCAATGCCAATTCTAATTTCCAATCTCCAATCTCCAATATCCAATATCTCTCGCTATGCCCTGGGCAGCCTGTTCTGCTTTCTCCCTTTCCTGGCCGCTCATGCTGCCATCGCCCTGCCTGGTGCTGGCGTGGAGCGACTCGTGGCCATCTACTACGTCTACCTGTTTTTGGTTATCCTGGCTGTAGCAGGGGCCTTGATGATCAGACGTCAAGCGTCAAACGTGAAACGTGAAACGTTAAACGTCAAGCGTCGAGCTTTGAGCTTTGGATTTTGCATTTTGATCTTTTGGTTGATTCTTAACACTAATCTGAAGGCTGCTCAGGCGGATATCTACTACAAGTTCGCCCTATCATCGGAAGAAAGAGGGGAGATAGATAAGGCCATCGCCCTGTATCGCCAGGCTATCCAATTGGCCCCTCACTGGGATCAATATTACGTCTCTTTGGGCTGGGCCTACGGCCTGAAAGCAGCCACTACTTCGGATGCCCATCAAGAAGCTGCTTTGTTTGAGGAGAGCCTTGAGGCGCTGGGACATGCCCACGAGATGAGTCCCCTCGAGCCCGACATCATCACCAAGCTGGGACACGTGTACTGGAACTGGGGCGGCCTGACGTCTGACCCCGAGCAGAGGGCTGAGAAGTTAGAGGTGGCTCTCTCATACTACCGGCAGGCGGTCACTCTAAGCCCCTTGAACCATGGGCACCTGCTCAAGGACAACATCGTCAAGGCCCATCTCCACCTGGGCGAGATCTACGCTGACCTGGGCAAGTTGAGCCAGGCTGCAGAAGCTTACCAGAAAGCCAGCGAGGTGGCTCCTGATAGCTATGAGAGCCGCAAGGGATTGGCCTTGGTCTATCGGCAGTTGGGCCGCCTTGACGAGGCTCTCGAGGAAGCGAGGACAGCCAGAGACCTGGCGCCAGAGGAAGAGAGGCCGGGTTTGGACGATCTGATCGCTGAATTAGAGGCTCAGATTGCCGTTTCTACTGCGCTTTCTCAAACCGATAACCGATCCCCCGCTCGGTGAGGATGTACCTGGGTTGTTGGGGATCTTCCTCTATCTTCTGACGAAGACGCCAGATGTACAGCTTCACGTAGTCTACCTCGCTCACGTATTCCGCCCCCCAGACGGCTTCCAGTATCTGCTCATTCGATAGCACCCGGCCCGCATTCTCGGCCAGATAAAAGAGCAACCGCTGCTCGGTGGCGGTCAACTGCACCCGCTCTCCCCCCCTGCTGACCTCTAATCTCTGCGAATCAATCGCCAGTTCATCATCGGCGTACAGGATGCGTCCCTTGTCCGGAGGAGGCAACCTGGTTCGGCGCAGAACAGCCCCCACCCGCGCCTCCAGTTCCTTAAGACTGAAGGGCTTGGCCACGTAATCGTCCGCCCCCAGCTTCAGCCCCATCACCTTGTCAGTCTCTTGCCCCCTGGCGGTGAGCATGATGATGGGTAGGTCGGAAATCTCTCGAATGCGCTGGCAGGTCTCCCAGCCATCCATCCTGGGCATCATGACGTCTAAGATGATCAGATCTGGCCGCTGGCTGTACATTTGCTGCATTCCCTGAAGCCCATCGGCGGCAGTAATGACCTCGTAGCCCGCCCGGCTAAAAAAGAGCTCAATGGCTTCGACCAACTTCTCGTCATCGTCTACGATCAACAACTTGCCTTTTCTACCCCTCATCAGCGTGCTCCCTGATGGGCAAGGTCACGGTGAAGCGGCTGCCCACGCCCAATTTGCTCTCTACTTCGATCTGGCCGCCGTGAGCTTCGGCCGCTTCTTTGGCCAGCACGAGCCCCAGGCCCACGCCCTCGACGCCCGATTCCGTCGTTGACCACACCCGGTAGAACTTCTCGAAGATGTGGGGCAGGTCGTCGGGCGGGATGCCCACTCCCTGGTCAATGACGCTGAGGATGAGGTTGGCATCCTCTTCCCTGGCCACCACATCCACCCGACCTCCCTGGTTACTGAACTTGATGGCGTTGCCCACCAGGTTCTTGATCAACATGGTCACCAGTTCCCTGTCGGCCAGGATGGTGGGCAAATCAGGCTGGACATCGGCGTGCAGGGAAGCCTTCCTCTCCTGGGCCTGGATGTCGAAGAGATCGAACACGTCGCCAATTACCTCGCCTACGTGTAAGGGCTCTTTCTTCATCACAAACCGCCCCGCTTCCAGCCGCGAGAGATCGAGGAGGTCGCCGATCAGCCCGGTGAGCCGATCGGTCTCCCGGTCAATGACCGTCAGGAAGTGCTGGCGGAGGACGCGATCGCCGTCCTCCAACTCGTCCAGCAGGAGCTCGGTATAGGCTTTGATGGAAGCCAAAGGGGCACGCAGTTCGTGAGAGACGTTGGCCACGATGCTAGACTTGAGGCGATCTACCTCCTTCAAACGGGTGATGTCAGTAAAGCTGAGCAGATAGCCGAAGACATCGCCTTTAACATCGTGGAGGGGGGTAATTCCCTCCAGGACATCTCGCACCCCCGATCTGCCAGAGATGGTCGTCTCGATGGGGGAGACTGGCTGGCCCGTTTCCATCGCCCGACGCAGAGGACTCCCTTCCCCGTCAATTTCCTCCCCAAAGACTTCGGTCAGACGCCGGCCCACGACCTGCCTGGCAGCGTGGCCCGTGATGGCTTCTGCTCCGGGGTTAAAGCTGGTAACCCGCAGCTCGTTATCAATGACTACCAGGCCATCGAAAGTCCCTTCCAGGATGGTTTCCGTCTTTCTCTTCTCCTCAATAGCCTCCCTATAGAGCCTGGCATTCTCAATGGCGATGGCGGCCTCACCCCCCAGGATGGAGACAAACTCCAGATCGCCCTGGGTAAAGGCCGGGCCTTCTCCCAGCTTGCTGATATTTAGCACTCCGATGACTTTATCCTTAACTAAGAGCGGCACGCAGAGGGCAGAAGCGATCTCTTCCCTGATCATCGCCTCCTTGATCTGAGGATCAAGCGACGCCCCTTCTGCTAACAGCAGTGCCTCCCCCCTGTCTGCGACCCAGCCGGCAATCCCCTGGCCGACTATGTCCCTCGCCTTAGCGGCAATTTCCGAGGGAAGGCCAACAGAGGCTTTGACCACCAACTCCTGCCCCTCCACCAACATCAGAGAGGCCCTATCGGCTTTGGTCTCCTGCAAGGCCGTGTGCACTATCTGATCCAACAGGTTGTTCAGGTCCAGGGTTGTCAAAAAGGCCTCGCTCAACTCAAATAGGGGCATCAACGTCCTCAAGCGGACGTTCTCCCTCTCCAGTCGTCTCTTATTCAAAGCCTTGGTCACGGTTGAGCTCAACCAGTCCGCAGTGAAGGGTTTAACGACGAAATCATCAAAGCCCAACCGCAGGGCGTTGATGATTTCCTCCGTCCTCTCGGAACCAGTGATGATCACCCCGATCATCTCCGGGGTGAACTCCTTGATGGCCCGATATACCTCCAGTCCGTTCAGCATAATGTCCACCAGCAGGAGGTCGAATTGCTTCTCCCTGGCTATCTCAATGGCCTGGCGACCGTTGGTTGCTCCCTCAACCACGTAATCCTCCGCGCTCAAGCTTCGTAAGCAAAGCTCGAGGACATCGGGGTCACTATCAACAGCCAGGATTCTCTCTTGGGCCATAGTAACCGACCTCTTTCTCCCGGAGCCAGGCAAGAGAAGCCAGGTTTTTGGTAAAAACCTGGTTTCTGGCCAGTTGTCCTACTCTTCCGAGAGTCCTTCTTCGACCGGGGGTAGCTCGGCTGGCGGGCGAGTTCGCCGATGCCGATAGAGAATTATGCCCCCTGAGACCACAATGGCTATCGCAGCGAAGATCTGAGCGGCGGGGACACCACGAATTAACCAGGCATCGGGGCGCAAAGCCTCGACGAAGATGCGCCCCACCGGGTACCAGATCGCATACAGGCAGAATACGTCGCCGTTTAACAGACGATCCGCATAACGACGGGCCACGTACATCGAGAGGAGAAAACCCAGCAAGTTCCACAACGACTCGTAGAGAAACGCGGGATGGAAGCGGGTGCTGGCCGGGTACACGGTCAGGTTATCGTAGGGTGGGATGCGATAAGGTGGGGCAATGGGGATGCCCCACGGCAGGCTGGTGGGATAGCCATAGAGCTCCTGATTGACGAAGTTGCCCCAGCGCCCGATGGCCTGGGCCAGGATGAGGCCCGGCGTGCCGATGTCCACCCACTGCAGGAAGCTCAGCTTGTTTAAGCGAGCGTAGATGTACACGCCCAGGATACCACCAGCCACCGCCCCGTAGATAGCCAGGCCGCCGCGCCAAATCTGCAGGATGGCGATGGGATTCTGGCGATAATAGTCCCACCCCAACATCCCGCCCCGCGGGCTGGAGAAGACGTGATACAGCCGCGCTCCGATGATGCCCAGGATCAGGCAGAGGAGCAAGGCGTTCCACACGTGATCGGGGTCTTGGCCGCGCCGCCTGGCCTCCAGGCTGGCTACGTAAGCGGCGACCAGGACGGCGACTACGATGATAATGCCGTACCAGTGTACAGCCAGAGGGCCTAAACGAAAAGCGATGGGATCCATGGTTTCTATCACCCCTTTCTTTTTAACAATTCATCGGAAAGACTACTATCTCTTTGCCAGCCAGCTTATCTTCGATGCGCTCGACGATGATTTCCAGGTGGTGCCTGTGTTGGACGAAATCCAGGCGATCGGCGGGGATAGTGAGCACCGGACACAGATCGAAGTCGGCCAGCCAGTCCGCGTAGAAGGAATCGAGAAGCTCGAGGTAATCGGCTGTGATCCCGACCTCGATATCCCGCGCGCGGTTGCGGATGCGGTCCATCAGGGTGGGTACGGAAGCCTGTAGGTATAGAAGCAGAGCGGGCGCGGGCAAGCTGTTCACCACCAGATCGAACAGACGGCGATAGGCGTGATAATCTCGCTCGGTCATGTTGCCTAAGTGGTACAGAGCGCGGGCGAAGACGTAGCCATCCTCGTAGATGCTGCGGTCAATGATAGCCGAGGTGGGTGCGGCGGCCAAAGCTTGGTGTTGGATAGCGCGGTGGCCCAGGAAGAAGACCTGGAGGTGAAAGCTCCAGGCTCGCATGTCCTGATAGAAATCGGCCAGGTAGGGGTTATCAGCCACGGATTCGTAGGCTGCCTGCCAGCCCAGGCGGGTCGCGAGCCGCTCCGTCAGGCTCGTCTTGCCAACGCCGATGTTTCCCGCCACCAAGAGTAGATGCTTGGCCATTCAATTCCTTCCCTGTTTGCTAGAGGCAGTGGAGATTCGTGGTCAATTCGTGGCAAAAAATCAACCCTACTTGGCACAACGGAACCCGATGTATTCGTCCTTGACTTCGGCATCGTACCAGAGGCGGTAAGTGATGCGGGCCACTGGAATATTACTGCGCCATGAGCCGCCCCGCAACACCCTGCCCGGACCAGAATCCGGTCCTGGAGGATTGCGGTCGGGAGCGTCCCTGTAATAGTCAGGAGCATACCAATCGGCCGTCCACTCGCGGACGTTCCCCGCCATGTTATAGACACCGTAGGGACTTTGCCCTGCCTCGAAGCTCCCGACAGGAGCCGTATCCGGGTAGCCATCGTCAATGTGCGATTCTTTCCATTCGTAGGTGCAGTTCACGTCGCACAGATTTAGTTTGGTCCCATCGGGCTCGCTGTTGCCCCAGGGCCAGAGGCGTCCATCGGTCCCCCGTGCGGCCTTCTCCCACTCCGCCTCGGTTGGCAGCCGCTTGCCCCTCCACTTACAATAAGCCTGAGCGTCGTTCCAGGTGACCCAGATGACGGGGTAATTATCAAACTCTGGATTGTCATAGTAGAAAAGGCGGCTGGGAGACGACTGCCGGGCCGGAGGATTGCAAGCCCCGGCGTCCACGCACTCTTTATACTGGGCGTTAGTCACCTCGTACTTGTCAATGCAGAACGCATCCAGGTAGACCGTACGCTCTGGCTTCTCGTCGTCGTCGCCCGCATCGTTGCCCATGATGAATTCTCCGGCGGGGATGAGGACCATATCATCTCCCTCCGCCGTGCACGCGGGCTTGCTGCAGCCAGCGATCAAGGCCAGGAGAAGCAACAGCAGACAGAGCTTTCCCATTACGCCTCTCTCTCTTCTCATAATCGTAACCTCCTCGTTGATATGTTGCTAAGGCGCTTGAAACAGACCCAGGCCAATGAGCAATCATCAGGCCGGGCGGATGACCTCCATAGACCCCGGCCTGATGGGTTAATTATACTCCATTCAAGTGGTACGAGCAAGTTTCCAAATCGGAGCCGCATTTTTAGGGAGAGACTATCTTCAATAGGTCCCAGTCGGGCGCTCTCATTGCCCTCTTCCTGCCATTCTTGCCCAGCCTTCTTGCCAGTTCCTCGTCCTTCAGAACCATCACGATGGCATCAGCGATCTCATTCACGTCCAACGGGTCAACCAATAGCCCCGTCACCCCGTCTTCGACAGCCTCGCTAGTGCCTCCCCCCCGGCCCCCGATGACGGGTTTCCCGCAGGCGCCTGCTTCGAGATAGCTGATCCCGAAGCTCTCCACCTCGCCACGGCTGGGCAGCGACCGGCTTGGCATCACGTACACGTCACATGCAGAATAGTAGCAGGGCAAATCGGGGCTGTCGTGCTCAACCGCACCTGCGAACAACACATGCTTTGCAACCCCCAGTTCCTTAGCCAGTTTTTGTAGTTGCAGTCGCAACGGGCCATTCCCAACGATCAGATACCTCAGCTCCGGCACAGCGTGGAGGACAGAAGGGAGCGCGCGCAACATTGTATCAATGCCCTTCTTCTCAACTAGTCGGGCCACTGTTAAGATGATCGGCGCGTCACCGACCGCATGCCGCATTCGCACTGGTGTCGGGTCAACATCTGGATGAAAACGCTCGTGCTCGATTGGCGGATGGATTACCCGAATACGCGCAGGGTCCTGGCCCAATCGTTCCATCTGCACTTGAGTTGCCATACTATTGGCAATCAACCGATCAGCCTGAGAGAGTGTCCAGCGCAATATCGCCCTGCCTCCTGGGATGCGCCGTACACGCAGCAAGTCGCTGCCGTGAGACCAGACAATCAAGGGCAGACGGTAGATGCGTTTGAGCAACCACGCCGTCAGTCCAAGAGGAAGGGGTTGCCAGCACTCGATAGCGTCAAAGCCCCCTTGTTGGAGCCATTGGCGGGCCAGGAGCAACGGCTGTACCAATTGCCCAATACGCTTCAGGCCCAAGGAATTTCCTAGGAACGGGCGCCAACGGAGAACGGGAAACGGCTGAATGGCGTCGAACTCGGCGCTATCAGTGTGCCACGGTGTGAGTACCACTGGTTCATTACCGGCACGCAGACAACGCTGGTGGGCGAAGCTTTGCATGCCACCTTTGTCGGGCGGGAAAGTCAGGGTAATCAACAAGCGTTTCTTCACCGCACTCCTCTCGATGAGGGCGTTGAAACTACCTCGTTGTACAGCTTTGCCAAGTTATCGGCTAGCCGCTCGACACTGAACTCGCGAAGCACTACTTGCCGACCCTTCAGGCCCATGCGCTTTCTGGCCTGAGGATCCTTCAATAGTTTGATCATGGCTAAGGCGAGGGCGTCTGGATCCCCTGGCGGCACCAACAGACCCGTCTCCTCATGGCGTACAATCTCGGGTACACCACCTGCTGCCGTCGCTACTACAGGCTTAGCAAGATACATCGCTTCAATGAGGACATTACCAAAGCCTTCCTGCACCGATGCTGACACGATAACGTCACTGGCAGCCATGATGGTTGCAACATCGCGCCGATAACCCAAGAAGGACACTGAACGATGGATACCTAGGCTGGCTGTCAGCGATTCCAAACTACCGCGCTCCGGCCCATCGCCGACAACCAAGAACTGAGCCCCAGGGAAACTCTCAAGAATCTGTGCAACGCTTTCCAGAAAGTATCTGTGCCCCTTCTCCCGACTCAGCCGACTTACAATCGAGACCACTTCCGACACATCTTTTAACCCAAGTTCTTGCCGGAGTCGTACAGGATCCGAGTCCATGTCGACGGTGAAGTGTTTGGGAGCGATGGCATCATAGATGGTGATGACTCGTTGGCTAGGAAGCTGTGCATTCAGCAACTGATCTCGCATATAGTTGGATACTGGCAGAACGCGATCAAACCACCGCAACGCAAAGAGATCAATGTGCTTGTACAACCGGAGCCGCAGCGTTCGATCAGTATAGCCGCGAATAGAGGCCACTACCGGAACGCCGACCAGTTTAGACACCAGTGTTCCAATGATGTCACTCTTGTACCCATGGGTATGAAGCAATGCGTAGTCTTCACTTCGTAGTTTCCTTGCAACAGCCAACACATTACTAGGCAAATCTCGCCATCGGTCATTGAGCTGAACTGCACGTCCTTTGTTCCAGCGCACTGCCATGACAAGGGGGTGCGTCATTGGGAGTTCTGGTCGAAGACGATACATCACTAACACTTCGATTTCGAAACCATGGCAGCGCATAGGGTCAATGAGTTGACTGATCTGACGCTCCGGACCCCAGAAGCCAGCGCTACATTGAAAGTGAAGGACCTTCTTCATGACTCAACTCAGCCATCCTCTGGCACGTTCCCAGAGAGAGCAAATTAATCGAGGAATCTGCCGATCAGGCTCCCAAAGCCTAGTATTGGTCCGAAGGTGGCGATCCCTGAGCATAGAATCAGTCCAGGTAGCCAAGGGCCTGAAGCCGCTCCGTGATGACATCATCAGTTTGTTGGCCCATATGACCTTCCACCAATGGTGGAGCCATCGGAGGTGGACCTTGCCATACTGGATTCGCGGCAAGATGCTCCTGTGTGAACACCTCGGTCAGGACCCGACCATCCATGTCCTCTGGTACTGGCAGGCCAAGCGCATAAAGGGTGGTGGGCGCAACGTCAATGAGGCGTGCCCCATCCAGAACTACCCCTTGGCGAATGCCACGGCCGACTGCCAGGAAGATCCCCTCCGGATGGTGGCGTCCCCCGGATGACTCTGGTGGCAGAGGCTCAATGATGGCCTGGGTGGCCATGCGTTCGCTGGGCAGGTACGGCCGGTCACGAAGGGAGAATACCACGTCTGGCAACTGAGCCAGGCGAGAACCAGTGTAGATTTCCTCCCGGCGGTATGCAGCACTGATCACTGGCTCGTCGGTGTCCGGGTCACGCAGGCCCACCAAAGCCGCGATCAGGCTATCGCGCACTTCTTCATACGGCTCACCGTGCGGCACGATGCCCATCGTCTCCCGTCCCGCCAAGTTGACGTAGAGCCCCTGGCCAGTCAGACCGGTGTAGTACGCACGAGTCCTCGACCAATCAACTGCAGGTGCCGCGGACTGGTCCAGCCGTCGGCGAAGTGCTTCTCGCTGCCGATTGTTTAGCAGCCTGCTACGCAGGTTAAGCACATCCAACGTGCGACCTGTGGTCCTTATCCCCTCGATGATCTGGCTACGGAGGGGATGGGGCATGGCATCCCCTTCCAGAGCCAGAAATCCGTGTTCTAACAAAAAGCGATTGGCGTTGAAGCGCCGGTGAACAGGCCCAAAACCATGGTCGGACGCGACAAACAGGGTCGTCCGTTCATCGAGCATCCCCAGCCTGTGTCCCACTACTTCGTCTACGGCCTGGTAGCAGCGCAAAAGCAATGGGCGTAACCGGCGGGCCTCGTCGGCATCGTGCTTAGGATGGGACTCGTCGAGAACGCGCCAGAAATGATGTTGAATGGGATCGAGAGCCTGGATAACATTAATGAAAAAGTCAAACGGATAACTTTCCAGAAGACGCAAATGGGCCGCCTCACGTCGTTCTACCCAATAGAGGACTCGTTTCAGGAAAGCGGATGTCCGAGCTACCGAGGTGTAGGGGTCGGCTACATAGTCCCCGGCTACTTCCTTGAGCCAATTCTTCAGTGCAGGGGGATAGGTGTACGGCGCGTCCTCGCCAGGCGTCATCATCCCGGAGACCATGACGCCATTGACGGGGCGAGGAGGGTAGGTGAGAGGGACATTAACTACCCCCACAAGCCGGCTGTGCTCTCCTAAAATGTCCCAAATGGCGGCCGTGCCGATGTTACTGGCATCCACCGGGCACCGCTCGTCCGCGGATGGGTCATAGCGCCAGAAATCCACGATGCCGTGCTTGCCGGGGCCTTTGCCGGTGACCAGGGAGACCCAGGCGGGAGCACTGTACGGTGGCACCACCGACTCGAGTTGGCCATGAACACCCTCGCGGGCCAGATGGGCCAGATTCGGCAGATATCCGGCTTCCATCCACGGGCGGAGGATGGTGAAAGTAGCGCCATCCAATCCCAGCACGATCACTCGGGGTCGAGTTTGCTGGTCCTCAGTATTAGCCATCAATCGCCTCCCAATGCCCAACGGAGCACTTGGCGATGCAATGCCAGCTTATGCGCAAATCGGGCACGCTGGCTGGCATTTCGGACTGCCAGCCAGAACGCAGCGAAGAGGATAAGTTTCCCTGCGGTCACGGCCGCCACCATCAGACGATGAGCCGCCGCCGGGCCGTCGCCATAGCATTTGCGGAACATGCGATTCGCGCTTCGCAGCGTTTCCATGGCCATGGCCTCGCGGACTTGAGAGCTGCTATGGCCACCCAAATGTCGAACCCGTGCCTCTGGCCTATAGACGACCCGCCAACCAGCTCGCTTCAGGCGAAAGCACAACTCGGTATCCTCAAAGTACATGAAAAAGCCTTCATCCAGGAGACCAACCTGGTCCATGGCCTCCCGACGGACTACCATGCAAGCACCAGATATAGCATCCACGTCTCGTGGGTCTCTATGATCCCAATGACCCATTGGAGCGCCGCTGAACGGGCGATGCCGTGGAAACCGCCTGGTGAGCCCGCTCACCTCGCAGAACTCGGTCCAAAGAGTGGGGAAACGCCGGGCGCATCGAAAATCCACCTCTCCGGATGGTGTGAGGCTCATGGGACCAACAGCGGCGGCGTCAGGCATCCTGTCCAGGTAGCGTGCCAGACTTGCCAGTGCATGGTCCAGAATCTCTGCATCGGGGTTGAGCAATGCCACGTAGCGGCCTTGTGCCTTGGTCAAAGCCTGATTGTTCGCGGCGGCGAAACCGCGGTTCTCATGGTTTTCGATGACTTTGGCCCAAGGAGCGACTTGGCGAGTCACATCAGCGCTGCCATCGGCCGAAGCGTTGTCAACAACAAAAAGCTCTAGAGAAATCGCTCCCCGCTCCGCCTCCAACGCTCGCAGGCAGTTCACTAAAGGCCTGGAAGAATTCCAGGTAACCACGACAACGGTCAAAGCTAACGGTGCTTTGCCACAGTCGTAGACCGTAGATGTTGGTTCAACTGTATTAGCAAGCATACTGGCGAAGGATTTCCTTAAAAAGGTTCTCCATTTGGCGCGCAGAACGTTCCCAGGTGAATTGTTGTATATAGGAGTAACCAGCCCGTGCGATGCGTCGTAGTTCCCTTTCATCCTCTAGGAGGCGCAGGAGGTTTTCCACCAGAGCCTTAGAATCGCCAGGTGGTGACACCAGCGCAGTTGTGCCGGGGATAGTGTATTCCGGGATAGCGCCCACTCTTGTGGCTACGACGGCGCATTGACCAGCCATTGCTTCCATTGGTACTAATGCGAAGCCCTCGACTCGACTGGGCGAGAGCCAGATGTCGCACGAGCCGTAAATCTCGCGTAACTTGTGCTGGGGTGGATTCTCGTGAAACTCCACTTCCCGAGGCAGGCCCGACTTGGGCTTACGAGTGCCAAACATCACCAACTGGATATCAGGGTAAACAGCTCGTGCCATCTCGAACGCGGCCAAGCCATCCTGCAAACCTTTGACCGGGTTCGCATGATAAACCATTCCGATGCGTTTACGATGATTGAAGCGCTTACGCTTGATACAGAACTGACTGAAGTTCACGCCGTTCAGGATAGGCCCGTAAACCGAATGGCCTGACTTTTCCATGACCAATTCTTTCAACCAGGGACTGACGACAACCTTGTGAAGCGGCATGCGCCAAGTGGCCTCTACCCGTTCGGGTGGCGCAAACCAGACGTCATGCCCTTGAATCAAATAAAACTTCAGCCCCTTCTCCGGCCCCCAGCGGTTCACCCCCTCGGCTGTTGTCCAGTCCACAGCTAGGACAACATCGGCATCGGGGATGAATTGCGGCCGTAGATTTGGCACGCGACGCAGTGGAACCGTGAGGGGGAACCAAGAGGGAATTTGACACCCCAGAACCCTGGCAGTCCAGTAACGCATATCATATCTCAAACGACGCAATAGGCCTCCCCATCCCTGCCAGTGGGGTCTAACATCAACATAGTACGGGGGGCGACACGGATAAACGACGGCTACCTGATGGCCCAGTCGCTGGAGATTGTTGGCATATTCCAGGGCTACCCGGATGCCTCCTCCAATGTATATGTGGGGTATGACGATGGTGATTCTCATGATCATACTTCTATGGCTTTCGAGCCAAGGCCACCAGGATATTCCCGACACGCTGTGAAGGTATCAGGCCGATCAATTCCAAGGCATAGCGCCCAACACGATAAATGAGACGTAACCAGAGGCGGCCAGTGGCTGGTAGCCAACGATTCAGGCCATGAAGTGCCGGTCGTCTAAACGGGCCGATCATTCGTGGAGCCATCTCTACGCCCTGCACCCGCAGAGTGCGAAAGCCGGCTTTTTGGAGCATAGCACACATTGTTCGGGTCGAGAAGTAGTACAGGTGCGCAGGGGGTTCATACCAATAACATAAACCTCTTGACAATTTGTCCAATATCCCTTCGACTTCGCCAGTTGTGATTAGAATGAACCCACCAGGCATTAACACCCGATGGGCTTCCCGAAGTGTACCGATGGGATCAGCCAGATGTTCTATTGTAGCCCATAGAGTGACCACATCAAAAGAATCATCAGGAAGATGAAGATCTAAGAGGGTTCCAGTTCGTACATCTAGACCCAACTTGTCCTTGGCCCATCTGGCTGCGAATTCTGACAACTCAACCCCAACGGTTTCCCAACCTTCAGCCCGGGCCATATCAAGAAAGAACCCCAGAGCACAGCCTATGTCCAATACTCGTCCTGGATGTGGAAATTCCCGGCGGATGAGAGGCCAATAAGCCCGGAATTGATGCATATGAATTTCTTTATCGTGCAGATAATCAGCATAGCCAGCCGGTCTACGATTCCCTTGGAAAAACTCCTCCGTATAGAATGCTCGCAGAGTTTCAGCATCCGGCATCGGGTTAACGTAGATCAAGCCACAATGCTCACAAGAGACAATGGTCCAACTGTTCAGTTGATAACGTTGCCGGGTATCATCAGCACCGCACAGATTACATTGCACATATCTTCGCATCGAGATTACACATCCTCCCGTAAGCTTCATTAAACCGGTTTATTCAATAGGCCAACCACCGTAGATCATTAGCATTTCCGGAGATAAACGAGTGTCTCTTGCGATATGGATGCCGGGGGGACGATAATGCTTGTCACTACGATGATAACCTCAGGATAGTACGATACAAGGCTCGATCCTGAGCATCCCAATACCCACTGCGCCAGACGAAGAGGGCATAGAGGCCCACAAAAACAAGGCCGCCGCCGAGCCCGGCAGCAGCGTGAGCCAGACGCCCTGCGGTCAGGTGAATCAGAAGAACCTGCCCGGCCAGGTAGGACGGTACGGCTGCCAGTAGACAAGCCCACAAAGGTGGAGCATACAACTTGTGCCACAGCATCCGCCATGTCTGATGCAGGAAACGATGCCACTGTGCCATGAAATACAACGAGCCCAGGACGACAGCAACTAGAGTGGCGACCAATAAACCATCCAGGCCTAGTATGGGCATGAGAACAATGCTTAAAAACAGGTTGCCGAGGATTATCAATAAGGCATACCGCGTCTCGAATTCCGGATGGCCCACGCCTCGGGCCATAGAGGTACCTGTAGCAGTAAGGAGATTGAACCCATAGGCGAACATGAGGAACTGAATAACACGGGCCACTTCAGGTGGAGGCGTTCCCAACCAAACAGCGGTGATAGAATTGGCATGTAGGATTGCGATGAGTCCCAGCGGGGCGATGGTTAACACAAGATACTTGGATCCCTGCTGATACAACCGCTGCAAGCGATCGTGATCATGCTGGGCATGTAATTCGGCGGCGGCCGGCATTACCGCCGAGCCCAGCAATCTGAGAATTGAGATCAAGCTGTAGACAATCTTGAACCCTAGCTCGTAGGTGGCCAGCAAGTTCAGGTTGAGAAAATAGCCAATCAAGAGTTTGTTCATCTGCAAGCTGATCAGGGCGCCCAGACCGGTGATCTGCACCTTGAGACCAAAGTTGAGCAGCATTTTCAAAGTTTCCCATCGCGCTAGAAGAGGATTCAGGCGTAACATCGGGAAAACACGGAAGGCAATCACAGCCGACAAACTGGTCACGAGAACCGAGGTAATGATTTCGTTCAGGGCCAGGCCCTTTAACCCATACCCCAATTGCAGGAAGACAACGGTTCCCAGAGCATTCAAGGTTGCTTGTAGAGTAATGACCAGATTGGTCAAGTGCATTTGCTGTAGTCCGGTAACGAGGCCTCGAAATACCCCCTCTACATTGTCCAGGGCGAATGCGACCACCGCCGTGACCAAAATCCAGCCTACCTCTCCCCACCGCTCCGGTGGAACCCGAAAAGTGGACAACACCACAGGACGTAGTGCAACAGCCAACGTAATGGCCCCAGCCGCCAAAGCCACGTAAAGGAGCAAGCTGGTGCTCATCACGGCGTTGAGGCCATGGTAATCCCGCCGGGCATAATAATGCGCAACATGCCGAACCAGGGCGTTGCCCAGTCCCAGATCCCATGTAAATAAGTAGTTGGTGATGACTAACACCAGAGACCACAGGCCATAGCCTGTCATCCCCAGTTTGGCCATGAGAAAGGGGGCCACCAATAGGCCAAGGAACATGGCCCAGAAACGGCCGGCAAGGTTGAACAGCGTGTTGTGGACTATCCGTTTGGTCAGCGACGTAGGCATCACCGTTGCCTTGCTCCATTCTTGGCCAGTTTAAGCAGGCTAATTATACCACCACTCCTACAAAAAATAAAGGTGTCAGGGCTTCCCAGGAGCATTTCAGTTTTGGGGCGAGTTGCAGTAAACCTGCTGCCACATTGTATCAAACCGGTCACCCATAATCGCTCCTCGAATGGGGATCAGTCGTTCTATCCCCGCCCGGCTCCAGCGCATCCCC
>Ga0194125_10002600_pt1 | contig 29662 bp, 23 predicted proteins | sample TA2KigC250mmetaG_FD_148626 | JGI IMG/M metagenome (GOLD analysis project Ga0194125, IMG submission 148626) | Freshwater microbial communities from Lake Tanganyika, Tanzania - TA2015034 Kigoma Deep Cast 250m | ecosystem: Environmental > Aquatic > Freshwater > Lake | place: Tanzania: Lake...
CACGTACACACGGTCCGGCTCTATGCCTAGCCGCGACTTCAGTATCTCACAGATCGCGCGGGTGATGCTCGTGTTCACCTGCCGGTTGAACCCGCCTATCCCGCGCACGTCCACGAACGCCGCCGGCCCGCTCTCGCCGCCGAGAAGCGCCTGACCGCGCTCAAGAAGAACCATCACGTATTTCTCGGGCTTCCCCGTCTCCTCGGCAAGCATGCGGGAGAACGATTTCAGAAGCCCTTCCGCCTTCTCGCGGTCCGGCTCTGTTGCCAACTGAACCTTTATCAACGGCATACTCGTTGTCCTCCTTCTGAACCCCGGCAGAACATCGTTGCTGCACACGCGCCCTGCAAGCCAAAAGAGCCCGCCCGGCAAGACGCGCGCCGGACCGGGCTCTCAGGGCGCGGCAACGTCCAGGTCTCTTATCCGATCCGACCTCGTCTTAATCCGCTGGTTGCGAAACACGCCGGCAACCTGTCCCCGGGTGCGGAGGATGACGTAATCGCCAAGCACGGGATGGGTTCGCACCGCGTACGGCGCGTCCGGCAACGTGATCTTCACCGCGCCGTCCTGCTCCGTCACTTCCACACGCTGCCGCGGCACCGCGCGCGCGCTTACCTGCGATCCCGGCGCCGCGGCAAGCACAAGCGGAACGCCCGCGCGGAGAGCGCGGCCGGACAGCACCCATATGTGCCTGTCGGCCCCGAGATCCCACATGTACACGCCGCGGAACGCGCGCGGCGTGCCGAGCTCGCGGCCGAGGATGTTCTCGACAAGCACCTCCGCGTCGCCCGCCGGCCAGCCATGCCGGACCAGGAAAGCAGTCTGCGGCTGCGCCCGCCAGATGTGGCCGAACCGGTCTATGTTCTTGTACAACAGGTCCATCGCCCCGATCCCCCACAGAAGAACGGCGCTGACGGCCAGCGCTCCGGTGAAGGCCTTGCTTACGGCGTCCGCGAAGAACCGCGCGGGCATGCGGCTGAAGAGGCAATGCCAGAGCGGCGCAAGCAGCCAGACCGCGTACCTGACGCATCCGACCTGGCCCGAGTTGAAGTTGGCCGTGGAGGTCGACAGCCACGCGGCGGCGACTATCCCGCCTGCGGCGGCAATAACCGGCGTCCTCCCGCCGCGCGTGAAGAGAAGCGGCAGAGAAAGAAGCGCCGCGGGGAAGAAGAACACCGCCCCGATGAACGGATTGAAAAAGATATCGGCGGTTCTGGACAAGGTCGCGTTCGCGATCGAAGCCAGCCCGACGGCCGCGATCACGTTCGGGGCGCCGAAGTGGAACGCGTAGTAGGCCGGCGGCGCAAGGGCGGCTGCCGTGCCCGCCGCATAGCCCGCTGCGAGCCCGAGAAGCCGGCGCCCCGGCATTACATTCAAGTCCCGCGCCGCGAGAAGCAGATGATACGGGAAGAACAGGATGATCGGCGGGTTCATGCTTGCGGCCAACCCGAGAAGCAACGGCGAGAAGCAGGCAAACCTGCGCCCGTCAGCCGTGAAGAACGAGACGAACGCCAGCACGAGGCAGAATATCTCCGGGTGCTGCCAGTCGCAGTAGGGCATCAGCGGCGAGAACATCAGAAGCCCCAGCGCCGCCAGCGTCGGCCAGCCGGGATTACGCCGGTAAGCGATGACGAACAAGACGGCAAGGAGCAGGACATTCAGCGCGCGGAACGAGAAGTACTCCAGGTAGCCGGACGGATCGAGAACGTGAAAGAGAAGGTAAATCGGCGCCGCTGCCGCCGAGTACGCCCAGAAGTGGTAGTACCTGTATCGCCCCGCCCTGTCGGGATACAACCCGCCGAACCCGCCGCCTGCCTGCGCGGCCTGGTCCAACACCGACGCAGGCGGCCTTGTGTCTCCGAGCGTCACCTCGTACGGGTTTGTCCTGTTCCAGTAGGCACGCCTTGCCGCGGTGTCTATGGCGAATGAACGGTCAAAGATCAGCGATTGGGTCTGGATAATGTACTCCCTGCCGTCGCCGTGCAGCGCATGCGCCCCGCGCAATCCGGCGCAGAAGAGCGAAAGCAGCAGCAGAACAAGACACCACCCCCGCGCGTTCAGCAGCCCGGCCAGCCTGCGGAACGACACCGGCAGCAGGACGCGCAGCAGAACCCCGGCCGCGAGGAAGAACACCGCAAGCGGCTCGAACAGCCTGTCGGCCTTAAGGATTTCCGCCCCAGCCAGCACCCACACGGCCCGGCCTTGCATGGTCACCTCGGCAATCACCGCCAGCGAGACCGCCAGCGCGATCGCCCCGAAGATAACCGCCGCACCGCGCAGGATCGGGCCGGGCCGCTTCATGAGGCACTCCCGATCGCCGGCTTGTGCCGCAGACTGCCGGGCGTAAGGCCGAGATGGCGGCGGAATAGACGGGTCATGTGGTGTACGTCGCCCAACCCGCAAACACGGCAGTCTGCCGCCCAACGCTTATGAATCTGGCTGACTCAATGTTCTGCATGACAGCAATTCCGTACAAAGGATAGCAATCGCCGCCATTTACCCGCAAGCCGTCCGTGCGCTGGCAGTCATCACTTTTGCGCCGCCGGCAGGGCTGGCGGGAACGCGCTTGACCGCGTCCGCCGGGCATTCCTATTGTGGGCCCATGAACAAGACACCGGGTCGCCATGCCTTCACCCTGATCGAACTGCTGGTAGTCATCGCGATCATAGGCATCCTCGCCGCCATGCTCTTCCCTGCCGTGCTCAAGGCAATCAAGCAGGCCAGGATCGCACGCTGCAGCGCGATGGTCACCCAGCTCGAGGTGGCGTGGAACTCGTACTACCGCGATTACGGGCTCTGGCCGCAATCCTATCCATCCGACCAGGCAATGGAGCTCGATCCGGCGGCCGTGCAGATACTCTACGGGGCCTCCGCCGACAACCCGCGCAACATCCGCTACATGGATCTGCCGGAGGCGATTGCCGCAACGTTCGACCTGCGCGACGAATGGAAGAACCGTTACTGGTTCGCGATAGACACCGACTACGACGACGATGTGTCTGCCGGCACCCACGGCGTCCTCACGCGCATCGCTGCCGTGTGGTCGACGGGGCCGGACGGCATCAATTACACGAAGGACGACGTCGTGAGCTGGCGGAAAAAGTAGCTCCGGCCGGCCTGCTCTCCGCCCCTTGCCGGCTTGTCCGGCAGGACTAGACCCCGCAGTTCTCCACGTCACGGTCCGGAATCCCGCCAGGCGGCGGCGGAGACTATCCCGCACACTCGGCCATGTCAGGCGCCGGGGATGCTTCTTGCGCAGGGAAGCCCAAGCTGCCGACAAACGCCGACTGGCGCCGGAGAAAACTGGGACCTTGATTCCACGCCCGCCAGATAGGAATCTGTCCGCGCAACAACGTTGTTCAACAGTGGGACTGTACTGCGCCGCTTCAAGCGGGATTGGGGAATTTCATGCGACCGTTCGACCGCGTGTTGGATCGCAGAGTCCGTCCGTTCTGGCCGAGCTACGTTCTGCAGAGCGTCCTGGCCGCGGCGAGCATCTTTGTCGTGCTCGTGGCGCTCCACCGGCAGAACCTGGTGGTGGCGGCGTCGCTGGCGGCAACAGCCTTCACGGTGTTCACGATGCCCGGCAGCATGACGGCGTCCGCCCGGAATGTGATCGGCGGGCATGTCGTTGGCCTGGCGTTCGGATCGGTGTTCGCACTGGCGAGTCCGCAGTCGCCCTTCCTGCATGACGCGATGTACGCTCTTGCCGTCGGGTGCGCGATGTTCGTAATGGCAGCCACAAACACGGAGCATCCGCCGGCGGCGGGCACGGCGCTCGGCGTGGCCATGGCCGGCCTCGCATGGCGTCTGCTCCTTGGCGTTCTTCTTGGCGCCGTCCTGCTCGTATTGATCCACAGGCTGCTGCGACCGGTTCTTCGCGACCTCGTCGCGGCGCCGGAACTCGCAGGCCAGGAAAAGGACAATCCGGACGGCGCGGCGTCCTGAACACAGGCGGCAGCCTGCCACGGAAACAGGCGGGATCGAACGCCCTGACAGCCAACCGTCGAAAAATCAGGCGATATCGAGTTCGCCTTTCTTCGCGGCGACCTTGACTGTGCGGCCGGCGGCCACTTCGCCGGCCAGCATGCGTCGTGCAACCGGCGTCTCGATATGCTGCTGTATGTACCGCTTCAGCGGACGCGCCCCGTAAACCGAGTCGTAGCCCTGCCTCGCGATGAGCAGGCGCGCGGACTCGTCGAGATCCAGCTCGATCCCCATCCCGTGAAGCCGCTTCCTGAAGTCGCCGAGCATGATGTCCACAATCCGCTCTATTTCGGACTCCGTGAGCGGCTTGAAGAGAACCACCTCGTCAACCCTGTTCAGGAACTCCGGCCGGAACTGCGCGCGGAGATCGCGCATGACGCGATCCCGCTCGGCGTCGCCGATTCCTCCTTCCGCGCCGAGGCTCTCGACAAGATGCGTTGAACCTACGTTGCTGGTCATGATGATTATCGTGTTCTTGAAGTTCACCGTGCGCCCGTGCGAGTCGGTCAGGCGCCCGTCGTCGAGAATCTGCAGCAGCACGTTGAACACGTCGTGGTGCGCCTTCTCTATCTCGTCAAGCAGCACAACGCTGTAAGGCTTGCGCCTGACCGCTTCCGTGAGCTGGCCGCCCTCCTCGAACCCGACATAGCCCGGCGGCGCGCCGATGAGGCGGGACACGGTGTGTTTCTCCATGTACTCGCTCATGTCTATCCGGACCATGTTGGACTCGGAATCGAACAGCGTGCGCGCAAGCGTGCGCGCAAGCTCCGTCTTCCCGACGCCTGTCGGCCCGAGAAATATGAACGAACCTATCGGCCGCTCGGGGCTCTGGATCCCGGCGCGCGCGCGCAGAACCGCGTCTGCGACGGCCTTTACGGCCTCATCCTGGCCGACGACACGCTCGTGCAGCGACTCCTCGAGCTTCAGGAGCTTCTCCTTCTCCCCCTCCATCACGCGCTTCAGCGGTATGCCGGTCCAGCGCGCCACGACTTCGGCAATCTCCTCCTCGGACACCTCTTCCCGCACGAGAGAACCGGCGCCCCGCGCTTGAATCGCCTCCTCGCGCGCGGCGATCTCCTTCTCTATCTGCGGAATTGCGCCGTGCCTCAACTGCGCCGTCTGTTCGAGGTCATAAGCCCGTTCCGCGGCCTCGCACTGACGCCGCGTCTGTTCAAGCTTCTCGCGCAGTTCCCGCACCTCGGAGATGGCCTTCTTGTCGGATTCCCAGCGGGCCTTCATCGCCGCGGCTTCAGTCCTGCAGTCGGCAAGCTCCTTCCTGATCGCCTCAAGCCGCTCCTTGCTCGCCGCGTCCTTTTCCTTCTTCAGCGCCGTTTCCTCGATCTCAAGCCGCATCGTCTTGCGCGTTATCCCGTCAAGCTCGGCGGGCATTGAGTCTATCTCCGTCCTGATCGAGGCGCAGGCCTCGTCCATCAGGTCTATCGCCTTGTCGGGCAGGAACCGGTCGCTGATGTACCTGTCGGAGAGAACCGCGGCCGCGACGAGCGCGGCATCCTGAATCCGAACGCCATGGTGCACTTCGAACCGCTCCTTCAACCCGCGCAGGATGGAGATCGTGTCCTCCACGTCCGGAGCGGCAACGATCACCGGCTGGAAGCGCCGCTCAAGCGCGGCGTCCTTCTCAACGTGCCTGCGGTACTCGTCGAGGGTCGTGGCGCCTATGCAGTGCAACTCGCCGCGCGCAAGCATCGGCTTGAGCATGTTCCCTGCGTCGGTCGACCCTTCCGTGCGCCCGGCGCCGACTATCGTGTGCACCTCGTCTATGAAAAGAATTACCCTGCCCTCAGACGCCTTGATCTCCGTCAGAACCGCCTTCAAGCGCTCCTCGAATTCACCCCTGTATTTCGCGCCGGCCATGAGCGCCGTCATGTCCAAGGCAAAGAGACTCCTGTCCTTCAGCCCCTCCGGCACGTCGCCGCGCACGATCCGGTGGGCAAGCCCCTCGACTATCGCAGTCTTGCCCACGCCGGGTTCGCCGATCAGCACGGGGTTGTTTTTCGTCTTGCGCGAAAGTATGCGGATGACGCTTCGGATCTCGGCGTCCCGACCGATGACGGGATCCAGTTTCCCGTCCCTCGCCAGTTCCACGAGGTCCGCGCCGTACTTCTGAAGCGCCTCGTACTGGCCTTCCGGATTGTCGCTTGTCACGCGCTGGTTCCCGCGCACGGAGCGAAGAGCTTCAAGCATGGCGTCCCGCTTCACTCCCTGCTCCGCCAGCAACCTCCCCGCGACACTCGCGCCGCCCTCGTCAACAAACGCCAGCAGGAGATGCTCAACGGAAACATACTCGTCACGCAGCCGCTTCGCCTCGTTGGCGGCCCCGACCAGAAGCCTGTTCAGCCGCTGGGTAACATAGACCTTGCCCGCTTCAGTCGCGCCACCGCTCACCTTCGGCCGCCGGTCCAAATCATCCTCAACCCGCGCAAGCAACGTCACGGGCGCAGCACCCATCCGATCAAGCAGCCGCGGCACAAGCCCCTGCTCGTCCCGGAGCAACGCAAACAGCAGGTGCTCCCCGTCCACCTCCTGATGCCCCCGCTCCGTCGCAGCCACCTGCGCGTTCTTCAACGCCTCCTGCGCCTTCTGCGTGAACTTGCTCAAGTCAGTCATTTCTCTCTCCTTCAATTCAACGCGACGTGAACCTTAAGCAACTAGCGTACCATACCCCGTCACAGAGCAGCGCGGCGCAGTAGCGCCTGACACACAGCATCTTACACCCATACTTAGCTCAGCGCCGCATGCGCCATAGTGGCTCATCGCCATCAAGGCGTGATTGAAATCGAGACAATTGTGCCCGGAGTAACCTTCTCGGCTCACTAGAATCCCACAGGAATCCTAATCGTAATCATCTGCTACAGAGAGGATTATGATTAGGATTACCCGGCAGCCAGTAGCCAACGCAACAGCGGGGACTGGTCAACGCCGAAAACATCTTCTTCCAGTCCGCGAAGGACGCGGGCTAGTACTGAGTCGCAGAAATCCGAATGACGGCGGGTGGTGATGGCATCGTTGATAGACAACTGGTTATGACTGATCATTCTAATCCGGATTTCTGCATCGAAGTACTAGTTACCCAACTGCTCGCTGCGCCTCTTCAGGTTCGCCTCGGAAACGTCGGAGAGTGCAACACATTCGACGTTGCCCTTGTGCTCGAGGCTGCCACGGATGTGAGCTCCGCTTATCCCGCCCGCGCCGACAATCGGAAGCCGAACCTTGCCGCCGATAGCACAACTCATTTCTTTCCCACTCGTTGATCCAACAGCGACACGACTTTCGCCGCCACCACATCGACCCCGAGCGCACCGGGCCCGCCTTCCGACCAGGACCCCGCCCGGATGAGCCTGACATTGTCTCCCCTCGGACCCCACTCCGACGGGTTCGTCGGACCGAAGACCGCAACACAATTGCATCCGAGCGCGGCGGCAAGGTGAGTGACGCCTGAATCATTGCCCACATACGCGCAGCACTCCGACAGGAGCCGCGAAACCTCCAGGACGTCAAGCCCGGCCAGCACAGGCCACGGCGCCGACATGGCCCGGTACCGTCCAAGCGCCGCGCCGTCGGCTTCACCGAACAGGAATACAGGGCTGCCCGCGCCCGCGCGATGCAGCACCCCTGCCACCGCGACAAACGACTCGATCGGCCAGTTCTTTCTGGCGCTGCCGCTGCCCGGGTGCAGCACCACCGCAGTTTCCGGAACCACGGGCCGCCCCACCCCCTCACTGGCGCCGTCTCTGCTCCTCAACTTGAAGGCAGGGATTGCCGGCCGCGGCGGAGCTCCGCCAAGTTCGCGAAGAACGGCGGCCAGATGGTCAGCCGCATGCGTTCCCGTCGGAGGAAGCGGGTCACGGCTGAGAACGCGCCGTACCCCAAGTCCCTTCAGGTTCCGTACAACAACACCGTCAGGATCCCGCAGGAATGAAATCGCCGTGTCGAACCCAGCGAACCACGCCCGCTCGCGTGTACTGAACCCGGCATCAACCGCAAAAAGCCGGGCGAAGCTGGCTTCGTCGAGCGAAACGGCTTCATCCGCGAGCCCGCCCTCAACCGCAAGCCGCGCCTGCGGCATGTACCCGGCAACACACACCCGGGATCCCGGCGCATCCGTCCGAAGCGCCGACAGGACCGGCATGGCGAGTATGAAGTCGCCAAGCGCGCCGCCTCTCAACACAAGCGTGTTCCCGCGGTTCACAGCCCGATTACATCCATCGGCGCCGCTGCACGCAAGCTGATATGGGCCCGAGTTTCAAAGCCCGATTTTGTTTGCCGGAATCGAACTCTGATCATACCCTTCCCGCATCACGCACACTTTGGCGTCCCTGCCATGAAAAAGATATCCTTCGAAGATTTCTGGAAGAACCGGCAAAAAGGCCCCGCGTCCGAATGGTTTGCGGCCAAGGCATTTGCAGCGGCCATAGGAATCGGGGCGCTGCTGCTGTGCACACCCCTGGCCACGCAGTCCGGGAAGTGGCCCGACCCTCTGACGGCCATCTTCACCGCAACAAGCGCCACATGCGTCACCGGCCTGGTCGTTGTTGATACAGGCACCTTCTTCTCTGAATTCGGCCAGACGGTGATAATTCTCCTTATCCAGTTGGGCGGCATAGGGTTCATGACCCTGGGCACTTTCTTCCTTGTACTTTCCGGCCGCCGCCTTGCCGTTAGCGACGAGTCAGTGCTGATGGACGCCATGGGCACCGGCGGGGTGAACAGCCTCAAGGGCGTACTGAAAACCACCATCCTGTTCACGCTGTCGCTTGAGACGATCGGCGCACTCCTTATTGCGCACCGCCTGATGTCCGCATACAGTTTCGGCACGTACCGCGCCCTGTGCGACGGCTTCTTTCATGCGATAAGCGCCTTCTGCAACGCCGGCTTCGCCCTGCATGAGACGAGCCTGACGGCCTACCGCGCCGATCCGGTGATCGTGCCTGTGATCCTCACCCTGATCGTCCTTGGCGGACTCGGCTTCGTCGTGGTTTTCAACCTGGGCCAGATCCAGTGGTGGCGCAGGGACCGCCTGAAGAAAGGCCGGCTGACTCTTCATTCCCGTATCGTGCTCGCCACATCCGCCGTTCTCACGCTCGCCGGCGCTGTTTCCTTCTACGTGATGGAGCGAAACAACGTGCTCTACGCGCTCCCGCTGGGGGAACAGATATCCTGCTCGATATTCCAGGGAGTCACCCCTAGAACCGCCGGTTTCAACGTTGTGGACATGTCGAGCGTCCTCCCCGCGACTCTCTTCTCGACGATGGTCCTGATGTTCATCGGCGGCTCGCCGGCCTCAACTGCCGGCGGCATCAAAACAACCACGCTCGTGGTCCTGATGTACTCGGTGATCGCCATTGTGCGCGGCAGGGACGAAACCGAGATCCGCCACCGGATCGTGCCGGGCAAGATCGTGCGCGAATCGCTCTCGATCTTCTTTCTCGCGATATTCCTCGTAAGCGTGTTCTCGTGCATCCTGCTCGTCACCGAACGGCACCTCCTTCAACCGGGCATGCACAACCCCGAACACATCCTTTTCGAGGCAGTCTCGGCGTTCGCGACGGTCGGACTCTCGGCCGGAGTCACCCCTCACCTCTCCGCGGCCGGGCGCATAGCGATAATCATGCTCATGTTCATCGGCCGCCTGGGCCCGTTGACCCTGGCCCTGACCATAGGCCGTCGAGAGGTCCGCCCGTCAACCGCAAGGTACCCGGAAGAAGAAATCGTCGTGGGCTGAGCCCCGAGGATTGTCTTTCAAGGCTGAACTTGATCCCGTAGAGTAGCGGCTCGGTTGGCCGCGATGTCAGCGCAGCGCGGCAGAGATGGAGGGCAGAAAATGAAACGTATCGGCATCGTCGGCGCAGGCCGTTTCGGATCGGCCCTGGCCGAAAGCCTGGTCAGGCGCGGCGCTGAAGTCATTCTCCTCGATTGCGACCGCGATGCGATCCAGCGCATGGCCACGATCGTCACGAAGGCAGTACAGGGCGACGGCACCGATGCCAGCGTGCTGATCAGCACCGGCTTCCAGGCATGCGACACCGCCGTGGTAGCCATCGAAGAGAACATGGAAAGCAGCATTCTCATTTCCATGAACCTCAAGGAAATCGGCGTGCCCAACGTGGTCGCCAAAGCCGGCACCAGCACGCACGGCCGCGTACTGGAACGGGTCGGCGTTGATCTCCTCGTCTTCCCGAACCAGGAACGGGCGCAGCGGCTCGCACGTTCGCTGATGACAAGCTCAGCCGTGGACTACTTCGAAGTCGCCAAGGGCATAAGCGTTGTCGAGGTCAAGGCGCCGGAGCAATTCCTCGGCAAAACGCTTGCCGAAACGAACATGAGGAAGGAGCTTGGCATAACGGTCCTCATCATAAAGCGACGCGACCCCAGGACCAACAAGGAGACCCACATCGTCAGTCCGTCCGCGGATGACGAGATTCTCGAGGGCGATATCCTCCTGGTCTTCGGGCCGGACAAGAAACTGCAGTCGCTGGCCTGACCGCCCCGACTGCGGACCCGCGGACGGGACCATCGCCCGGAACAGCGCAGCCCATGAGCAAGAACAGGCTATCACTCCCCGACGTCGGGAAGCCGCGCGTGAAGAAGTCCGTCTTCGGCCCGGTGTCGGAAGAACTGAACAGCCGTCTGCTCGCCCTTCAGCGCAAAACGATGTCGGCCGGGATCCCTGTCCTGATCGTCTTCGAAGGCTGGGATGCCGCCGGCAAAGGCACCGCCCTGTCCGACCTGCTCTCAGCTTTTGACCCGCGGGGCACACGGATATTCACCACACACCCGCCCACCCGCGAAGAAACACTCAGGCCGCCGCTGTGGCGGTTCTGGACAAGAACTCCGGCAAAGGGAAGTTTCGTGTTCCTGGATGAGGGCTGGTTCCGCCCGCTTCTCGACGGCATTGTGGATGGATCCATCGAACCGGCAAAGGCACGCAGCGCGCTGCAGGACGCTGTCGCGTTCGAGCGGCAACTCGCGGACAGCGGATGCCTGGTCCTCAAGTTCTTCCTGCACATCACGCGCAAGGAGCAGTCTCGTCGTTTCAAGACATTGAAAGCCAACCGCGCGACGGCCTGGCGCGTCACAAAAGAGGACCGGCGCCGCCACAGGCGCTACGATGATTACCGCGCCGCCGCCGAACGCCTGATGCGGGCAACGGACGCGCCGGGCGCCGGGTGGCGGGTGATAGACGCCAACGACCGGCGCCGCACCATCGTCGAGGTCGGAACCGCTGTCGCGGAGGCGCTGGAAGAACGCCTGAGCAAGCACCCCGCGCCCGGCGCGAAACCGGCCCGTTCGCCCCGGGGCAAAAGCTCCGACCGCGCCTCAGGCCGGCTTGCACGGCTCAATCTCTCCCTCGATCTGCCGAGGGAGAAGTACGAGACATCCGTTTCCGCGCTTCAGGACCGCATAGGACTCCTCCACAACCGCGCTTTTCTTCAGCGCCTCCCCGTTGTGATCGTGTTTGAAGGATGGGACGCGTCCGGCAAGGGCGGCGCAATACGGCGCCTCGTCCGCCGCATGGACCCGCGGGGCTACGACGTGGTGCCGGTGTCCGCGCCAACCCCGACCGAGCTCAGTCGGCACTACATGCACCGGTTCTGGCTGGGCATGCCCAAAGCCGGGCACGTAACCATCTTTGACCGGTCCTGGTACGGCCGCGTGCTGGTCGAACGCGTGGAGTCGCTCTGCCAGCCGGACGAATGGCAAAGGGCTTACGGGGAGATCAACGAACTCGAGCGCCATGTCCTGAACTCCGGAGCGCTCCTGCTTAAGTTCTGGATGCACATTGACCGGAAGGAGCAGTACCGCCGCTTCCGCGCGCGCGCGACGAACCCCGAGAAGAAATGGAAGATATCGCCGGAAGACTGGCGCAACCGCAGGAAGTGGCAGGCTTACGAGGAAGCAGCCGAGGACATGTTCCGCAACACTTCCCGCCCCGGCGCGGGCTGGACGCTGGTCGAAGCGAACTGCAAGCTCCACGCGCGCATCAAGGTGCTCTCAACAGTCGCCTCGGCGCTGGAACGCCGCCTCGACAGGTGATTCCCGCCGCCGCGCGGCGGCGTTTACCGTCCGTCACGCTTCGTCCGACGGAGGAACGTGCGGTTCGAACGAGGTGGGCTTCCTGGCGCGGGCCTGCGCGACCGCTTCGCACGCCATGGCAAACAGCGCCTCCTGGCTCCTGAGCCGCTGCTCGCCCTTCCCGCGGACAACCCGAGCGTAACTGCCGTCGCCTTTCAGAATATGCGCCTTTTCGTTGTCGGCAAAGTGGGTCTCCAGTATCGCTATCGCCCGGTTCCTGCACGCGGTGTCCTCGATCGGGGTCATGAGCTCCACACGCTTGTCCAGATTCCGCGGCATCCAGTCGGCGCTCGATATGAACACGCGCTCCTCGCCGCCCTGCAGGAACCGGAATATCCTGGCGTGTTCCAGGTAACGGTCCACGATGCTCACAACCGTGATGTTCCCGCCCGGCCCTGCCGAGCCCGGCTTGAGACAGCATATGCCGCGCACGTTCAACCGCACATCCACGCCCGCCCCGGAAGCATCGCACAGCGCCGAAATGATCTGCGGATCCACGAGCGAGTTCAGCTTCGCCATGATCAGCGCCTTCTGCCCGCGGCGCGCGCGCTCCGTCTCGCTCGCGATGAGCTCGAGGAGCCGCTCCCTCAGCCCGATCGGGGCCACCGCGATCTTCCTGAACTCGCCCGGCTGGGAGTAGCCGCAGACCGCGTTGAAGAACGCCGATGCGTCGGCGCCCAGCTCATCGTCCCGGCTCATGTAACTCACGTCCCCGTAGAGTGCGGCCGTCTTCTCGTTGTAGTTGCCCGTGCCGAAATGCGTGTACCGGACCATGCCGTGCGGCTCCCTCCGCAGCACCACGCACACCTTGGCGTGAGTCTTCAGGCCCTTCACCCCGTAGATGACCTGCGCGCCGGCGCGTTCGAGATCCTTCGCCCACGCGATGTTTCTCGCCTCGTCGAACCGGGCCTTCAGTTCCACGAGCGCCGTCACCGCCTTGCCGTTGGCGGCTGCGCGCCGCAATGCGGCGATGACAGGACTGTCCGCGCTCGTTCGATACAGGATCTGCTTGATGCTGAGCACGTCCGGATCGCGCGATGCTTCGTCAACCAGCCTGAGAACCGGCTCGAAACTTTCGTAGGGGTGATACAGCAGGACCGGCCCCTTCGACAGTTCCTCGAATATGCTCCTGCGCAAATCGATGCGAGGGGAAGGCTGCGGCGGCCACGGCCTGTTCTTCAGCTTGTCGAACCCTTCCGCCGAGGCCAGCCTCATCAGGACCGCCACGCCGACCGGCCCGTCCGCCTCGAACACACGTTCCGGCGGAACATCCAGCGAAGCGCACAGAAACGCGCGCGCCGCGGCCGATGCGCCCGCCTCCATCTCCAGCCGCACACAGCCGCTCCGCTTCCGCTCATCCAGTACAGACTCCATCGCCGCAAGGAAGTCATCGGAAAAATCCTCCCTTACACTGAGCCCCGCGTTGCGCGTGATCCGGAACGCCGTCACCTCCGCAACATCCCGCCCATGGAAAAAACTGCCGGCGCGACTGCGGACAAGGTCCTCGAGAAGAACATACGCATGACCCGACGAGACAGGCACGGCGAGGAACCGCGCCGACCTGCCGGCAACCGGTATCACCGCGAAATCATCGGCGCCGCCCGGCTCCGCCGGCGCAAGCCGGACAAGAATGTGGCATACAAGCCCCGCAAGAAGGGGAAACTCGACGCCTTCGCCGACGGCCATGGGTGTGAGAACCGGATACACCTCGCTTTCGAAGAGCCGCGCAAGGTATGCCTCCTGATCCGCTCCGAGCCTGTCCATGCGCAGACGCCTGATGCCCGCCCGCGCCAACGCCGGTTCAAGATCTTCACGGTAGAGCCTGTACTGGTCCGCGACCATCCGCTCTACCCGCCTGCCGATCAGGTCAAGCTGCTCCACCGCGGTCAGGCCGGATGGATCGCGCCCGGTTCCGCCCTGTTCCACCACCAGGTCAAGCCCGCCCACGCGGACCATGAAAAACTCGTCGAGATTGGAACCGGTGATGGCAAGAAACTTCACCCGCTCCAGGAGCGGCACGGCGGGGTCCAGGGCCTCGTCAAGAACCCGCTGGTTGAACTCAAGCCAGCTCAGTTCCCTGTTGAGGAACGAGGACTCCCTCGCCTTCTTCCCCTTTTTCTTGCCGGCCTTCACTGGAACACCGCCCGCAGAACGACCTTCCTGCCGTAAACCCGCTCGAACATCTGCGCCTTCTCGCGCATCCCATGCTGTTCCATCACCAGATTGCCCGCGTTGCGCGCGGTGAGAATCATCCGTCCCGGCTGGAGTTCGACCTCCACGTCGCGGCACCGCTGCACGTGTCCCCTGTCCAGCGCATCGGCAACCCGCAGGATCGCCGCCAGCTTGGAGACCAGTATCCGGTCCTCGCGCCCGAGCACCGCATAGTCGGGATGCGAGTCCTTCGGGAGCGACTGGCGGTGATACCGCGCCACCTGGGATGCGATCCTGATCTCCGGCGACCCCAACCCGAAAACGTCGCTGTTCGCTATCAGGTACATCGAATGCTTGTGGTGAGCGGACGCGCTGACGAAACATCCGATATCATGCAGTATCCCGGCCACGTGAAGGATCATCTCCGCGCGCCGGTCAAGCCCGTGCTCATCGCGCAGCTTCTCGAACAGCATCAGCGCGAGCTTCGACACATGAACCGCGTGCTTCTCGTCAAACCTGTACTTCCGTCCGAGCGCCACGGCCGACTGCACAGTCTGCCGCCTGAACCCCGCGGTCCAGTCCCCCGCCGACGCCAGCTCCCGCACTATCCCGTCCCTGAGCGAGGCGGCGCCCACGGCGATGGTCTTTACGTCAAGCATGTGCGCGAACCTGGCGCATATGAGCAGTCCCGGCCCGAACACCTCCGCGTCCGCGTAGGGGATGTGGTGCTGCCGGACCAGGTCGTCAACCGATGTCTCGCACGCTTGCTTCGCGAACCTGCCGAACGTCTCCGCCGCGACGCGAACCGGCTTCTTCCTGTCCCATTCCCCGGCAAGCTCGTCCGCCGCAAGCCGCGCGTCGCCGCCAAGCAGCAGCATGGTGTGCGGCTTGCACCGTCCCATCCCCTCGACAATCGTGTCTATCGCCCGGTCCGCGTGCTCGCGCATCAGTTCCGCGGCGCGCTTCTGCGAGGCCTTGTATTCCTCGATGGTCTTCCTTATCCGGAACGACCCAAGCCTGTAGGTGTGGGCGCTTGCGACGTTGCCGTTCCGGAAGAGAAGTATCTCCGTGCTCCCGCCTCCGACCTCGACAACCATCAACACCCCGCGCCGCAGCGAGGCATCCCCGCCCAGATACGGCGTGACGGCAAGGTACGTGTAGCGGTTGACCTCGGCGGTGTCTATGCAGAGGAGGTTTATCCCGGTCGCGATGTATATCCTGTCCAGCACCGCCTGCCGGTTCGAAGCTTCACGGATCGCGCTTGTCGCAACCGCCGTTACGCCAGCAGCGTCCTTGAGGCCGTATTCGTTGAGTATCCTCCGGAAATCGCCGAGCACCTTCACGCATTCCTCGACGCGTTCGGGCCTTATGGTCCCGTCGGAAAACGCGTCCGCGCCCAACGGCACCGCCTGTTGAAGCGATTCGAGAACACGGTATTCGCCGGACGGTTCGATGTCGGCTACGAGCATTCTGACGGCTGTTGAACCGACCTCGATCACCGCCTTCGGACGGGCCAGCCCCGCCGTCCCGGAATTGCCGGAGACGGGCTGAGCTGTCTTGCTGCGCGGCGTCATTCGGCCACCGCCAGCCCACGCGCCCAGGCCGCCGCGCCGGTCACAGTTGCGCGGTCGCCCAGCTTGGCAACGACGACCTCGGCCACTCCGCGCAGCGACGGCATGACATGTTTCATCGCGCCCTTGCGGACTTCTTCGAGGTAGAGTTCCGGCATTGCTTCGACAAGCCCGCCGCCGAGAATGACCTTGTCCGGGGCCATGAGGTTGATCACGAGACTTGCGCCGCACCCGACCCATCGCGCGGCACGCCTCACGACCCGCTCCACCTCCGAATCGCCCGCGGCGATCGCGGCGGCCAGATCGCCGCTGCGGATACAGCCGAGATCAGTCCCGGCAAGCGCGAGCAAAGCCGGCGCTTCACCGCGGTAAGCCGCCGCGGCCGCGGCCGACGAGATCGCCAGCCGCCCGGCCACTGCTTCAAGACACCCGCGCCGGCCGCATCCGCAGATCGGCCCCTTCGGCATCACGCGGCAATGGCCTATCTCAAAACACGACGTGTTCCTTCCGCACACGATCTTCCCCTCGTAAACGCATCCTCCGCCTATCCCCGTGCCGGGAAAAATGCCGAACACGCATCGCGCGCCCTTGCCGGCGCCCATCGCGTATTCGCCGTACACTCCGGCATCCACGTCGTTCACCACCGCCGCCGGCACTCCGAACTTCTTCTCAAGTATCTGCCGCAGCGGAACGTCCTTCCAGCAAAGGTTCGGCGTGCTCAACACCACGCCTTTTTCCATGCTGACAGGCCCCGGGCATCCCACGCCGATCCCGGCAACGTCCTTCGCGGAAAGGCCGGCCGCCTTGATCGCGCCTTCCACGGCAGCCGCAACGCGCTGGATGCTTTCCTCGGCTCCGCTTCGCCCCTTCGTCTTCTTCCGGTCTTCTCCGAGCGGCTTCATGCGGTCGTCGAACGCGACGGCGAGTATCTTCGTTCCGCCGATATCAACCCCGATCCACACCGCGCGGCCGTCGCCCTTCTTCGTTGTCTCAGCCATCCGGTTGCCGTCCTTCCTTGAGCGCCGGCATTGTCTTCGATCCTCTCCCGCACGGCAACCTTCTTCAGGACCGCGGCAGGCGCTCCGGCGCTACATCACGCTGCGGCGCGCCCTGAGAAAGAACTCGTCACACGCGCCGGACGCCAGGTCGGGATATGTCCACGGCATGGTCTTCACCCCGCCGCGCCCGAACTGAAGAGTCACCTCGGCGAATATGCCGTCACGGATATATATCCTGTGCGAGAAGTCCTTTGTTGTTGCAAGCACGAGCTTGGCCGCCGTGATGTAGCCGGGGTCCAGGTTCACACGCCTGTTGCCGTCAGGCCCGGACAGGAGGTCATGCTCCATCCTGTTGGTCAACACCTTCGCATCCGCCAGCCGGCCGGGATCAAACGGCGCAGCGAACCTGACAAACCGGCGACAGAGCCGCGCGCCCATCTCGGTACCGTAGTAATCGGTGAAGTTGAACTCGTAGTCCGGACTGGCGTCATCCGCGGCACCGAACTCGGACTCCAGCGCCTCCATGGCACGACCGCGCTCGGAAACGTCACCGTAGATAATCCCGCATACCATCCTCGCCATGCCCGGTCCCCGAACCGCTCCCATGCAACCCTCCCATGGAGGGACACGGACCTCCGCGTCCCATTCCCGGGCCACGACAACAACCCGGAACGGACAGGCTACCGCAAACCGCTTACGGACGCCAGTGTCCGCGCCTTGCACGCCCGCCGCCCGCGCATGGGCTCACGTTCTTTCCGGGTTGTCTTCACCGGCCGGTTGAATGATTCCGCACGGGCCGCGAACGGCTGCTCACCGTGCCCAAGGGACGCAGCCCCGACTGCGCGCCGGGCTCACCTGCGGACGGTATTGAGCCCCGGTCACTGCTTCTTCCCCGGATCGAGCTTGTCCAGCTTCGGCTTGATCACGAGCCGGCAATAAGGCACCTCGGGGTTCTTTGAGTAGTAGTCCTGGTGATAGTCCTCGGCCGGGTAGAACTCGGACGCAGGCGTTATCTCGGTGACGATCCGGCCCCGGTTGCCACCCGAACGCTCAAGCGCATCCCGCGACGCCTCGGCGGCCGCCTTCTGCGCTTCACCGTGGTAGAAGATCACGGACCGGTACTGCGTGCCGATGTCGTTCCCCTGCCGGTTGAGCGTTGTCGGATCATGCGCCCGCCAGAACAGGTCCAGGAGCTCTCCATAACTCACCACGGCCGGGTCATAGGTCACCTGCAGAACTTCCGCGTGGCCCGTCTTCCCGGTGCACACCTGCTTGTACGTCGGGTTCTGCACCGTGCCGCCCATGTAGCCGGACACGGCGTCCGCCACGCCCGGGATCCGCTCGAACACGGCCTCGGTGCACCAGAAACATCCCCCGCCGAATGTTGCCTTCTCAAGATTCCCTGCACGCATGACCGCCTCCGCTTCCGCCGGCTGCTCGCCGGCACACCCTGGCAGCGCCGTCAACGCCACGACCGCAAACACGCACGCCCCCGCATAGACCGCTTTCATGCCGGCCTCCTGTTCAGTCGCCGCCGCGCCTGCTCCACCGGTCATCGCCCGGCCCGATCACTTCACTCAACGTTGCGCTGACATCGGCGACCGCCGCCTTAACCCGGATACGCACAACGACCTTCCGCCGGTCATCCGACACCCAGCCGGAAACGCGGCCGCCTTCTATGAGCAGCCCGTCCCAGTCGGCTTCGGGCACAACCTTCCAGCAGAGCACATCACCAAACCCCGCAAGGCGCACGTCTTCCTTTCCCTCAACCCCTATCCGGAGATCAAGATGCCCCGTGTTCGTGATCACCCTGTTTGTCGCAACCCCGGGCGCGAACTCGCCGTTGCGCCGCATGTAGAGAAAACTCATTATGTCGCGCGTCTCCGCGTCGATCTCCCACTCGCTGGTCTTTCCCGTGCATCGCGATACGCACCGCGCGACGTTGTTGGAGTAATCAAACACGACGAGGTCGTCACATGTCGTCTTGCGCCTCGTCCGCGAGAAAGAGAAGCGGTCCGACCTGAAGCCCGCCGGGTCTATCAGCACTTCGGCGCGGTCGTTCATGGGGTAGAGATGATCGAACAGCCTGTTGGTCTTGGTCCTGTACAGGATCCGGATCCGCCGTCCTCTCCCGGTCGAGACCCAGTCAGTCTGCACACTCGTCTCGCCGATGGGTATGTAGCCCCAGCGAAGATCGAACTTCAACGCCTCTCCCACCGGGAACCATAGCGCGGGAATATCGTGCGCCGGACCTTCCTCACCGGCACTGGCAACCCCGCCGGCGCCCGGCGCAGCCGGGATCAGCAGCACGGACGCAAGAAACGCCGCCATCCGCGCCATTGTCCCGCAGCGTCCCGCCGTCTTCGTTCCGTCGGCCATGGGCACGATGTTAGCGTCTCCGGCGCTCCCGAGCCAAGAACGTAAGCCACGGGCAGGCGGGCCCCCGTTAAACCGGCAGCGCCCGGCGGCTGTCAGGCGCCCAGTTCAAACGAATCGCCGATGCCCGGGACTTCCGGCTTCCACGCCTTCCGCCGCTTGAGCTCGCTCGCGAACGCCTTCGAAGCTTCCGGCTCCCCGTGCGCCACAAACACACGGCCGGGCGCCGTCTTCACTTCCGAAAGCCAGTCGAGCAGTTCTTCGCGGTCGGCATGCGCCGAGAACCCGTTGACCTTCTCGACACGCGCGGCGATCTCGCGCTCCTCCCCGAAGATGCGCACCTTCTCCGCCCCTTCGAGAATGATTCTTCCCAGCGTTCCGCTGGCCTGGTAGCCGACGAACAGTATCGTGGAGTCGCGCCGCTCAAGGTTGGCGACGAGGTGATGCTTGACGCGGCCGCCGGTGCACATGCCCGAGCCGGCGAGTATAAGCGCCGTGCCTTTGTGCGCCTTGATCGCCTTCGACTCGTCGGCGCTCCTGCACATCCTCAGATTCGGGAACGAACACGGGTGTTCCCCGCGCCTTAGCATTCCCTTCGTCTCCTCGTCGAACAGGTGCTCGTGCCTCCTGAACAGTTCCGTCACGTCAATCGCCATGGGGCTGTCGAGAAAGACAGTCACCGGCGGAATGCGCTCTGACTTCCGCAGCCTCCCGACGTGGAAGAGCAGTTCCTGCGCGCGCTCGACGGCGAACGTCGGCACCACGACGTTGCCACCGGCACGGACGGTCTGGTTGACGATCCGCGCTATCGAGTCCGGCACACCCGCCTCCGGCTTGTGCGTCCTGTTGCCGTAGGTCGATTCGACGACCAGAACGTCAGCCCCCGCCGGCTTCACCGGGTCCTTCAGAATCGGCGTGCCCGGCCTTCCGACGTCGCCGGAGAAGACAAGCGAGCGCGCGGTCCCGTTCTCGCGCACCGTGAGCCTGACCCACGAGGAACCGAGAATATGCCCGGCGTCGTTGAACTCGCACGACACCCCGTCCGCGGCCGCGGTCTCTTTCCCGTAATGCGCCGTCTCAAACCGCGCGATTGCCGCCTCGGCGTCCTGCACGGTGTACAGCGGCTCATAAGGGTGCGGCCCCACGCGGCCCTCGCGCTGATGGCGCTCCTGCTTGCGCTTGACGTCCTCCACCTGGATCCGCGCCGAGTCGCTCATCACGATCCCGGCTATCTCCGCCGTCGCCGGCGTGCATATGATCTTCCCGGCAAACCCCTCCCTCACGAGCTTCGGAAGAAGACCGCAATGGTCGAGATGCGCGTGTGTGAGTACCACGGCCGACACTGACGCCGGATCGAACGGAAAAGAACCCCAGTTCCTGTCGCTCAGCTTCCGCTCCTGGAAGAGCCCGCAGTCAACAACCACCTTCGCGCGGGCCGTCTCAAGCAGATAGCACGAACCGGTAACGTTTCCCGCCGCCCCGTTGAACGTAAGCTTCACCGGCAAACCCCCTTCCGTCTGTCAGGTCAGTCGCTTCACAAGTTGTTCGCCCGCACCGTAGAGCACCGTGCCCGCGGTTTCAAGCACCGGGAAGGCGAAAAGAGCTTGCCCCTGGCGCGCGGTCCTGACACAATCCCGCGCTCATTGAGCCGCCCGATGGCATTTGCGGATGTCGCACGAGCTTGGCAGGCGGACGAAGCGAGTTCCCCGCGGTAAAAGCGGGGACAAAGCGGATTCCCGCCAACGCGACGGCGCAAGCCGCGCACAGCGGGTCGATGGAGGTAAGTGTGGTAACTGCTGTTCCTTCCGTTGCTGACCTGACCGTTCGCGATCTCCTAGAAGCCGGCCTGCATTTCGGGCACCAGACCAAGCGCTGGAACCCCAAGATGAAGCCCTTCATCTTCGACAAGCGCAACGGGATACACGTAATAGACCTCGCCAAGAGCCTCGCGGCCATCAGGGCCGCAAGCGCGTTCCTGGATGAAACGGTGAAGTCCGGCAAAACGGTCATATTCGTCGGCACCAAGAAGCAGGCGCAGGCAACCATCAAGGACACCGCGGCCGCATGCGAGCAGTTCTACGTGACGAACCGCTGGCTCGGCGGAACGCTCACGAACATGACCACTGTCCACAAGAGCGTCCGCAAGATGCGCGACATCGAGGCGCTGAGCAAGAACGGCACGCTCGAGAAGATGCACAAGAAGGAGTCCGCGTCGCTCCGCCGCGAGTTCGCCAAGCTCAACCGCAACCTCGCGGGCCTCGCCGCGATGGAACGGCTCCCGGGCGCGATGATCGTGATAGACATCAACCGCGAAGCAAACGCGGTCGCCGAAGCCCGCCGGCTGGGCGTGCCCGTCATCGCGGTCGTCGACACGAACTGTGATCCCGACCTCGTTGACTTCGCGATACCCGGCAACGATGACGCCACGCGCGCCATCAAGCTTGTCTGCGATATCCTCGGCGGCACGATAGCCGCGGCCCTTGCGGAGTGCCGTCTCGAGGCGGCGCGCCGGAAGAAGGAAGAGGAAGAAGCGGCCCGCAAGCGCGAGGAAGCCCAGAAGAAGGCCGAAGCCGAGCGCAAGGCAGCCGCGGAGGCCGCAAAGGAAGCTGGCTCGGCGGCGGCAACGCCGAAGGAAAAGCCCGCAGCTAGGGAGAAGCCCCCGGCGAAGGACAAGACCCCGAAGGCCAAGGCTGAGCCCAAGGAAGCACCGGCCGACAAGGAGAACGCGGCCGAAAACAAGAAGAGCGAGTAGCCGCCCGGCACAGCACCGAAACACCTGGAGGATACCGAGAAATGACCGAGATCAGCGCCGCGACAGTCAAGCAGCTCCGCGACTCAACGAACGTAAGCATGATGGAATGCAAACGCGCCCTGGTGGAAGCCGGCGGCGACGTCGAGAAGGCCACACGCCTGCTCCGCGAACGCGGCATGGCCGTCGCGGCCAAGAAAGCCTCGCGCACCGCGAACCAGGGCCTTGTCGCCTCGGCGGCTTCGGCCGACGGGCGCACGGTCTCGCTCGTGGAAGTGAACTGCGAGACCGACTTCGTCGCCCGCAATGCCGACTTCCAGAAGTTCGTAGCCAACGTGGCGGCGCGCGCCACCGAAACCGACGCACCGCTGCGCGACGCGATGAGCGACGTCGTCACTGCTGCTGTCGCCTCGATCGGCGAGAACATAGTTCTGAAGCGCAACACGCGCCTGTCGGTCCAGGGCGTCGGCATGGTGGGTTCATACATCCACCTCGGCGGCAAGGTCGGCGTGCTTGTCGAGGTCGCCTGCGGCAAGGCTGAAACCGAGTCCAAGCCCGGGCTCGCCGAACTGGCGAAGGACATGACTCTCCAGATCGCGGCGGCATCGCCGAAGTACGTCAGCCCGGCCGAGGTGGACAAGGCCCTGCTCGCGCAGGAACGCGATATCTACGCAAAGCAGATCCAGAACAAGCCTCCGCAGGTCGTCGAAAAGATCGTCGACGGCAAGATCAAGAAGTTCTTCTCCGAGATCTGCCTCGTGGAGCAGCCCTACATCCGCGAGCCGAAGATGACGGTGCAGCAGGTGATCGACGCCAAGGCGAAGGAACTCGGGGATACACTCTCCGTCCGTCGCTTCGTCCGTTTTCAACTCGGCGAGTAGCCGGACTGGACGCGCCATGGGAAGCCTGGCGAGATTGAGCGTGGTGACGTTCCTGACTGTCGTCAGGCTTCCCCTTGTTCTCCTTTTCCTCGTCGGCGCAGTCACGAACTCCGTTGCCGGCGAGGAAGCCTGGCTCTTCGCGATGTCGTTCGCTTCGCTGATCGCGTCCGCCGTGACCGACCTGTTCGACGGCTGGCTCGCGAGACGCCTGAATGTGGTTACCATGTTCGGCGCCCACGCAGACCCGCTGATGGACAAGTTCTTCTACCTCGCCAGCCTTCCGCTGCTCGTGTTCGTGGCGCAGCGGAACGGGAACGAGTTCCATTCCGTGCTGCTCCTTGTCCTGACCATCCTGTTCCTCCTGCGCGACCAGTGGGTGACGTTCCTGCGCTCCATGGGCTCGATCTTCAACGTCAGCGGCGCGGCGGACTGGTCCGGCAAGCTCAGAACGGCTGTCAACTTCCCGCTCATCTGCGCGGTGTATTTCTACGAGGAAGCCCCGGCCGGCCTGCAGTTCATACCGGCCTGGGCGATATACGCCTTCGAGGCGCTCGGGGTGGCGGTAACGCTCGTATCCCTCTATACCTACACCCGCAGGTACTGGCCCTGCCTGGCCAGGGCCGTCCGGCCGCATCCTGTCCCGACCGGCACACGCGACACCCGCCGTCCCGCCCCCGAATCGCTCTCCCCGAAGGAGGTGTCCATCGAAACGATGGCCAGCGGCATATCGCACGATCTCAATAACCTGCTGTCGGCAATCTCCGGGAATGTGGCCGTCATGCTGAAGAAACTCCCCGCCGACGCGCCCGTCCGCGAGAACGCGGAAGAAATCAAGGCCACGGCGGACGAGGCCGTATCCCTGTCCGCCGACGTGCTGCGCTGCGCCGGCAAGGGCCAGTTCGACTTTCGCCCGTTCTCCGCCTCCGAATGGCTCGCCGCCCTCGAGGAACGGGTCCGCGCAGCCTGCCCGGCCAATACGTCCCTCGATGTAAAGATCGGGCCGGACCTGCCCGACATGATAGCGGACCGGCGCCAGCTCGACACGGCGGCGCTGAACGTGATCCAGAACGCGTTCGACGCGATGGGCGAGAATCAGGGCAGGTTAACTCTCAGCGCCGCCCGCAGGGAAACGAAGACGGGCCCGGGTATACTGATCGAAATTGAGGACACCGGCTGCGGCATGCCGCCCGAACTTCTCTCCCGCGTCGGCGATCCGTTCTTCACGACACGGATCAGGGGGCGCGGCATGGGAATCCCGCTCGCGCGCGGCATCGTCAAAGCGCACGGCGGCACGCTGGAAATCAGGTCTGTCGAGGGCAAGGGCACAACTGCGTCGATTCTCCTCCCCGCTGCGCGCCCGATTGCAGTCTGACCGCCTCGCCGGGTTCAGAACAGGTTCATCTGGCCGGCGTCTCCGCGACCCCGCGCCTTCCTCTTTCTTGCCAGCCTCGGCTGACCTGATTCGACGAACTCGCCCTCCTCCAGGTTGGCGAGTATCTCTTTCGCCCGCTCCACCACGGCGTCGGGCATCCCGGCGAGCCGCGCAACCTGGATTCCGTAGCTCTTGTCCGCGCAGCCGCGCACTATCTTCCGCAGAAAGACTATCCGGTCCCCGCTCTCGCGCACCTGGATGTTGTAGTTCTTCACGCCAGCCAGCTCGCGTTCAATGTCCGCAAGCTCGTGGTAATGCGTCGCAAAAAGCGTCTTGGCCTTCACCTCCGGCGTGTTGTGCAGGTGTTCGGCCACGGCCCAGGCGATGCTGATGCCGTCGAACGTGCTGGTCCCCCGCCCTATCTCGTCGAGCACAACGAGACTCCGCGAGGTGGCGTTGTTGAGGATGTTGGCGGTTTCCTGCATCTCCACCATGAAGGTGCTGCGCCCGCGGGCCAGGTCGTCGCTGGCGCCGACGCGGGTGAAAACGCGGTCGACAATACCCGTCTCCGCCTCCTCAGCCGGAATGAAACTCCCCATCTGGGCCATGATCACGAGCAGCGCAACCTGCCGGATGTACGTTGACTTCCCCGCCATGTTGGGGCCTGTGATCACGATGATCTGGTGGCCCGCCGCATCCAGAAGCGCATCGTTCGGCACGAACCGCTCCGCGGACTGCATGCGATCAACCACCGGGTGCCTGCCGGCCACGATCCGGATGGCCGTCCCGTCAGTCACCCTTGGCCTCACGTAGCCCCATGCCAGCGCCCGCCCGGCAAGCGACGCGAGCACGTCTAGCTGCGCCATGGCCTCGGCGCATTCCTGTATCTGCGGCGCACGCGCAACAGCCGCCGCGCGCAGTTCCTGGAACAGCTCCGCCTCGAGCGCGACCGCCCGCTCCTGCGCGCCGAGCACCCGGTTCTCGTAGTCCTTGAGCTCGGGGGTGATGAACCGCTCCGCGTTCACGAGCGTCTGCTTGCGGACGTAGTCGGACGGCACTTTGTCGCTCTGGCCGCGCGACACCTCGATGTAGTAGCCGAAGACCTTGTTGTGCCGGACCTTCAGCGTCCGGATGCCGGTCCGCTCCTGCTCGCGGGCCTGGTACGCGCCCAGCCACTCCCGGCCCTGCGCCGCGAGCACTCTCAGCTCATCGAGTTCGCCGCTGTACCCGTCCCGGATCATCCCGCCTTCCCGCGTCACGGCCGGCGGCTCGTCGGCCACCGCCCGCCCGAGCAGATCCACCAGTTCCGGCTGCGGCCTGAGTTGCGCGGCAAGCGACCGGAGCAGCGGCGACCCGGCCCCGTCGAACACCTGCGCAATGCCCGGAATCGCGGACAGCGAAGCCCCGAGCGCGGCGAGGTCGCGCGCATTGCCGCCGCCGCCGAGACGCGCAATGATCCGCTCCATGTCGCGCACCGCCCGCAACATCTCGCGGAACTCGGAGAGCATGGGCCTGTGCGCGCAGAATTCGGCAACCGCCGACTGACGTTCGACTATCGCGTCCACGGAAATGAGCGGATGCGTTATCCACTCCCACAGGAGCCTCGCGCCCATCGCGGTGCACGTGTCGTCAAGCACGCCAAGCAGCGTCGCCGCCGCCTGCTGGCCGCGTCTCGGAACGAGGTCGAGGTTTCCGCAGGTCGCCTCGTCGAGAACCATGTGGTCGCCCGCCCTGCGGTAACGGAGCCGCCTTACGTGCGATACCTGCCTCCTCAGCCGGTCGCGGACATACTGCAGAACGCCGCCCGCCGCCATCACCACCGAATTCGCGCCCTCGCACCCGTAGCCGTCGAGCGACTTCACCGCGAAGTGCGAGAGCAGCGCGGACCGCGCGGCGTCCATTCCGAAGGTCCAGTCATCGGCGCCGCTGAACTGGACGCCGCCCGCCGCCTGCCGCCCGGCCATGAACTCATCCGCGCCGGCAAGCGATTCCGGCAACACGCACTCCGGCGCGCCCGACTGCCGGACTTTCTCCATTGCCTCGGCAACGCAGGCGCACTCCTCCACGACGAAGGAGCCGGTGGACAGGTCAAGCAGCGCCAGCCCCCACGTCTCCTCCGACCTCGCGAGGCCGGCGAGAAACCGGTTGCGCCCCGCTTCCACCAGGCCGCCTTCAACAACGGTGCCGGGCGTCACTATGCGGGTTATGTCGCGCTTCACTATCCCGCGCGCGGCGGACGCGTCTTCGATCTGGTCGCATACGGCCACCTTGCGCCCCGCCGCGAGCAGCCTGGAAATATAGGAATCCGCCGCGTGGTACGGCACGCCGCACATCGGCACGCCGTTGCGCTTTGTCAGAGCGATGTCCAGAACCGGAGCGGCGGCAGCCGCATCCTCGAAAAACATCTCGTAGAAATCGCCAAGCCGGAAAAAGAGTATGACGTCCCGCGGCAGTTCATCGCGCAGCCGGCGATACTGCTGCATCATGGGCGTCAGGACGGCGGACATCGCAGCCTACCTCGCCGGACCGCGCGCGATTTCATCCACGATGCCGCGGATCATCGCTTCTGTCCGGCGGCCGTATTCGATGTAACTGTCTCGCCGCGCGCCGGCTTCGCCGCCCGGCGAGCTCTCGTGGAAGACAACAGCCATGTGCGGCTCAATCGAGACCGACCCGCCGTAGCCCCGCGAAAGCATGTCCTTCAGTATCCGACGCACGTCGCCGTGTCCTTCGCCGGGGTACGTGAACCTGGACTTGGGGAATGTCGCGCCGGGAACCATCTCAATGAAGATCGAGTCCTTTACGTGCAGATGCGTGACATGATCCCGCACGTGCTCGTAGAACTCCCAGGATGACTGCATCGGGTAAGGCGCGGGCCTGCCGTAATCAAGCGAGTTGACCGGGTTCGCCGTGTCAAATACCAGCTCCAAGCCGGGCACCGCCTCGAGCATGCGCAGCGTGAACTGCCAGCCCATCCCTCCGTAGTTCTGACAGTTCTCGTGCAGAACGCGGATCCCGGCGTCCGCGAAGCGCTTCTGTATCTCCCGCAGCCTGCGGAACCGCTCTTCAGCCTCCTGCCTCTCGAGCGGCAGGCCGGGAAGAACCGCGTAACTCATTATCCGGATCATCCTCGTGCCCAGGCGCCGCATACGCGGAATCGCCCGGTCCACCTCGGCAAGCGTGATGTCGAACGGGTCCCTGACGCTCTTGCCCCAGTTGGCTATGGTCGAGCCGAAGCAGTTGATCTCCACGCCCGAACCCTCGAGCGCCTCGCACACCCTGTCGAACCCGGCATCAGGCATGTCGTGGATGTTCTTTCCATCCACGTTGCGCGCCTCGATGAAGCGCCAGCCCAGCGCTCGCGTGGCCTCGATCTGCCCATCGATTCCGGCCGCGGCCTCGTCGGCAAACCCGGTCATCACGGGAAAGGATGGCGCCTGTCCTGCCGTCATTTATAGCCCCAGAAGGAAAGGTTGCGGTAGCTGACCGCAAGCGACTCGAATGGGTCGCGCCCGTAGCACTGGTCCTGTTCGACGAGTATGTGGCGGACACCGCTTCCATCCGCCGCGGAGAGTATCGCCGGCCAGTTCATGTTCCCTTCTCCGATCTCGGCGAACCGCTGCTCGCGGTTCCCGACGATCGCCATGTCCTTCAGGTGCAGCAACGGCTCGCGCCCGGCGCAGCGCAGCACCCAAGCGGCAGGATCGCCGCCGCCGGCCTGCACCCAGTACGTGTCCAGTTCCGCCTTTAGAACGTCGGCCGGCGCGGTGTCGTAGAGCGCCGCAAGCCAGGTCTTCCCGCCGAACCTCGCGAATTCCTGGTTGTGGTTGTGGTAGGAGAAATCCATGCCCGCGGCGCGGAGCTTCTCGGCCACCGGCCTCAGCTCGTCAACGAACCGCTTCACGCCGTCCTCGCACAGATACTCGCCCGGCAGGCTGCCGATGGCCGGATGCGGGCATTCGAGCAGCTTGTGCTCCTCGATCACCGCATCTAGCTCCTGGAGGAACCTGTCCCACCTGATGTGCGTGGCAACCGCCTTCAGGCCGGAACCCTTCACGATCCTGGCCACCTCGGGAACAGGGATCGGGCCGACGCCGGAGAGCTGTATCTCCGTGTAGCCGATCCTCCGGATCTTCACGAGCGTCGCGGCCAGGTCCGCCGCGGTCTTGGCAAACTCTCGAACAGTGTATATCTGCGCACCTACAACAGGCTTGCTCACTCGCCCCCCTCTTATTCCCGTGGTTGCGGCTCAGCGGAACGAACCTGCCATATCCGCCGGGCCGGACTCTTTCCCTGCATTCTTCACAAACCTCGACTCGCGTATCAGCTTTTTCAACCTGCGTTCGAACGCGGCGCCGTCCAGCGGCATGTCCACCGGCTTGCCGAGCAGGCTCGACATGAGCATCGCATTGCCCAGCTCAACCGAGTTAATGCCCTCGCGCGCCGGAGCGATCAGGGGTTTGCCGTCAAGTATCGCGTCTATGAAGTTCTGCTTCACCTCGACGTGCTGGCCGCCATGCCCCTGCGCAGGAATGTCTATCTTCCATGTCTCCGGTTTCTGGAACTTCTCCGCCGTTGTGCGGCAGTAGACATCGGACGGGACCTCGTTGCGGATGAAGCGGACGGCATCGTCCTCGATGACAACCCGCCCGCGCTGGCCGACCACTTCCAGCCGGTTCGTTCCGGGCAACTCGCCCGTGGACGTGATGAACACCCCCGTCGCGCCGTTCGGGTACTCCAGGCAGGCGGTTACCTCGTCCTCCACCTCGATGTCGTGATACTTGCCCATCGAGCAGAAGCCGGTCACGCGCTTCGGCGCGCCGAACAGCCAACAGAGCAGGTCGAGCTGGTGCGGGCACTGGTTCAGGAGAACCCCGCCGCCTTCACCCGCCCAGGTCGCGCGCCAGCCGCCGCTTGCGTAGTATGCCTCGGACCGGAACCAAGTGGTGATGATCCAGTTCACCCGCACAAGCCCGCCCAGCTCGCCGTTATCCAGCAGCTTCTTGAGCTGCTTGAAGTGCGGGTCGGTGCGCTGGTTGAACATCGCCGCGAAGACCTGCTTCCCGCCCTTGTGCGCCGCGATCAGCCGCTCGCAGTCGGCCTTGTGAACCGAAATCGGCTTCTCGACAAGCACGTGCAGCCCGTTCTTCAGCGCATCCGCTCCGACCGTGGTGTGCTGGTAGTGCGGAGTGGCTATGAGAACGGCGTCGACCTTGCCCGACCTGATGAGTTCGCGGCTGTCGGCGAAAATCTCCGCTTTGCCCGCGTACCTCGCCGTGCGGGCGCCGTCAACGTCGCACACGGCGGCAAGCTCACATCTCCTGATCTCGCCGTCGAGGATGTGCTTCGCGTGCGCGCTGCCCATGTTACCGAGGCCTATTATTCCCATCCTGACGCTTTTCATCGGATACTGATCCTTCCCCAACGGCCCGCCTCGGCTCACGAACTCCCTTGTGCCGGCCGGAAGGCATCAGTGAACCATT